>Ga0209228_1001102_pt1 | contig 13539 bp, 5 predicted proteins | sample METZYME_3_150m_FD_187547 | JGI IMG/M metagenome (GOLD analysis project Ga0209228, IMG submission 187547) | Marine microbial communities from oxygen minimum zone in mesopelagic equatorial Pacific - METZYME_3_150m (SPAdes) (version 2) | ecosystem: Environmental > Aquatic > Marine > Oceanic | place...
GAGCCGGAGCAAACACCGGCGGGTACCGATGGCACGGGAGCCATGGCGCCTCAACCTGCTTGACGGTTTTTCATGGGCAGCGCTTGGCCAAGCGCAGCGACAACACAACAATGAATTCAAATGAAACGGTCATTTCAGCGCAGGGCCTGACCAAGGTGTTCAAGGATTTCTGGGGCCGACCCAAGGCGCGCGCCGTCGAGGGCATCGACTTCGAGGTCAAACGCGGCGAGGTGTTTGGCCTGCTGGGTCCGAACGGCTCCGGCAAATCGACCACCGTGAAGATGCTGCTTGGCCTGTTGTACCCGACACGCGGCCGTATCACGGTGTTCGACCACTCGCCGCGTCACGTGCAGACCAAGGCGCGCATCGGGTATCTGCCGGAGGAATCGTACCTTTACCGATACTTGAACTCCGACGAGACGGTCGACTTTTTTGGCAGTCTCTTTCACATCGATTCTAAGGAGCGCCGCGAGCGCGCGGAGCAGTTGATCGAGATGGTCGGGCTGGACAATGCCCGGCGGCGTCACGTCGGCGAATTCTCGAAAGGCATGCAGCGTCGTATTGGTCTGGCGCAGGCGCTGATCAACGACCCCGACTTGATCGTCCTCGATGAGCCGACCTCCGGGCTCGACCCGATTGGCTGCCGTGAAATCAAGGATTTGATCCTCACGCTTGCCGATCGCGGCAAGACGGTCATCCTATCGAGCCACCTGTTGTCCGACGTGGAGGATGTCTGCGACCGGGCGATGATTTTGTACGGTGGCCGTGTGCATGCCATGGGTACCATGAGCGAGCTGCTGGCCAACCAAGACGCCACGCGTATCACCGCGCCGACCCTCTCGCGCGAGACGATGGACAAGGTGCTGGCGCTGATCCGAGACGACACCGGCTCGGATGAAGTGCGGGTGGATAACCCCAAGCAGAATCTCGAAAGTCTGTTTCTTAACATCGTTGAGCAGGCGCGGCAGAAGGAGTCCGAGACCTCCGGGGCGACTTCCGGCCATCGCGTGGCGGAGTATTTGCGCGTCGACGCGGCGGGGGATCGAGCCGACCACGTGCTCGATCACCTCACCCGAGCGACCGACGAGCCGGCGCTTGGCCAGGCGCCGGAGGTGACCAAGCCGACCGAGACAGTGGACGTCGACAAGCTGGCCGGCTTGGCCAAGGCCGAGCCAGCCCCACAAGCCGATGTCGCTCCGAAGAAGGGGGAGAACCTCGACAAGGCCAACGAGAAGCTGGGCGGCCTGCTCGGCGACTAACATCTCCACCGCAAACCAAGCGTTATGTGGCCCATTGCCAAGCAGACATTGAAAGCCGCCATCCGGTATCGCTTTGTCGTGGCGATGGCGGTTGCGCTGTTGGTCATCGTGTTCGGTATCCCACTGCTGGTAAAGAGCGACGGCACGGCCAAGGGCACGGTGCAGATTGTGCTCACCTATACGCTTGGCTCCACCACTGCGCTGCTGGGCATCGCCTCGCTCTGGATGGGGTGTGGCACGCTGGCTCGCGAGATCGAGGACAACGTGATGCAGATGGTTGCCGTGAAGCCGGTCGCCCGCTGGCGAGTGTGGCTCGGCAAGTGGCTGGGGATCATGCTGCTCAACGCCGCGCTGCTGCTGCCGACTGGCCTGGCCATTTTCTTCCTCATCAACGCCCGGGCCGACTCGGACGAACTGAACCTGGCCGAAAAGGCCAAGCTGCAAAACGAGGTGCTGGTGTCGCGTAGCAGCGTCCGCGAGCCCAAGCCGGATTTCACTCTTTCACGCCAGAGGGCATACGACTACTCGAAGCTTGTGGAACAGGGCAAGTCCGACAACCGGTACACCCCAGCGGAGCAGGCGTTGCGCATGAGTGTCACCCAACCGGAGCACGTGCTTTCGCTGCGGCCGGACTACACCCGGCTGATCGAGCAGAATGAAAATGCGCCCTCCGGCGAGTTGATACAGCAAATCGAGGAACTCGAACATCAGGCATTGCAGGTCTCCAAAGGCAGCCGGGAGATTGTCCTGCCGGGCCAGGTGAGAAACTGGTTTTTTCAGATTGATTCGAGCAAGGTGGATCGCATTAATGAGAACCCAATTTACCTGCGGTTCAAGTTCAACGCTGGCGACGAGTACGATCCCAAGTCGCACCTTTGCAATTGGAGCGTTGGTGCTGGAACCGGTAAGCGATGGCCACCGGATCGTGAATTTGATGAAATGACGATTGGCTCAAGCGTCTTTCACGAACTCAAACTGGAATTGAAGGACGGCATTATACCGAACAAGGGCGAAAACCGTGGTTTAGTAAAAGTCAGTTTTGCCAATTTCAACGACAAGCCAATCTTATTCCTCATGGATGACGGCCCGATGATCCTTTATCACGATGGCGGCTTCGGGATGAACCTGTTTCGCGGCCTGCTCATTATCTTTTTCTGGCTGGGTCTGATCTCGGCCATCGGCCTGATGGCCTCGAGTTTTCTTTCCTTCCCCGTGGCCACTTTCATGTCACTCGGCATTTTGCTGATCTCGTCCTCGACCGGGACGCTTGAGCAGATCATCGACGAGGGCGGCATCACCGGGATTAACCACGAGACCGGCAGGAAGGATGAGTCGTCAATACTCGACGGAGTGGCCATCTTTATTGCCAGAGGCGCGGTAAAAATCACCAAGTCGATTTGGGGCTACTCGCCGGTGGACAGCCTCAGTGAAGGGCGCACGATCACGTGGGCCACGCTGTTCTGGGCCTTCTTTGCGATCATCGTGGTCATGGGAGGGCTGGTCATGGCAATCGGTGTGTATATGTTCCATCACAAGGAGTTGGCGCTCCCGAACCCCACAGCCTCGATGAACTGACACGGCATGAGACTCCACGGCAAAGCGTTCAAGTTCGTCATGGCCCTCCTGGCCTTGGCGTTCCTGTTTGCTGTCAACCTCAGCCAGAGCAGGATGAACCAGTTCCGCGCGGAAAAAAAGCTGACGCATACCGAGCAGATCGAGAATATGCCGCCGGCGCTCGCTTTCACCACAGTGGTGCTGGGCGGTTTTCGTGGGCTGATCGCCAACGTCCTCTGGGTCCGCGCCATGCAGATGCAGGAGGATGGCAAGTTTTTTGAGATGGCGCAGCTGGGCGACTGGATCACCAAGCTGCAGCCGCATGCCGATCACGTATGGCGCGTCACGGCTTGGAACATGTCATACAACATCTCGGTGAAATTCGACGGCATCGAAACGCCGCACGTGCGCTGGCACTGGGTTAAGCGCGGAATCGAGCTGATCCGTGACGGGGGGTTGAAATACAATCCGCACAGCGCCCACCTTTACCACGAGCTGGCGTGGCACTTTCAGCATAAGGTTGGCCACAATCTTGATGATGCGCACGGGTACTACAAAAGCGCGTGGTGCATGGAGATGATGCACGACCCCGGCCCCGACGGTCGCCGTGGCACCGAGGATGACGTATTCGACGGCGGCGTCATCGGCACGCGGCGTGACGGCTATCTTGATTTGCTCGATCCACAGACCGACCAGGACCGGCGACGTCTAAAGCGTCTCGTTGAAGAGTTCAAAATGACGCCTCAGAAAATGAAGGCAGTCGATGACTTGTGGGGACCACTCGAGTGGCGGCTGCCTGATGCTCACGCCATCTACTGGGCGCAGCAGGGTATCGAGGATGTCACCGGGCGGTTCGACTTGGACGCCGACGGCGTCCTCAACCTTGACGAGGAAAAAGCCGCCGGAGGCGACTTCCTCAAGCTGCGCAGGGTTATTTATCAGGCATTTCAACAGGCATACATGCAGGGTCGACTGGTCTCTGCACCGCCGAGGTTCAATTACGGTTATAATGGCGACCTGGTCGATCGCGTGAATCAAGCGTACGAGACGCAAATGCAGGCCAAGCGAGATGAGGACGCCGCCTCCAAGACCGACACTGGCCTGGCCGAGCACATGAGCACCGGTCACAAGAATTTCCTGCGCGGCGCCGTCTATTACCTATATCTGCACAATCGCATGGACGAGGCAGCCAAGTGGTACAAGTACATGGTCGACCTGTATCCCCAGTCCATCCCGGTGCCCGGGCTCAGCCTTGACGAGTACTGTGTCTCCCGCGTGCAGGAGGATGCCGGCGAGACCGACCACAACCAGACCAAGGCCGTCATCGGTGGACTGCTGCTGCAGGCATTCCAGTACGCCGCGAACGGCGAGGATGACCAGTTTGTCGGTCACAAGTCGCTCGCCATAAAGTTCCACAATCGCTTCGAGAGGGAGATAGGCATCAGCACCGACCGTGTCGGCCTGCCACCATTTAAGGAGCTCGAGCGCCAGGTTCTCGAGGACCTGTTTCGACCTAACAGTCCCTATATGCACCCGGTGTTGCTGGAACAGCTTCGCCTCGTGCTCAAGCTGCCGGAGGAGTACGGCAAAAACCTCGACCCGTACATCGACCAACGTCCACCCGCCCAAGACCCCGCTCCGGAGCCGGTTCCCGAGGGTTGACCTTCCCGCTTGGTCAAGCGGCTCTCCATTTCGGAATTGGACTCGCCGGAAACGGGGGCTAGTCTCCGACTTCAACCCGGTCGCAATGCCAACGAGACTCTCCATCCTTTCGGCCCTGTTGCTTGGCCTGCAACTGTGCGCGCTTGGCCAGACGACGCAGTCGTCGTCGTCCGGTTGGTTCGCCATCCGCGTGGTGGACGCCGAGACCGGCCGGGGCGTCCCGCTGGTCGAGCTCGAGACCGTCAACCACCTGCGCTTTTACACCGACAGCAACGGCACCGTGGCGTTTCGCGAGCCGGGCCTCATGGGTCGGCAGATTTTCTTCCACGTCCGAAGCCACGGCTACGAATATCCCAAGGACAGCTTCGGCTATCGCGGTGTGCGGCTGAAAACCACGCCTGGCACCGAGGCCGTGCTGAAGCTTAATCGCCTCAACATCGCCGAGCGGTTGTACCGCGTAACCGGCGCCGGCATTTATCGCGACAGCCGCTTGCTGGGCCGGAGCGCCCCGATTGAACAGCCGCTGCTCAACGGTATGGTGTTCGGCTCAGACAGTGTGGTGACTGCGGTTTACCGTGGAAAACTCCACTGGTTTTGGGGAGACACCAATCGGCCTTCGTATCCATTGGGCAACTTCCACGTGCCATTTGCCACCTCGCTGCTTCCCGGCCAAGGCGGGCTCGATCCCGGCCTCGGCGTGAACCTCACCTACGCTGTTGGCAAAAATGGCTTTGCGAAGGAAGCCGCCAAAATGCCGGGCAAGGGGCCGACCTGGATCGACGGGCTGGTGGTATTACCGGACAAAAACCAGCGACCTCGGTTGCTGGCACAGTACGTGAAAATCAAGTCACCCCTGACGGTATACGAGCGCGGCTTGGTGCAGTTTGACGACGAGCGGCAACAGTTCGGCCACCGAGCGACGTTCCCGAAAGCCGTGCCGCTCTACCCCCACGGCCATCCATTTTTGCACCGTGCCGCCGATGGCCGGGAGTACGTTTACTTTGCCGGCGGGATGCCGTTGGTGCGTGTCCGTGCGAGCCTTGCCAGCTACCTCGACCCCTCCCAGTATGAGACCTATACCTTTCTTCCGGCCGGCTCTGGGAGCGATGTGCAGCGAAATCCCGACGGCAGTTTAAAATTCGAATGGTGTGGAGGTCAGCCCAAGCTAGATCTCAAGCGAGTGAACAAACTGATCGCCGAAAAGAGAATCCGCGCCGGCGAGTCCCCCGTCCACTTGATCGACATCGAAACGGGTAAACGGGTGCTGACCCAGCAAGGCTCGGTTTATTGGAACCATCATCGACAACGCTGGATCATGATTATATCGCAGTCGTTCGGCTCGTCGATGCTTGGCGAGATCTGGTTTGCCGAGGCCTCTCGCCCGGAAGGCCCCTGGGTCTACGCTCGGAAGATCGTCACCCACGATGATTACAGTTTCTACAATCCCAAGCAGCATCCCTACTTCGCCAAGGACGGCGGACGTACCCTTTTTTTTGAGGCCACCTACACGTCCACTTTCTCGGGCAACAAACACCCGACGCCACTGTACGACTACAACCAAGTCATGTATCGCCTGGAACTCGACGACCCCCGGCTGAACCTCCCGGTTCCGGTTTACGAGCGGCCGGGCGATGCCGGATCAACCTGGTCGACAGTGGGTCATGGTAATGCTGCCCCCCGCTTCTTCGCCCTGCCCAAGCCGGCCGAAGGGACGATCCCGATCGGTTGGGACGAAAAAACCGGCCGCCTCGTGGGTATGGTCAAGGCCGCCGATACCCTCTTCCACGCCGCTGCCGATCCCGCCGCGCTTGGCATGGATTATCTCCTGCCGCTCCACGAATGGACGCGCGCCAACGAAGCTCAAACGATTTACTCCCATGATGACAATCCTCCCTCCAACGGAAAATGGAAGCGGTCGGTGGAGCCTCTTTGCCATGTCTGGCCACTCCCCCGCTTGATTTCACCGTGAACACTTTACGAACAGTTTTGTTGCTTGGCCTCCTTGCAGCTTGGCCAGGCGCTTGGGCGTTGGAATGGCAGCCGGTCACTGTGCCGGGGGAGGCCGGCGGGGCTCGGCCAGTCGGCACCGGTTGGTACCGATGCTGGGTGAAGGTGCCGGACAATTGGGCGACGCTCGGCGGACGCGATCTTTGGGTCGAGTCGGTCACGCTAACAATTGACTCGAGCCACGCCGCGCACGAGGCGTTCCTCAACGGCAAACGCCTCGGTGGCGCGGGCAGCTTTCCGCCGGGGGCCAAGGCAAGCGACGGAAAGCCCAAGCGCTACAAGGTGCCGCCCGGCGGCTTGGCCAAGGGCAAGTGGAACGAACTCGCCATTAAGGTTTTCAACCCCGCAGGCCTCGGCCAATTCCGGGGCAACGGCCCATCGATACAGGGCTACTTTCTCGAGTGCCTGTTCAGCGGCGAGTGGGAATATCGACCAGGCACAGAGCTGCCGCCGCTTGGCCAAGCGCTCGAGGCCAAGCCGCCCCGTGCCGCCTACGACCAATTTCACGAGGCCAGTCGCGTGCTTTTCGAGGCGCAGACGCTGGTGCACGGCGAGCGGCTCAGCCCAAGCGAGAGCCTTGCGCGATTCGAGTTGGCCGACGGCTTGGCCATCGAGACCGTGTTGCACGAGCCGCTGGTGGCGCAGCCGACGCACGTCAGTTTTGATGCGCGCGGGCGGCTGTGGGTTTCGCATTACGTGCAGTACCCGTACCCGGCCGGGCTGCGGCAAATCAGTCGCGACAAGTATTACCGAGCCAAGTACGACCGCCAGCCCAGGCCGCCGCCGCATCACACGCCCGGCCGCAGTCGTGTCACCGTGCATGAGGACACCGACGGCGATGGTGCTTACGACACGCACAAGGTTTTCGCCGATAAACTCGGCTTGGCCAACGCGGCGCTGCCCGGCCGCGACGGGGTCTGGGTGATGCACACGCCGCACCTGCTGTTTTATCCCGACCGCAATGCCGATGACATCCCGGACGGCGACCCGGTGGTGCATCTGGCCGGCTTCGGTTTTGAGGACACGCACTCGGTGGCCAACGGCATCACTTGGGGGCCGGACGGCTGGCTGTACGGCGCGCAGGGCAGCACGGTGAGTTGCCGTGTCACCCGGCCCGGCATCGATCCGGCGAGCGCGCCGGGGGTTCATTTCGAGGGCTGCATGGTTTGGCGTTATCACCCCAAGTCGCGCGAGTTCGAGATTTTCGCCGAGGGCGGCGGCAACGTATTCGGGCTGGAGTTCGACGCCGATGGCCGCTTGTTCTCCGGTCACAACGGGGGCGGCACGCGCGGCTTTCACTACGTGCAAGGCGGGCTTTACCTCAAGCAGGGCAAAAGCCCGGGCAAGTTCGGGCCGCCGGACAATCCGTTCGCGTTCGGCGAACTGCCGATGATGCCCGGCGGCAGCATCCCGCGCTTCTCCCACAACGTCATCGCCGTCAACGGCTCCGCTATGCCGGACACATGGCAGGGCAGACTGCTCGGTGCAGACCCTCTGCATCGTCACTTGGTGCTGAGCGAACGCAGCGTGCGCGGGGCGTCATTCACCACGCGCGACATCGGCTTTCCGGTGAAGAATTCCGACGTCGCCTTCCGGCCGGTTTACATGGCCAACGCCCCTGACGGCTCGCTACTCATCGCCGATTTTTATGAGCGCTACATCGCGCACGGCCAGCATTACCAAAGCCAGATCGACCCAACCTCCGGTCGCGTTTACCGGCTCCGAGCAAAGATAAAACCGCTTATCGCCGACACCAATCTCAGCGCAAAAACCAACGGGCAACTCATTGGGCTTTTGGCGCACCCGAACAAGTGGCACCGGCAAACTGCCGTGCGCCTGCTGGGCCAACGCGCCACCGCCGTGACAAATGCCAAGCTGCGAAAACAGATCAAGGCTGAAACCGGCCTGGCCGCCTTGCACGGGCTGTGGGCGCTGCACAAAGCCGGTGGACTCGACGATATTTTCGCCACCAAGTTGCTCGGGCATCCGTACCCGCACGTCCGCTCCTGGGCCGTGCGGCTTCGCGGCGATCAACACGAACTGTCAACCGGTCTTTTCAGTGCCGTCCGCCGCTTGGCCAGGCGTGAGGGGCATTCCGAGGTGCGATCGCAGATCGCCGGCACGGCGAAGCGGCTCCCGCGAGACCAGGCGCTTGGCCTGGTGACCGGGCTACTCAGCGGCACCGACGACATCGACGATCCGTTTATCCCGCTGCAATGTTGGTGGGTGCTCGAGCGGCACTGCGAAAACGACCGAGGCGCGGTGCTTGAGCTGTTCCGCGATGGATCGGTTTTTCGGCAACCGATGGTCGAGCGACACATCCTCGAGCGACTCATGCGCCGCTTGGCGGCCCGGGGCAGGCAGGATGATTTCATCGGCTGCGCCGAGTTGCTGAAGAACGCGCCGACCCAGCTGCATCGCGACAAGTTGATGGCCGGTTTCACCCAGGCGCTCGAGGGCCAGGCGCTGCCGCGGTTGCCGGACGAATTGATCGAGCAATTGCGGCAGCTTGACAACCCGCCGCTGGTGTTGCGTGTCCGGCTAGGTGACTCCGCCGCGCTTGGCCAGGCGCTGTCCGTCATCGCCAACGCCACCCAGCCGGCCAAGGATCGGATCGAACTCATCCGCGCCACGAGTGACGCCGAGGCCGACGGTTTAAAGCCATCGCTCTTGATTCTTGTGCAGACGGAACCCAATGCCGATGTGGTTGTGGCTGCGTTGTTGGCGCTGCAACGATTCGTTGATGATTCGCTTGGCCAGGCGGTTGTCGGGCGGTACCCAGAATTTCCCGCTGCGGCCAGACCGGCGGCGATTTCATTCCTGGCCAGTCGCCCCGAGTGGAGTCGCCGGTTGTTGGCTGCTGTCAAGTCGGGCAGCTTGGCCAAGCGCGACATCGCGGCGTCAACGGTGGAACTGTTGTTGGCTCATGGCAGCAGCGTCGCCGCCCAAGCGAGAAATCTTTGGCCACGCGCAGGCGAAGCCAAGCCGACCACCCAGGCAGCGGAGATCGCCCGGGTGCGTTCGGTGGTGGAGGTGCGGCCCGGCAGTCCGTATCGCGGACGCCAGTTGTACATGCAGCGCTGCGCGGCCTGTCACAAGTTGTTCCACAAAGGGGGGCAGATTGGCCCGAACCTCACCCATTATCAGCGGAACGATCTCGACACGCTTCTGCCGAGCATCCTCGATCCGAGTCGAGAAATCCGTGAAGGATTCGAGCAAATGCACGTGCAAACCCGTGACGGTCGGCTGCTCAGCGGTTTCCTAACCGATCGCACCGACAAGCTGCTGATCCTGCGCGGCATCGACGGCAGCGACGCGGTGGTTGAGCAGTCCCAAGTGGAGTCGACGTATGTGAGTCCTCGAAGCCTAATGCCGGAGGGGTTGCTTGCCGACTTGACTGACCAGCAGCTCAGCGACTTCTTCGCCTACCTCCGAATCGCCCAACCAATCCAGAATTAGAGTGTGCATTGCACCTCAAGATTGCCAAGTGCTTGGCCTTGGCTGCATAGTGGGCGACGGATGAGTAAACAGTTTTACCTCACCACGGCCATCGATTACGTCAACGGGGAACCTCACCTCGGGCACGCCTACGAAAAGGTCATCACGGACATCATTGCCCGGGCGCATTGCTGTCTGGGGGAGGAGGTATTTTACCTGACCGGTCTCGATGAGCACGGCCAAAAGGTGCAGACCGCCGCCGCTGCCGCTGGCAAGGATCCGCAGCCGTACTGCGATGAGTTTGCGGAGATTTGGGAGGCGTTTGCCGGCCGGCTGAACCTGACGCATGCCGACTTTGTCCGTACGTCGTCGGAGCGGCACAAGGTGTTTGTGCGTGCGGTGCTGCAAAAGCTTTACGACGCCGGACATTTTTATCAGGCGGAGTATCGCGGGTTTTACTCGGCGCGGCAGGAGACGTTTTTGACGGAGAAAGACCGGCGCGAGGACGGCACGTTCGATCCTCTTTACGGTGAGGTCGCCGAGTTGGTGGAGCACAATTACTACTTCAAGCTCGGCGAACATCAGCAGTGGCTGATCGACCACATCGAGGCCAACCCCGATTTCGTTCAGCCGGCGACGCGCCGCAACGAGGTGCTTGGCTTCCTGAAAAACAACACACTCGAGGATCTCTGCATCACGCGGCCCAAGGCACGGCTCGAGTGGGGCATCCCGCTGCCGTTCGACGAGGAATACGTGACGTACGTTTGGTTCGACGCGCTGAGCAACTACGCCAGCATTCCGGCGGCGCTCGGCGACGACGCGGCCGCTGGCCCGGTCGGCCTCGAGACAAAGCCGGACGCCCCTTCGCTTTGGCCGGCGGACATTCATGTCATCGGCAAGGACATTCTCAAGTTCCACGCCGTCTATTGGCCGATCATGCTCAAGGCGATGGGACTTCCGCTGCCTGGGCAAGTGCTCGTGCACGGTTGGTGGCAGAAGGACGGCCAAAAAATGAGCAAGACCACCGGCAACGTGGTGGATCCCATCGCGGTGATCGACGAGTGGGGTGTCGATGCGTTCCGCTACTACGTCGTGCGTGAGCTGGACATCGGCCCGGACGGCAACTGGACCGACGAAAGTTTTCGGGCCCGCTACTCCGCCGAGTTGGCCAACGGCTTGGGCAACCTCGTCAACCGCTCGCTCTCGATGCTCAACCGATACCGAGGCGGCACACTTGAGGCGACGTCCGACGAATTGGCCGCCGACGCCGAAAAATGGATCGCCGAGGCGCGCAAAAACTACGAGTCGCACCACTTGCAGGCGGCGCTCGTGAGCACCTGGGGATTGGTCGATCGCGCCAACCAATACGTCGAGCAGACGGCGCCGTTCAAGCTGGCCAAGCTGGATGACCAAGCCGATCGGCTCAACGAGGTGCTGTATAACCTGGCCGAGACGTGCCGCATCTTGGCCGTTCTACTTTGGCCGGTCGTCCCGGAGACGGCCGGGAAAATCTTCGGGCAACTTGGTATCGACGCCTCGCCGGCAAACTTCAGCTTGGCCAAGTGGGGCGGCTTGGCCAAGGGCCACACCTGCAATAAGGCAACGCCGCTCTTCCCGCGCAAAGATCTCGAGAAAAAGTAGCGCCGGGCCAAGCGAGTTCCCCAAATTTTGGGGCTTGCCCAAGCGGTCACTGGCAAAAAACACTGACGTGGAGGTTTGCTTTTCACATTCCTTGACGGACTCCAGGGTTGGGGGAAGGATTGCCGCAACCCCACGAGGGTTTGTCATGCCGCTTATTCTCCAGCGCTTGGGCCGCTTGCCAGTTGTTTTGTCGGCTGCGTTTTTCTGTCTGTTGCCTGGCCAAGCGGCCGGCCTGGACATGGTGTATCGGTCGGAGATCCGGCCGTTGCTCGATCAATTCTGTTTCGAGTGCCACGAGGACGAGGACGCCGACGCGGACATCAATCTCGACTCGTTCCAGTCGGTCGCCGACATCCGGCGCAACACCAAGGTTTGGCTTAAGGTCGACAACATGCTCTCGAGCCGGCAGATGCCGCCGAAGAAAGCCGACAAGCCAAGCGATGACCAGCGCGCGAAACTGCAGCAGTGGGTGCACAGCTTGTTGCTCGAGGAGGCCAGGGCGCGGGCGGGCGACCCCGGCCGCGTGGTGTTGCGGCGGCTCAACAACGACGAGTACAACTACTCCGTCCGCGACCTCACCGGCGTTGCCTCGCTGAACCCCACTCGCGAATTCCCCATCGACGGCGCGGCGGGCGAGGGGTTCACCAATGCCGGCGATGCGATGGTGATGTCGCCCGCGCTCGTGGGCAAATTTCTCGACGCCGGAAAGGAGGTCGCGCAACACGCCGTGCTGCTGCCGGACGGCATCCGGTTCTCGGAACACGTCACCGAGCGCGACCGAGCCGACGGGTTGATGGCTCAAATCCAGAATTTTTATGCCCAGTACGTGGCGGTTCGCATCAACGCCGGTGACAACTGGGACGACTCCGCTGAGGCCAAGGCGAACGTGATCAACCGGAACGGCAGCATTCCGCTCGAGCCCTATTTTGCCGCGACGCTTGCCGATCACGACGCGTTAGCCAAGGGCGGCGAGTCGGTCGCTGCGGTTGCGCGCACGCGCGGGCTTAACGCGAAGTATCTCGATTCGCTTTGGACGATGCTAACCCGCGCCGACGCCCCGTCCGGTTCGTTTCTGCTGAACAACATTCGCGCGCACTGGCGGGCGGCAGCGGATGACAACCCGAAGCCGATCGTCGATGTAGTGCAACGGTGGCAGCAGGCGTTGTGGCGGTTCGACCCGATCGGCCACATTGGTCGGCAGGGCGGGCCAACCGCTTGGATGAACCCGAAAAGCATCACGCAATCCAGCGTGGATTTCAGCCTGGAACTCCAGCCGCCGGCGGACGGAAGCGACGTGGTGGTGCACCTTGCTGCCAGCGATGCCGGCGACGGAAGCGAGAACGACTTTGTTCGCTGGCGCAACCCCCGGCTGGTCGGCGGCGGCAAGGTGGATCTCCCGATGCGCGACGTGCCCGGCTTGGCCGGGCGCCTGGACAAGCTGCGCCGCGAGACGCTGGCCAATACAGCCAAGTTCCTCGCCGCTGCCGCGGAGGCCACTGGCGACGAGCCGGACATCGACGACCTAGCCAAACGGCACGGGGTGGATGCCGACATGCTGGCGGCCTGGCTCGATTACCTCGCGCTTGGCCCCGGCGGCCCGGTGACGATTGACGGGTTGTTCACCCAGAAAATGCTGAAGAGTGGCGGTTACGAATTTGTGAACGGCTGGGGAACCTTAAGCACGCCGTCCGTCGCGGCTAACTCGTCCGATACTGAAGTGCGCATCCCCGGCACCGCACGGCCGCATGCGGTGGTTGCGCACCCGTCGCCGACGCAGTACGTGGCGGTTGGCTGGCGCAGCCCGATCGATGGCATCGTGTCGGTGTCGGCCAGGATCGCCGACGCGCACAGTTGCGGCAACGGCGTCGAGTGGTGGGTGCAGCATCGGGACAGTCGCAGGGTGGTCAATCTCGGGCACGGCGATTTCGGAGTGAATGGCTCGTCGGAGTTGGCCGCCAAAACCGTGTCGGTGCGGGCA
>Ga0209228_1001103_pt1 | contig 13538 bp, 7 predicted proteins | sample METZYME_3_150m_FD_187547 | JGI IMG/M metagenome (GOLD analysis project Ga0209228, IMG submission 187547) | Marine microbial communities from oxygen minimum zone in mesopelagic equatorial Pacific - METZYME_3_150m (SPAdes) (version 2) | ecosystem: Environmental > Aquatic > Marine > Oceanic | place...
CCGCGGTATCCCTACAATGCGGCGTCATGTCTTCCTTGATAATGAAAATAAAAAAATTAAGATACGAGAACAGTTATACAAATTGGTTGATAAAGCAGAATCGAAAGGGCTAGGGGTAGGAATCGGACATGCAAAACTAAATACATTTGAAGTCCTTAAAGAGGAAATCCCAAAACTGAAAAAATATGGTTTTAAATTTCAATTCGCTTCTTTTGCAGTAGAGTAAACGATGCCTATACTCTGTAAAATATATCGTGGCGATTTCATTGAAAGTATCCATGTTGCCTATGCGGTGGTCGTGAATGAGAAGGGCGATGTGGTGTTTGCTTCCGGAGATCCAGAATATATCACCTGTGCCCGCTCTGTATTGAAGCCATTTCAGGCCGCTGCCACTGTGAAGTCAGGAGCCACTAAGGCAGTTGGATTCATCGAAGAAGAATTAGCTCTGATGTGCGCTTCCCATAATGGTGAAGAAATCCATGTGAAGACGGCTAAATCCATGCTTGGTAAACTGGAATTAACGGTCGAGTCCTATGAATGTGGTACTCATTCTCCCTACCATAAGGGGACTCGAGATTCGCTTCTGGCACAGGGGAAAGAGTGGACTGCCCTGCATAACAACTGTAGCGGGAAGCACGCCGGAATGCTCTGTCTAGCCAGGCATTTGGAAGGCGATATTACTGGATACACAAGGAGAGAGCATCCTGTCCAGGAACACATTTTCAATTATTTGCAATCAATAACAGGGTTGAAACGAATCCCGCACTCAATTGACGGATGTAGTGCACCAACACCCTTCCTGTCATTAAAAACTGTGGCTGGGCTGTTTCAAAAACTGGTCAGCGGAAATGACCCAACACTTGATAAATTATTTACAGCCATGACGAATCACCCCTATATCATCGCAGGTGAAAAGCGGTTTGACACAACGTTCAATGAAGTCATGTCAGGCCGAGCTGTAACGAAGGTTGGCGGTGAAGCTATTCGTGGAATAGGAATCAAAATAGATAGTGAGAAAACATGGGGGATAGCACTGAAGGTTTTAGATGGTACACAAAGAGCCGTGCCTGTCGTTGCCTTGACAATATTGAATCACTTGAATCTACTTCACGATGAAGAAAAGGATCAATTAGATGGTTTTGCTGTGGAAAAGTTATATAATCACCGAATGATTCATATTGGAAATATCACAGCGGAAGTAGAACCATGATACGACTGATTATATTAAAAGTAATATTATTTTTTATTACAACTGCATTTTCCCAAACTGTAATCGGTGAGGGACTTACTGAACAGAGCCTTCTTGATTATGTGGTTAGTAATTATAAAACAACCTCCACGATGGGTTATAATACTGCGAGAGACACATTATATGGCGTTATTGATCTTAAAGAAAATAACGAGTTATCTTGTGTTTATTCAGGCTACACCATTACGCTCGATATAACTCAAGATCCAAGCACCAATGCATATAATCAGGGAATAAACTGTGAACACACTTGGCCTCAGAGCATGGGGGCAGGCGATGAGCCGCAAAAGAGCGACATGCATTATCTTTTCCCATGCAAATCCAACGTAAACTCTTCAAGAGGGAATGACCCCTACGGAGAAATAATTGATACAGAAACGGATGTTTGGTATCGGAATGATTATTCACAAAATACTATCCCTATCGAATATATAGATGAGTTTGCAGAAAAATACAATCAGTCGAATGGTAATGACGATCGCTTTGAGCCAAGAGAAGATCATAAAGGTGATGCTGCAAGAGCTATGTTTTATTTCTTTGCTATGTACAATAGTGTCGCAGATACAAACTTTTGGAATGTACAGAAAAATATTTTCTTGGATTGGCATTATTATGATCCTGCTGACACTTTGGAAACCGATAGAACTTGGGCTATAGCCGGCTATCAGGAAAATATGCCGAACCCCTTTGTATTGGATTCAACTTTGGCGAGAAGAATCTGGTATTACGACTCAACAGGCGGTACACAAGAAACAGTTGCTAACATTGTCATTTCGGAGATCATGCCCAACCCGAGCGCTGTTTCAGATGGTAATGGGGAATGGTTCGAGGTGTTCAATGCTGATTCAATTATAATAGATTTAAATAGTTGGGTAATTAAAGATAATGATTCTGATTCGCCCAATTATAACACAATTTCAGTTGCAACATCGCTTAATATTGAACCTGGAGAATATCTTGTTTTAGGTAACAATGCAGATTCTACAACGAATGGAGGCCTTTTTGTAGACTACGAATATTCTGGATTCTATCTAGGGAATTTTGAAGATGAAATTATCCTATTAGATTCGACACAGAATATCGTCGATCAGGTTTTTTACACAACTGAATTCCCGTTTGGGAATGGAATATCCATGTATTTATCTGAAATAACAGCTGATAATAATGATGCACCCAATTGGGCGGCGTCAACTAATTCTTTTGGAGACGGCGATCTGGGCACTCCGGGCAGGGCGTGGAATGACACCACTATAATGGCAATCATCGATGAAGGGGTCATTCTTGACCAGTTTATTCTGTATCCAGCTTATCCTAATCCGTTTAATCCAAAAACCACAATTCGTTTTAATATTGGTGTAGAGAAGTTGAGTGCAACATCTCTGCAGATATTTGATATCTCAGGACGGATAGTGGAAACCATTATTTTGGACAATTATGATCAAGGTATTCATAAAGTTTCCTGGGACGGCAGTCATTTCCCATCTTCGATTTATTTCGTTGTTTTATCTGTAAACAATAAAAAAACTGTTCAAAAATTCACATTATTAAAGTGAATCCCTTCTAACTTATTGCCCTAAATGATTAATAATTTGAATCAAATAAATGAAAAATGAAAAAAAGAGCATAGAAATGAAAAAATTAATAATAACAATCAACTTGATTGGGCTGGTTTTTGGACAGGTAGATACATCGTATAGTTGGGAAAATGGTGGAACTATTCTTGGTTCTTACGGAAATCTTTCAAACCCGCAAAATGTTGGTACAACAAATGGGATTGATCCATACGATGGGTCGGCTATGCTTTCAATATCAGAATCCCCATTGGGTGGTACACCACAAGCCTATATTGCATTTATTGAAAATCTTGTAGAAAATGATGTCGTGACGGCTAGTTATTGGGGATGGGATGATACTCCCGGGGGAAGCCCCTCACTTAGGATTTGGGGAGGATGGGCATCAAATGGCGATATAACAGATTATCAAGGTTCAGCCAGTGGAAGTAATGGTTACACTGATGGGTCCGGTTGGAGCCAATTGTCTTATACATGGACAGTTCCATGGGGTAAAGAAGCATTGGTTATTCAGGCAAGGTTATATAGTGGCAGTGATGACCCAACCGTGTTTTTTATTGATTCAATTGCTGTTACTTCCCCAAGTACAAGCATGGTTACTTTTCCAACGCCAACAGCTGTTTCATTGTTGGCCGATGCAGGTATGGATCAAACTGTGGGCGTAAACTCAACAGTTACACTGGATGGATCAGGATCGGATGGGAATATTACTGCCTGGGCCTGGACACAATTGACCGGGGCTTCTGTAACATTAAATAATAATGATCAATCCACGGCAACTTTTGCGGCCCCGGCTTCTGCATCAAATTTATCATTTGAGCTATCCGTCACCGATGACAGCGGAAACACTGACCAGGATACTATAAGTATTTCTGTAATTGAGGTTAGTGCTGGGAATGTATTTATTAGTGAATATGTTGAAGGGCAAAATGGAACACAAAAATATTTGGAAATTTTCAATAACCACGATTCACCAATCGACTTGCAGGATAATAATTATTCCCTGAGGAGAACAAATGACGGAGATGGGATTTTCTCTAATATTGTATTTGATGATTGGGGTACTCATAATATACTAGCCAGCAATGAAGTAATTGTCTTAGCGGCGGAAGGTTCAAATCTTTACACCGCCTCCGATACCATTCTACCATATGATTCACCGCTTCATTTCAATGGTAATGATGCCGTGGGGCTATTTAAAGATGGAGTCATAGTTGATCTAATCGGTGATCCGAATAGTTCTGAAAATATTATTGAAGATAAAACTCTCAGGCGAAATAGCAATGTGACAGAACCAAATTCGGGTTTTACGATAACAGAATGGACTGAATTATCAACCAACGATGTGAGTGGGTTGGGACAACATAATACAAATATAAATGCTCCCACAGCGATGATTACCAATATCAGCCCGGATTTTGTTGCAGATAACGTGGAAATTGAGATTAGTGCGGACGTTGTTGCCGTATCTGGTTCAATTTCAAATGCTGCGATTCATTATGGTACAAATGATGCTCTCCTCAATACAGTATCAATGAGCTGGGATGCAGATTCTACCTGGATTGGATATATTACTACCGGTGCTGAATTTGGAAATGAGTTCCTTCAATTGAAAGTTGTAGCAATGGACGATTCGGGCAATCAAGGCGAATCGTCTGTAAATAGTACTTTAGTGGCCAGTTCTACGCCGGACGATATTGATCAAATTCACGCAAATGTTGTTGAAGGTCAAATAGTCACTATTCAGGGAATTGTTACGATTGGTTCTGGATTACTGGATACATCCACAACAAAAGCTTATATACAGGACGATTCAGATCGCGGGTTGAACTTATTTGATTATGACTTAATCACAGGGATTGATAGAGGTGATGAGTTGCGCGTTGTGGGAATTGTTGATCAGTATATTTCCACTGTGGAAGTAACGAATTTTGAGTTTGAAAAGGTTTCTACAGGCAATGATGGACCGAGCGCTGCAAATATAACAACAGCAAACGCTAATTCCTCTGATTGGGAAGGCACATTTATTAATGTAAGCGGCTCAATAACTGCCATTGACAGCATTAGCGATGATGGCGCAAAATTGACAGTTGACGATGGTTCCGGCCCAACATTTGTTATGATTTGGAATACTACGGGATTGGATGGTTTTGACTATTCGATTGGCGAAGGCATGAGTTTTTCAGGTGTTGGCAGCAAGTATAATGATGATTATCAACTCCTTGTTGCATATGCTGAAGATGTTTCTACTCTCGGCGTGGGTTTTAATAGTACAGTGCCAAAAGAGTTTGCTCTTTATCCGGCCTATCCAAATCCGTTTAATCCTAAAACAACAATTCCATTTACAACGGATATCGCCGGAGTAGTTGCTGTTGATATCTACGATATAAACGGCCACAAAATTGATGAATTAACACATGAATTCTTTGTTCCCGGATCATACTCGGTTGCTTGGAATGCGTCTTCTTTAGCATCCGGTGTTTATTTTGTTCGACTTAGAAATAATACAAAACATGCAATTCAAAAAGTAATGCTGCTTAAGTAATCATTATTCTGGGTTGGTAAAAAAGAGTTGACGAATTTTATAAAAGAGCTCATTTATATGAGCCCTATATTTCTATTCGGTGGAGTTGATCACCTAGTTTTTTCTGAGATTGTTATCACCCCAAGCGAGGCTGAATTTGTAAAGATAACTAATCCTACAGCGAATGATATTGGTTTAACAAATTACTATTTAACTGATGGCACCGATATCAGCAATGGAAAATTTTACTATCAATTGACTGGTGGTTTAAATTATTGGAGTGGGTCAGGCTCGGATTTTATTTGTCGATTTCCATTGGGATATACGCTATCAGCTGGCACATCAGTTACAATTTCACTGAGAGACAGCTCAACGTATGCAAACTACTTTGGCGAAAATGCTGATTTGACTTTAGCAGATGATTTACTCGATGCAGTTGACGGTATCAGTACAAAAGGAAGCAACGCAGCAAAACTCGGAAATTCAGCTGAAACATTAATTCTTTTTTACTGGGATGGATCTTCTGCTACTGTACAAGATGTTGATTATCTTTTATGGGGTAATAATTCTTTTGGGATAGATAAATCGGGAGTTAGTGGCTACACATCGGACACTCCTGCGGCAAGCCAGTCTTACTTACCAGTTCATTCAGTGGATGAAAAATTAGTTCGCATTTCTGATGAAGGAAGTGAAAATCAAACCGAGGGAAATGGCATTACCGGTCACGATGAAACAAGCGAACTAATGCAAGACACCTGGCAAATCGTCCCTCTTGTTTCCTCAAAACCTGAGATTTCAGCTGTCAGAATTTCGCCGTCGTCTCCAAATTCTGCTGACTTAATCCGATTTTCAGCCACAGTCACAGATGACGATGGGTTAGCATTGGTTAAGTTGGTGACCATTTTTCAAAATGACACAACATCGCATTCAATGACACAAGGTATTGCGGATACGTTTGCTGTTGAAATCGAACCGTTGGCACAAAGTGGGTCTTTGATTTACTATGTGTATGCCAGAGACAATATTGGTTTAGTAGATTCCACAAGTTTGTCAGCTGTAACAATAACTGATCCACCCGATCCGCCGGTGGATTTGTCTATTGCTGAATTACTTAATGATCTCAATAATTACATTGGGACTGAAATAACAATTGATGGAGTTATAACTGTTCCGGCTGGGAGATTGCGTACAAATTTCACCGAGGCATTTCTCCAAGATGAATCAGAGCGAGGAATCATTCTATACAATTCTTCATTGGATACATCTTTTGATCGAGGTGATTCAGTATTGGTAGTGGCCGAGGTAGATGAGTTTGACGGAAAACCAGAATTGATTTACAGTAGCATTACTGGATTAAAAGAGAACGCTGCAATTCCTGTGGTTGAGCTTACCATTAGTGATTTCAATACGCTGGCATATACATATGCATATGTCAAAATCTGGGGGAAAATTATTTCCAGGTCAGAGCCATCGGGGACAAATACCGGAGCAAATATTAGTTTGCAGGATGCGTCAGGTGAGGTATCCACGATCCGTATTTGGAATTCCACTAACATTTTATATGACGAAAATTTTATACTAATTAATCCTGAACTTGATTCATTATTACAGGTGGGACAGTTAATCGAAGTCGCTGGTATAGCCGGGGAATACAGCGGATCAAGCCAGCTTCAGCCGGCGTATGCTTCCGATATTACTGAAAAATTAGAGGGACAATCGGGTGATTACTCTGCAGAATTATCCGTAGCGCCGTACCCATTCGTCCCACAATTGGGAGAAGTAATTGCATATACATACAGTTTTCCGGCAAATGGGCGAATTAAACTAAGAGTTTTTGATTTGGCCGGGCGATTGATTACCACTTTGTATGATGAATATCGAGGTGTTTCGTTTTACAAGGAAGATACATGGGATGGCAGAGATAATCTCAATAGCCAGGTAAGTCCGGGGACATATGTTCTTCATTTGGACGTAACCGATGCTATTACCGGCCAACAATATCAAGCGATGGCGCCGGTTGTTATTGGGGTGTATAGGAATTGATGAAATGGGCCGATTAAAATTCCTCCTTTTTATTACAATTAATTCTATTGCCAGTGCGCAGGTAACTACGGAACAATTATATAATGGCGCATCTTCCTATTCTATGGCTGGTAGCGACCTTGCCCTACCAGCACATTCATGGTCGATGTTTGTTAATCCCGCAGGTTTGGCAGAAGGGGATCATACCACAGCTATCTTCGGGCTTGAATCGTTGTATGGTTTATCCTATTTTTCACACGCCTCTGCTGGAGTTCAGTTTACTCTTTTTGGATTAGGCGCTTTTGGCTTATCCATTGAAGATCTTGCTACCAATTATGAAGGTAATTCTTTATCAAAAGAAACAGCTCTTGCTTTGCACCACGGATTAACACTGCAAGCTGACCGCAACAGCACTTTACGATTTGGATATAGTTTAAAAGCTTATTATGTAGACTATGGAATGTCAGCCGGACCTTCTGGTAATGGGTCCGATGGAATAAGTTTAGGGTCACATCAAGCATTTGGTTTGGATGCGGGAGTGCTTGCTTCTTTACAGGAACGGATCCGTTTTGGAGCAAAAATATCAAATATAAACCGTCCTCAATTAGGAGCAGCAAACACTGCAGTTTATTTGCCAACGCGAATGCAGTTAGGGTTGGCTTATTCTCCATACGATTTGGTATGGACAACAGCGGCATTGACACGTTCAGTTGGACATGATACACAAATTCATGCCGGTATGAATTATAAGGTATTACCCGGATTTATTATTCGTTCCGGTGTGCACAGCAATCCAAACCGATTAGCTATCGGTTTCAGTATTGCATGGAAATTTATCAGTATTGACTATGGTTTAATGACGCATCCGGTTCTACCTATTTCACATAATTTGTCTTTAGCAATAATGATTCCATGAAACGTCTTGGATTTCTGTTTCTTTCTGTAATCTTGGCTCAAAAGGTGCCCATTAATATGGTTGATATGGAAGAATTGCAAACACTACCATTAACGATTAATCAAACAGAGGCACTCTTTGATTATGTGGCCTTGCAAGGCCCAGTACAATCGATTTATGATTTGATGCAAGTTGAGGGGTTTTCCGCAGAAACAATTCAAAAACTACGACCTCTTATTTCGCTTGAACTGGGAAAGGAGAGTCAAAGTGATTTTCAACTCGATGATAATTATAGAAAAATTGAAAATTGGACTTCTGAAGAAGGCGCAAATGAAGGGCTTGTAGAAGTGTGGTTAGACAGGTTAGCAGAACCCAAAAATATCAATTCAGCAACATGGAATGATTTGATGGCACTTCAAAATGTTAGTCCGGTAGATGCAGTGGCTGTTTTAAAGCGGATTGAGGAAGGACCGATCACGTATCCAAAAGCACTCAGGGGAGCCATAGGGTTGAGTTATTGGGGTTATAAAAATATGGCAGACTTTTTCAATTACAAAATTACCGGGCCGGAAAGCGCAACCCACATTTGGTATAATATGGCCTATAAAACCATGTCATCTACTACATCCTTTGATGAAGAAGTTGGTACAACAACCCCCTTAAGTAACCATCCCGGAGATATGCACCATAAATTAATCGCCCGGTTTGGACCGCATTGGAAAATTTCTCTTGCTACGCACCGACAGCTTGGAGAAAAAACGCCTCTGACAGATGTCCGCGGAGTAGTAATTCCAGATGGAAAATTGTCTGTTACATACCGCGACCTTAATATTTTTGGTTTGCATTTTGAACGCATTATCATGGGAAATTATTCTGCAACCATAGGACAGGGTATTGTTTTCGAAAATACTGATTTTTTCTCTCCTCGACGTTCTGGTTACAGTTGGAGCCGTCGAGTTCACGGTGTTTTCCCTGACATTTCACGGACTAGGGAATTTGCCTTACGTGGGTTGGCATTTCAGGGTGGAACGAAATCTTTTGATGTAATTGGATTTATTTCAAAGCATAACCGGGACGCTATTTTAAATCCTGTCGACAGTTCATTTGCAACTCTTATTACATTATATCCGAGAACAAATGTTGGGTTCAATGGAGCGTTAGCGATGCCGATGCTCAATACAATTGAGGAAGTTACCTATGGTGGTAATGCTCGAATAATTTTACAGCCTGGCACCTATATTGGATTTTCTGCGTATGAAAGTTTATATGATCGTCCATTAAAACCGGATATTGCCACAACGGTTATTGCCGATGCAAATGAAGGAAAATTTCTAACATCAATTGGTAACACGGCAGACACGGAAATTGCTGCTATGTATTCTTCCTCAGGCGAATCTTCCTTGTGGAAGAAAGCTCAATCTTTTCGCCGTGTATTTGGAATGGATTTTTCAACAGTGATCCGCAATATCGCAATCCAAGGTGAATATGGCGTTTTAGATGGCGATGGAAACAAGTTAGTAAGCAAAACCGATCCACGGGCTCTTGTATTAACAGGTTATGTTCAATTTAATAGCTTGAATATGTTGGTGGTTTACCGAGATTATGATCTTGCTTTTGATAATCCCTATCAGCGGTCATTTTCAAATTATCAACGGTACAAAGGCAGTATTTATGAAGACACTTTTTATTTAGAAGACCCAATTTACGGTTTCCTTTATTCAGGCCAGGCACAGCCCCAATCAGAACGAGGGGTTTATGTTTACAGCCGTTATCAAGCCCATAAGTCATTAGTACTTACGGCTGATTTTGATACCTGGACTCGCGCTGCGGATAATGCCCGTTATTACCGCACTGTTGTTCGCGGTCAGTTCCGTCCGGTGTTTAATGTCCGGTTTCATTTGCGGCATAAATGGCAGAAGCGCGGCAGCATGAACGCATTAGATCCGTCAGCATTTTATTCACAGGAAACAATTACACGTTCCCAAATTCGATTGTCTCGGTATAATCAAGTTGAGTTTATTTGGATTAAGTCGTGGGTAGATTTTACTAACCGCCGCAGGCTGACCTTGGATTTGGATACGGGAGGAGAAAATCCCTCCATGGTGGGTAGCGCCGGTACAGGTAGTGAGGGATTAGGATTCAAAGTCACTCATAATTTCAATGAGCGCTTCAAAGTGATGAGCCAAGTTCTTCTTTATAATGGATTTATTTGGAATTTTGAAGATACAGATTTTCGTGTTTTTGACAGTCAAACAGATGCACTTCGCTTTTGGGTTTCTATCTTTTCCCGTTTAAATGATCATTGGGCAGTACGATTAAAATGGACTATGGATACTGGAGACCCGGTTACGAATTACGCATTCGAACCGAGCGATCCCACCAGTCAATATCCCGACCAACGGATAAACTGGTATACAATAACTGGGCAAAATAAAGCAATGGACATCCGGATACAGGTTGACTATGCATTTTAATAACTCTCAATCACATTTTGTAAAATTAGTGTCCATTGTACTCTTTTTACATTGTAGTGCTGGAGGTCAACGGTATTTATCACCGGTTCTGCCCTTAGATTTTACTCAATTAAGTGCCAGAACACTGGCAATGGGTGGCGGAATGGATTTTCATTCACATCCGGCTTTAGGAAATTTAGGAAATGGATTTAAACTGTATGTTGATCTTGATGTAAGGTCAACGTCAGAAACCCGATCTTTCCCTGTTATTGATATGTTTGATGATGTGGTAACAGAAAATGTATATGCGATCAATAGATCTCTTAATTATTCTGTTCCTTGGGGTTTAGGCATAGATGTAACACAGTGGCTGAAAATACCTATTTCTATATCTTTATCTCAGGCACCGATTTGGGATTTCCGTTACAATTACACAGAAGAAGTTAGAGCCAGTTTAGGGCCGGGAGTATATAACCGTGATCCAGTAGCCGGTTATCATATATTTCGTTTGGGCGGTTTAATTCAGTCAACACATTTGAATATGGCAGTACGTCCTCTTTCTATACTTGGATTCGGGTTTAGAATAGAATCTTTAACCGGAGAAAATTTGTCGCAGGAAATTGGTGTAAAGGTTTTACAGTCTGATGAAGCGCTGGCTGCTGATTCCACAACTATGACCCAGTACGATCTAGCAGCAGAAAAAGGGATGCGGTGGTCAGCGGGAATGATTATTAATCCTACAGGTCCAGTTTCTATTGGTATTTCCATGAAATCAGCAGTTGATATTTCCTTTAATACAGATGGTTATGTCCCCATATTAGACGAAAGAACGCAACTGCCAGGATTGGTGCTCGCCGATACAACTTCTTCTTATTCCATTTCTTTGCCACTTGAATATGGAGTTGGGTTTACTGCTCAGTTGCGGAATCAAATTAAAACAATTGCGACTGGGAATTTTAGGTATACTGACTGGTCGAATTATGATCAGGTAATTGTAAACGGAACATCGTTGGATACGGCTGATTTTCATTATCAGCCCACATGGTCAATTCATCTAGGTGTAGAACATTGGATTTTAAATAAGACCCCTTTTCGTTTTGGGTTCATGTATAGCAGTTCTCCTCTTGGCGATGATTTTGAACGAACAATGATTACATTAGGGACCGGCCGGTCTTTCGGACATTTTACATTTGATTTGGCTATTGCATTTGAAAGCTCAAATTACAGGTATACAGATTTGTTTATTCCTGTCGGCCAGGCAGCGGAAGATTTGGAGCAAGTCAAGGAATCAACCTTGATAGTAAAATCATCACTGACGTATTCATTTTAATGTAAAATGAGTTGTTCCAATCAAGTAGTAACGAGATTAATTGTTTTATTATTTTCGAGTGGATTATTTGGAGAATCGCTCCGCATTCATCTTTTATTTACGAATGATATTCACGGCTCGATTCATGAGGGTCCTGCGCGATTTATCAATCCCGAATTTGCTCCTGATTTATCCGGTGGCGCCGGAGCTTTTGCGTATGTTAATAAAATCCGCCAAGAAGCAGAAACAAAGGGCGAAGCTGTATTATTGACAGATGCCGGCAATGTTTTTCAGGGAACTCCATTAGGGACTTCCGATGGCGGCGAAACAATGATTCGATGGATGAACTGGATGGAGTATGATGCATTTACCCCTGGAGTAAAAGATTTTGATCAGGGTAAAGAAAATCTGACCCAATTGGCAGCAATTGCCAACTTCCCTTTTTTATCTGCAAATATGGACGGATTAAATGGAACGCTCCCTTACTTAATAAAAGACTTAAATGGAATTCAAATCGGAATCATTGGATTGATGACGCCTGAATTGAAAAAAGGTGTTTTACCTGAAAATTTCGCGGGTATATCTGTGGGCAATCCTTTGGATAAACTGAATACATTAATTCCAGAGGTACGTTCAAAAGGTGCAGATTTGATTTTTGTATTGGCGCATTTAGGATTGCCTTACGATCGGGAAGAGGAATATGAACTCATGCTGAACCGGTTAGAATTATCTGAAAAAATTCTAATTACCAATGCGTTGGAATTAGCTCATTATTCTGAAGGAGTAGATATCATTATTACCGGTGGTATCAGCAAAGGATACGATACGCCCTGGCAAGACCCATTGACACACACATTGGTTTTGCAAAACTACGGGAACCTCACAGGTATCGGGCATTTAACAATTGAAGTGGATAAGGAAGTAAAAACAATTACAAATTATTCCTTTCCAATAGACAGGGGGATGATGCTCACACTTTTCACGGATGATATTTGGCCGGATCTTGAAATGGCTGATTCCATTCGACAGTGGGTTCAATCAGTTAAAGAAAACTCCGATTTTAATCCTGATCAATCTAAGGAACAAATTCGCACTAATCCTTCACCGGAATGTCCAGATCAATGGCCAGCAGATCGAAATGTTTACAATATTCCCCCGCTTGGTAAAACAAATGGTTTGGATGTGATAACCTGGAATATGGAACGTTTCCCCTTAGCTGGCGATACAACATTGAAAGTAGTTTCGGAAATTATACGAGATTTAAATGTTGATATTATCGGAATTCAGGAAGTTCAGGCAATTGGTGAATTCGCAGAAATGATGTCCTGGTTACCTGAATATGATTTTATTTTGAGCCAACAGTCATCATTTATGGATCAGGCAATTATTTATAGAAAAGATGTCTTGATAGTTTTAAATCAACAAGAACCCTTTGCATTTGATGATTACTTTTTTGCGGGGAGGCCTCCTCTCGTAGTTGATTTTTTATATAGGTGCGGTGAAACGGAAATGGAA
>Ga0209228_1001105_pt1 | contig 13514 bp, 10 predicted proteins | sample METZYME_3_150m_FD_187547 | JGI IMG/M metagenome (GOLD analysis project Ga0209228, IMG submission 187547) | Marine microbial communities from oxygen minimum zone in mesopelagic equatorial Pacific - METZYME_3_150m (SPAdes) (version 2) | ecosystem: Environmental > Aquatic > Marine > Oceanic...
ACCATCATGTTGCCGTCAACCGCAGCAGGGTATGAGAGTGAACAGCAAAAGCGAACGTGCAATTCATTCGCAAAAAATGGTGCTGGAACTTTTGCTTGCCGATATGCCGGAATCCGGTAAATCTCCTTACACTCCAAATTCCGAACTGGATGAGTGGGTGGAAAAACTTGGATTAATCAACTCTCGATTTTCTGGAAGAATCCAGCCAGTTTTGGATGAATCACATCCTGCAATGTCCGTTAATTTGGATGCCTGTATCCAGTGCACACGCTGCGTGAGAGCCTGCCGGGAAGAGCAGGTAAATGATGTCATCGGCATGGCTTTTCGTGGTTCTCATTCTGAGATTGTTTTTGATCTGGGTGATCCAATGGGAGACAGCACTTGCGTAGCTTGCGGAGAATGTGTACAGGCCTGCCCGACTGGTGCATTGATGCCAGCAAATAATGTGGGTTTGATTAAAGCAGACAAAAAGGTTGAATCTGTTTGTCCTTACTGCGGTGTAGGATGTTTGCTTTCCTATTATGTCAAAGACGGAAAACTATCATATGTAGACGGACGTGAAGGCCCGGCGAATCATCAACGCTTGTGTGTAAAAGGACGTTTTGGTTTTGATTATGTACATCACAAAGATCGCTTAAAAAATCCCTTTATACGTAGAAAAAATGTTCCCAAAACCACGAAACTACTTCAACCAAGTGATTGGCAAACAGTTTTCAGGGAAGCCACCTGGGAAGAGGCTCTTGACTTTGCTGCCAGAGGTTTTCTAAACATCAGAGCTGACACTGGCTCGCAGGGTTTAGCTGCTTTAGGATGCGCAAAAGGGAGCAACGAAGAAGCATATCTGATGCAGAAACTTGTTCGCACTGGATTCGGCACAAACAACATCGACCACTGTACACGTCTTTGTCATGCTTCATCAGTCAGTGCACTGCTTGAAGGCATAGGCTCAGGCGCTGTTTCAAATCCATTTACTGATGTAACAGATGCGGAAGTGATTTTACTAATTGGTGCCAATCCAACTGGTAATCATCCGGTGGCCGCCACATTTATGAAAAATGCGGTAAAAGCTGGGAAAAAACTGATCCTGATGGATCCACGCAAAACAGATTTGTCACGGCACGCTACTTACAATCTTCAATTTCGCCCTGACACTGACGTGGCGATGTTAAATTCCTTGATGTACGTGATTATTGAAGAAAATCTATGTAACGAAAAATACATTGCCGAGCACACCACAGACTTTGAAAAACTGAAGGAAAATGTTATAAATTACAGTCCTGAATCTATAGCGCCAATTTGTGGCATTCAGGCAGAAACGTTACGGGAAGTTGCACGAGTTTTTGCCACAGCCAAAGCCTCAATCATTCTCTGGGGTATGGGAATTTCTCAGCATATTCACGGCACAGACAACGCCCGTTGCCTAATTTCATTGACACTAATGACTGGACAAATTGGCAGGCCCGGAACAGGTCTACACCCTCTACGTGGACAAAATAACGTGCAGGGGACATCTGATATGGGCTTGATTCCAATGTTTTTTCCGGACTATAAATCTGTGACAGATCCAGATTCAAAACAATGGTTTGAAAATTTTTGGGGAACCTCGCTTAATCCCAAAACTGGACTGACTGTTGTTGAAATTGTTGATGCTGTACATTCCGGAGAAATCAAGGGGATGTACATACAAGGAGAAAACCCTGCTATGTCAGATCCGAATTTAAATCATGCCCGAGAAGCACTGGTTTCGCTGGATCATTTAGTGGTACAGGATATTTTCCCGACGGAAACTGCTGGCTTTGCAGATGTAATTTTGCCAGCTTCCGCATTTCCGGAGAAGAGCGGAACATTTACCAATTCTAACCGCCAAGTACAGCTCGGACGACAGGCAATCGATCCTCCCGGAGAGGCACGTCAAGACTGGTGGATCATTCAGGAAATCGCCCTACGTCTTGGGCTCAACTGGAGTTACAAAAGCCCAGAAGATATTTTCGCAGAAGTCCGGGCAGCAACTCCCAGCATGGCCGGTATCACTTGGGAACGTTTAAAAAGTGAGCATTCCGTGACTTACCCTTGCATAACTGAAGGAGATCCCGGAGAGCCAATTGTTTTCCAAAACGGCTTTCCAACAAAAAACAAAAAGGGGCGTTTTGTCCCTGCAAAATTCACCCACGCGGATGAATTACCGGATGAGAAATTCCCTTTCGTTTTTATAACGGCTCGACAGTTGGAACATTGGCACACTGGCAGCATGACACGTCGAGCAGTAGTTTTAGATAAAATCGAACCGAATCCTGTCATTAGTATTCATCCTGATGATCTGCAAAAATTAGGGGTGGCAGATGGTGAATCAGTAACTGTTGAATCTCGTCGAGGCAAAATTTCAGCGTTTGCCCGCCAAGATTTTGGTGTTCAGCAAGGAAATATTTTTATGGCATTCGCTTACAATGAAGCTGCCGCCAATTTAATCACCACAGCAGCGCTGGATCCTTCTGGAAAAATTCCGGAAGTAAAATTCTGCGCGGTGCGAATGTCTGCAGGCGGGAATCCGGAAATGCGGATCGGCTAACGGTTTACATTTTATCTGTTTACCTCCTGTGGTTCTGTGGGTATCTTTCCCCTTAGTCCAGAAAGAACCTTTTTCCTCTTGTTTTCTGGTCTTGCCTTGATTAGAATCGATATCATTACTATTGATAAAATTTCTATTGCTGCAGCATTTGCGCCGCTGTTTCCTGATGCTTGACAAAAACAGTAGAAATTTCGGCAAGCCTAATTTGAGCAAAGAAAAATGTAGTGTGCGAGAAAATGCGTGTAATAAATACGGAAGATAATTAAAATAAATTAAGTCCATTTGAGTTTTGGCATTACTTCTGTATAAACTCCCCAAGATATACAAAATTCTTAATAAATACTGTTTTTTACACACACAATTACTCAGGTCAAAATCCTACTTATTTCAAAAAAATAATTTTTGAATGCCGATGCACAGATAGTGCTTTGACTAGGTGAGATAAAAAACCAAGGAAAATTAGATGTTAAACAAATTTGCAGGTTATTTTACCCAGGATTTAGCGATTGATTTAGGAACAGCAAATACTCTGGTTTACACTAAACAACGTGGGATTGTAATCCGCGAACCCTCAGTGGTGGCAGTGCAAAAAGACAGCCGCGGGAGGATTCAGGTACTTGCTGTTGGTGAGGAAGCCAAACAAATGCTGGGTAGAACACCGGGTTCAATTACGGCTATCCGGCCAATGAAGGACGGCGTTATTTCAGACTTTGATATAACACAGGAAATGCTGCGCTACTTCATCAGGCAAACTCAAAGCAAGTTTACTTTCTTTCGCTTTAAACCGCGTATTGTTGTCGCCGTTCCTTCAGGAATTACCCAAGTTGAACGCCGTGCTGTCAAGGAAGCGGCAGAATCTGCCGGAGCAAGAGAGGTTTTTCTCATCGAGGAGCCAATGGCCGCCGCACTTGGTGCTGGATTACCGGTCACTGAAGCCAGCGGCAGCATGATTGTCGATATAGGCGGCGGAACCACAGAAGTTGCTGTGATTTCCCTGGCCGGAATAGTTTATAGTGATTCTGCTCGGGTAGGCGGTGACAAAATGGATGACAGCATCACTGAATATATCAAACAGAAATATAATCTGCTGATTGGTGAACGCAGTGCAGAAGAAATAAAAATCAGTATCGGGTCTGCATTTATAAAAGATGACCCCAGATCCTACGAGGTACGTGGACGTGATCTGGTGACCGGAATACCTAAAACACTGGTTCTTGGCGAAGAAGAGATACAGGAAGCTCTCAGTGATGTTTGCGGACAAATAGTAAAAACCATCCGAAATGCCTTGGAATCTACACCTCCGGAACTGGCAGCAGACATAGTTGACCGTGGAATTGTTCTGGCCGGTGGAGGTTCATTGCTCTCTGGCATGGAAGATTTGCTCCGTCAGGAAGTCGGTCTGCCGATTTTTCATGCAGAAGATCCTCTCACCAGTGTTGCAGTTGGTACAGGAAAAGTTCTTGATGAAATTGATCTGCTTGCAACAATTGAGCTGGCATCTTAAAAACTAGAAACCAATCTCTGATTTCTAGTTTCTAGCCTCCAACCTCCAGCACAAGCGAATTCAAACAGGCGAAACCCGCGCACACTCCGCCCTCATTGACGTTCTCTGCCTTGGTGCGAACCAGATAACCTACGTCATGGTTGCTCTTCAGCACTCCATTATCCGCAAAACAAATTCCATAACGTCCTATCTCGCTCACACAAGTCAAAGTTTCTGCATGACCGTTCACCTCTAAAATTGCTGAATGGATCTGCGCCCGGATTTTCTCCATCAAGATATAAGCAATTTGTACATCCTGCTGTATGGCGGCCAATGTTTTTGGAATTTCCCTGCCAAAATAATTATTCCCGCCACCTTCTCTTTGAGGTTTGAGTACATAATTTTCAGGATGCTCTGAGACCCATTCAGCAGCCGGCATTTCTCCTTCAGGAGTCTCAATAATTTCATCAAGTGTGTGCATTTTAGCAAATGTTTTTAAGAGACGCTGCGATATTTCAGCAGAGATGAAAGAGGATAATATTTCTGGACGGGTCAAGACCTGTTGAATTTTTTTCATACCTGCAAGCTGCATCGGCAAATCCGGAACCTGAATTGTTGATGAGGCTTCAATCAGCTGGCGACCCTTGACTGCTTCAATCGTTCGATAATCATCAGGTGTGTATCCGGCACGGTAGTAACTGAGGGCGACTGTTTTTCCATCCAAAACAAGGTGGCCTTGACGCAGGCTTCCTTCCTCAAATACATCAGCCAAAGTTTTCCGGACAGTAGGAATTTTATGCTCATCCCATAAAAGCTGTTCCAGCCCCATTTGATCAAAACGGTTGCCCTCTGTGGGTTGAGAAATCAGCAGCATCACACTGTCCGGCGAGTCGTAGTCACATACTGCCTGGGCGAAGGCATCAACGACAGGACCCAGCGGATTGTTGGGAACTATTTCTGGTAATTGATCTTTCTCAAATAAATTCCTGTGTAATCGTGAAAGCTGAGTTATTAAATAAGGGAAACTGGCTGAGACTGTGTTCAGTTCAACATGACTAAGTGCTGACCCAGCAGGAGTAGTTTCTGCAGAAATACTGACCTCTCTCAATTTTCTATCTTCATTTTTTTTCAAAAAGAAATCATTTCGCTGCACCAGCAGTTGTTTGCTCTGAGTAATTTCCTCAGTTCTGCAATCCAGAAGCATGCGCAAAAAAGAATCGATTTCAGCAATTGGTTCCAAATGATGCTCAAGAAACTCCCAGTTTTGAGAAATACCAATCATCAACTCGCTGAACGGTGCAGTCAATTCTGTCATTTCCTGCAGGTCGTATGCAGAAATTGAGAATGGACTCAGTGAAAACGGGGCGTGTGTGAGCTGTCCTTCAGGCAAATATTTAAGGATACCAAAAAGCTTTGCGCGCTCTATCGCATTTTCAATCAACTCTTTTTGCACTTGTGTTTGCTTTAAATTTTCAGTAGTTTTAAACGATCAGAGGCGACGTGGCCGAGCGGTTAGGCAGAGGTCTGCAAAACCTTGTACAGCGGTTCAAATCCGCTCGTCGCCTCCAGTTCCTTTTTCCCTGCCTGGGTGGCGGAACTGGTAGACGCAAGGGACTTAAAATCCCTCGGTGGTAACACCGTGCCGGTTCGAGTCCGGCCCTAGGCACCAAAAAAAATCAGCTGAAGCTTCCAAATCGTTTGCTACAATTCAGTTGACTGTTTTATGCCCCTCGCTCCCGAGGCTCAACGGGCAACGAAGGATCATAAATACTTCTTATATTTCAGTATCCCTGAAGTGGCGAGACAAACTGATTATTGAACTATTACTAGAATCAATCCCCCATAGAGTAAAAGCATTTTTTGTACTGATTTCAATTTTATCTTCTAGAATCGTGTCTCTTGGATTTGTAATCAGTTCAAACATGAGGAAGCAACACAATTTTTGGAGCTGCTAAGCGTCCACCGTTGAGATCTGAGAAAGCGGAAGCTCCTTCTGCAAGTGGACGCTCCTCGATCCATGTAAGATCTCCCAATGTTCCGGAGTGCAACTTTTGCAAGGCTGCCTGTAAGTCTCTATGTGTGTAGGTATAGGTACCGATGACGGTAATTTCTGAAAGGGTAATCTTCCGGAAATCGCAATCACCTGAACCATGCTGCAATCCAATGTGCATCAACACACCTCCGGGACGCACTGCACGAATTGACATACTACGTGTCGTTTCCATTCCTACCGCATCAATCACCAGCTCAAAACTATTATTAATGTTTTCTGGTTCCTGATCCGGATCAAAAACATTACAGCATCCAATCTGTATGGCTGTTTCTCGGCGTAGGGGATTGGTGTCACAGAGCAGTATTTCCAGACATCCTTGGGAACGCAAAATCAATGCGGCCAGTAAACCGACCGAGCCTCCGCCAATGACGAGTGCCCGTCCCTCGGATATTGGACGATGTAACGATCGTTGTGCAAGATGAAGGGCGTGAAGCGAGGTTGCCGCAGGTTCGGTGAGAGCGGCGTGGACAGGATTCATTCCATCTGGTATCGGTATCAGGTTTTTCTCATGAATAGTGATATACTCAGCAAAGGCTCCTGGATAATTCATGCCGATAAGTTTGCGCTCCGCACAAAGGTTGTTACGCCCGTCACGGCAATCCTTGCAGGTTCCACAGGTTATAAGTGGATTCAACACCACACGTTGCCCGGTTTGGTTTCCAGAAACCACTATCCCAGCGGCTTCGTGTCCAAGAATTAGTGGTGGTACTCTGCGTGCATCTTCACCATGGTAGGCATGCATGTCTGAACCACAAATTCCCACAGCATCTATAAGGATTTTAGCTTCCCCTCTAGCAGGTTCTGGTGAAGGCTCATCACGATAGGTGACCTTGTTTACGCTGGTGTAAACAAGTGCTTTCATATGTTTCCGCTCATTTTGCAATAAATCCTCCATCTACATAGATAGTCGGTCCTGTGAGATAATCCGAAGCCGAAGATGAGAGAAACATCTTCCTCACCTGTTCTCGGATTCTTTTTGGTTTTTTCAGAAATTCAGTGGCCATCAGTCAGTTCTTGAAAAAAATGGAGAAAAATGGAGTTTTGGAATGGTAATAGAAACTGCGTAAAATTTAAAGGATTACCAGTAACTCATAGCAGCACGGAAGAGTTCTTTCAATTCTTCACGGGAGATCGGCATAGGGCCGTTATCAATCAGACGTTTCTGTGGGTAAGAGCGATCTGTAAGCGCATCCAGATCCTCCACTGAATAACCGACTCCAGAGAGTCCGTTAGGAATACCAGTATCCCTCATCATTCCGATAATTTGATCTGCAAGTATGTCCCCTCCATTTTCAACCTTCGTATCTGTGAGATCTGCGCCCATGGCTGATGCAGCTTTCCAGTGTCGTTCGGAACATGCCGGGCCAGTTTTGCGAAAGACTGCTGGAGAGTTGACAATTACGGAAATTCCGTGAGGTACCATCGGATGGTCTTCTGGCCAGCCTTTGGGAGAGTAATCCTTAGCAAGACCTGCAACAGCGTAGGACATCCCGTGTGGGAGATGACAACCCGCATTTCCGAAACCGATTCCGGCAAGCATTCCGGCGAACATTAATGCGTCATAATTTTCATCAACAGGATCATTGACTGCCTGTACAATATGACTTCCTATAAGGTTTATCGATTCCAAGCAAGCAAGGTCGCTGTATGGGTTGGCTCCTTGACTGAGAGGACGTTTTTCTGAAGATTCCGGAGCTGGTCGATGAGTGTATGGCCGTGCTGTTATTGATTCGCAGGCGTGACTAAAGACATCGAAACCATTTGCTGCTCGGACGAGAGGCGGCAAAGAGGACAATACACTGGGGTCAAGTACTCCGAGATTAGCACGTATCTTCGAGTTAACAATTCCTGTTTTTGCCTCCATCTCGAGCAGGTCGAAAATCGCAATTCCCGTGCACTCACTGGCTGTACCGAAAGTTGTTGGGCAGGCGATGTGTGGTTTGAGTTCACCGGGAACCGGAACTGCCCGGCCAATTGGCGCATTCACATAATCGAGAAAATCGGCAGGATAAGAGGAATATAGATTCGAGGCTTTGCAGGTGTCCATAACCGAGCCACCTCCAACGGAAACAAAACCATCGAACTTGCCTTCACTAGCGAATTTGGAACCCTGCTTGAAAGAGATATCTGTCGGCTCGACGGCAACCTGATCATACACCTCAAAATCCAGTCCACTTGAACTGAGTGATTCAATGACTTTGGCGACTGGTTCCAGCTGGACAACTCGAGGGTCTGTGTAAACAGCCACCCGACTCATGCCCAGCCCCTTGGCATCATCCCCGACTTCCTGAAGCGACCCGCGTCCAAACTTGATCTTGGGAGCTTCAACAGAAAAAATGCGGTCACCACCAGGCTTATGTGTGAAGTAACTTGAGAAACTCATGGATTCCTTAGAAATAAAATTGTTGTAGAAGAAATATCTGCCTTTATATCTGCTCTTGTATACAAAGTGATTTTTGCTTGAAGCATTATTTTAATAAGTAGCTTCATAACTATTTCTTGCCGATAAAATTATCCTTATCTGAACCAATTTTAACTGTCTCCCCTGTCTCTGTAAATGTTCTTGTTACATCTACTGAGCCATAGATTATCAAAGCATGAACTTCCTCATCAGTATCATTTATAAGTTCATGCTGAACATTTGATGAAATAAATGTTGAGTCATAACTATTGCAGATTACCTCTTGGTCACCATTCAAGATAATTTTCAACGCACCTTTTATGATGGTCACTTGCTCTTCAGTATTATGGGAATGGTCAGGTACAGATGTTTTGGGAGGGATAAAAGTTATTCCAGAATGTATATTGCGTGCCCCTATTTTCTTACTCGCAATTAAGTGATTGACTATTCCACGCCCGCGAGGAATTTTTGGAACCCCAGAAAAAGGCAGATGATTTATAACTGTTTTCATAATAAAGGCTGCTTAGTTGTCTATAAAAGACTCAGAGGATTATTTGGACTATAATGATTCTAGTCCTATTTGCAAAATCGATATCAAATTAATAGATTTGTGTCAATGACTTGTGTGGAAAACCTTTGAGATTATGCCCCATTTACCAGAGACTTTAATAAAAGACAAATAGTCAGTATATTGGTTTTTCAAGATCATGCATTCCACTTTGGCTATAGCCGTTGTTGGGCTTGATATATCAACCATAATTATTTTGTCGTCACGTTTTTCTCCTATGCTTGCAGGAGATTGACGTCCTGCAATTCGTTCTCGAAATCCTACCATATCAATGCTGACAATTTTGCCATCTGCTACGGAATTGACAGTAGCTTCTGGGAGAAAAACTGTTTCAATAAGGTTTGTGTCACCATTGTAAAGAAGGTCCAGATATCTCCTGAGGACATTTTCGATTTGGAGTATATTATCTGAAATGTGGCTTTGCTCCTTCATTGGCTTTACGTTTACAATGACAATGCTTGTTTAACAATCTTCTTATTTTGTCTATCCTGCAGAATAAAAAACTGCTTAGTGAAACAATAATACCGATACCGGAAATACTACAAAGATAAGGATGGCATCAAACAAAATCCAATATAGTTGAAAAGCAACTCATGTTACGTTTCACAAACCATTCTGGCGGGGAGTATCGAGCAGAATAATTAAAATGTCAAGGGATGATTTGTCTTCAATTATAGATTTTTCATTATCATCATTACAGGGCAGTCTAAATGATGGTTCATCACTTCTTCTTCATCTACTCTTTGCCATCTTGGTATATAATTAATAGTAATTGTTTCTCGCCATCTCAACCAGTAGATCCTAGTAAACCAACCGGTAAAAATAGCCAGAGCTATATGTGGAAATGCAACCACCGTAAATGATGGACTACCTTCAATTCGTGACAAAAAATACTTCAACGAAACAAGTTGCTTTTAGAATGATGTAATTCACTCTCGTGGCGTATCTACATAATCCTAAACACTCTGCAAAAGGGTAAAAAATCTACCATACCAAATATTAATTGCTGAACTCATCTGAGCTTGCAGTCAAAGAGGTACTATTAACACTAAACCGCCACCATAGGCCAATCAGGCCCATTCTTTGGATTTATAAAATGACCTAATCATCACATTCCTTTCTCACTTCTTTATGAGTCATCGAATTAGTAAAGTCATCATTATACTTATCATTTCGATGGTTCTAAACCAGCAATCTTTCTCAAAGTCAAGTAAATAGCAGTCCAATCATGCCTACCTTGTCCACTCGATTGAGCGATAGAGTATGATTGACGAGCAGCTGCACCCAAGAAAGCAGGTGTATGATGCTTGGCCATAGTTTCCAGCGCCAGCCCCAAATCTTTATGGGCCAGATCAATCATAAATCCTGGTTTGATATTTCCTGAGAGAACCTGATCGGGATACGTTGCGTTCATATGTCCCCGACCGGCAGTGGTTTCGCGCATCACCTCTATTGCAAGATTAACATCTAGTCCGCTGGCTTCAGCCAGAGTTAACGTCTCTGCAGTAAGGACATTGAGTGAAGTAGACTGGTAATTATTCACTATCTTCATGCGTGATCCCATCCCCACAGACCCACAGTGAACTATCTTGTCACCAAGGAGATTCAGTAATGGACGTGCATGTTCAAGGTCTGATTCAGAGCCACCTACCATGAACAACAGTGTCCCCTCTACTGCATTTCGTGCCAACCTTCCGACTGGAGCATCAATCATTCTGTGCTTGGTGATAGCAAGTTTTCCTGCAATCTCATCAGAATCCGCTGGCAAAATGGTGCTAGTATCTATGAGCAAGGTTTTCTCAGACATCGATTGGGCAAACCCCTCGTCCCCAAAGGCGGCTTGATAAACCTCCTTACCACTTGGAAGCATCGTAAAGATGAACTCGGCGTCATTAGCTGCACCTGCTGGAGAATCTGCTGCTATAGCATTATCCTTTTTAATGGACTCAAGCGCTTCAGGGCGGACATCATATGCTTGAACAATATGCCCCCCTTTCAATAAATTTCTGGCCATGGGTTCACCCATTACACCCAGTCCGATAAATGCTACTTTTGACATGGTAATACCTCCTAACTTAAGTTGTATATGAGTACCGGTGTTAACAGTATACTAAGTGATCATCGTTATTTATCCTGATAATAGTTAATCATGAATTCAAATACTAGTATTTTTTCCAACAAAGCGGACTATTGAAATAAATAAATTGGACTTGACCATGCCTGATGGCCGTCTTCCTGTGTGACACAGACATATAAAGGATTGTCTCCCGAAGAAATCAACGGTATTTTTCGCTCCAGAACAAGGTGATGATGCGGGTTTGTATCCGGTAGACGAACAAGGCGTATATGGCGATCCAAACCCCCAGCATCAACACGTTTCTCTTGAAAACCAATGTCAGCGACAGATACAGTACAATTTGCATGGGCGGTTTCAATTGTTATCGTCCCTGCCTGAGGATCTTTCAACATACAGTCGAAACCACCAAATCCACCTGTGGTTATGGCTTGCCATTCCAAGTGGCCAGGATTAGGTTGTTGAATAGTTTTCTCAAGGTTATACAAATTAATTGGTGTGAAAGCTTCAATTGTGTTGCCGTCTATCGAAGCACATCCGTCCCAAACGGTTTCTCGACCTCGTCCACGATATTCTGCACCTGCCCAGATTACCCGAATACGATTACCAAGTTCTGCCTTTTTGTATGGTCGTACAGTTTCAACCACCTTCAGACCATTGCGTACTTCGAGCTTTTCAATCGGGGCCGAAGCTAATATCTCAACTTGAAGGATCACATCACTATCTGCGGTTTGCACAATGTCTCCCATAATACACTTTTGTGTACTCTCGACCTCAGTATCTCCCAACTTCGGGTCTTCGATGAAGCGTGTTCCAGGATTATTCATTAGCACCCCCACATCCATGTACATGCGGTTTCCAGTGGTACCATAATGATGTCTGCGCAACAGTGATTCCCAAATCATCTCACGGGTCAACTTGCGTGCCAGAATACAAGTCAGTCCACCATAGGAACCGAACATAGACGCTCCGGGATAACTTGCTCCGGGGCGACCCTTGTGTCCATCACTGTTGCTCACGATTCCCACTCTGTACCCAAAGCGCAGAGCATCTTGTAACAGCCATTCAAATGTACCCCAGGCGGAATGAATTTCCACTGAGCGTTCCAGATTGCCTTCATGCGACTGTATGTCTGCATAACGTCCTCCTACATGAGCAAAAACAATCGTTTTAGTTTCTTTGAGAGCCAGAAATAAATCATCTGAACTGTTGCAATCGTTATTAAGGTCCGTCAAATCGGGAACTAAGACATGTGAACTTCTACGGATGGGTTCTCCCTCTTGAAAAAAGAGTACATTACGATCTCCGCCTAAACCTGTGTTACCGGACCATTCATATCCGGGAAAGGTAACTAACTCTCCCTCGTCAAGGAACTGTTGCGTCATACTCTGTATTTTTTCCCAAAATTCGTTTGTAATCTGAAAATCGTTGCCTTGATGGACAATTACATCTAAACCTGCCTTGTCACGAGCGAAGGCAAAATAGTCATAGATCGAATTAGTGCCAATGGTTTCTTCAGACTGCCCATGTAGCTCGCCCCAAAAAGGTACTAGCTCGGAGTCTTCGATAATTCGCAATGGGTTCGAACGGGTCACGTGGTCACCTTTAGCATCATGCAGTTCTACACTGAGGTCCCCAGGAACAGGCACTGAGAGCCCTTCGAAAAACAGAACCCCGTCTTTCAGAGATACGTCAATTGTCTCAGAAGGCAGACCGTTTACTGATTGGGTGGGGGAGAAGCGAAGGCGAAAATCCGTTTGGTCCGCAGGATTACCCCAGCGGTCTTCAGCCTTAAGTAGGAGACGGAACGATTCGTTCACACGTCGCATTGTCGGAAGTTGGGCTTTCCACTTTGCTACTGCTCCTGGAACAATGGACAAGACAGGCGACTCCGGCACTTCAATGTACTGACATGTCGCAAAAGCATCAACCAAGACCTTGAACTCAAATGTTTCTTCGCAAAATGTTTGCATGCGCATGCCAGGGCAACCACTAATGGGATCGCCATAGTGGACAATGAGTTGGTCTCCTTCACGAAAAAAACCTTTAACTACCTTGATGTAAAGCGTTTTATCCCATGGTCGAATGTTGGCTTTTGGATCAAAGCGATAATCCAGAGTGGCTCCATTGCTGGCCACAATGCTGACGTAGTTCGGCTGATCTGGAGCAGTGAATTGTGGCCGTCCCATGTCTGTAGCAAAACGAGTACAGATTTTTATACTGCCTGTATCGTCAATTCCAAAATACCCGGCAGTGTAAGTGATCGTGAAATTGATTGACTCACCTGCAACTACTGATTCAGTTAAAGAAATGGAGGCTGAGCCGATCCGGTCTTGAATTGAGTTAAGATTCATTACTTAGTTCAAACA
>Ga0209228_1001112_pt1 | contig 13431 bp, 8 predicted proteins | sample METZYME_3_150m_FD_187547 | JGI IMG/M metagenome (GOLD analysis project Ga0209228, IMG submission 187547) | Marine microbial communities from oxygen minimum zone in mesopelagic equatorial Pacific - METZYME_3_150m (SPAdes) (version 2) | ecosystem: Environmental > Aquatic > Marine > Oceanic | place...
GCCTGGACAAGCGCGGATTCCGGCTTGGCCAGGATGGACTTGAGCTTGGCCGTCGCTTGGTCAAAGTCGAAGGCGTCCCAGACAAACTCGTCGCCTAGCTTGGCCGAGTACTCGTCGCCGCCGCTGCCGATCGCCGGGCAGAGCGGCAGCACCCCGGCGCTGAACGCCTCGAGCATCGAGATCGGCAGCCCCTCATAGTCGCTGACGCTCGTGATGAAGTCCCACCCGCGCAACACCGACCCGTAATCGTCGCCCGACTTGCGGCCGTGAAATACCGTGCGGTCGCTTGGCAACTGCTGCTCGAGCCAGGGCTGTCTCGGGCCGTCGCCGAGTAACTCGAATCGAAAGTCGATGCCGGCCGACTCGAGTGCCTTGACCAACGCCGGCAAACGCTCGACCCGTTTTTGCTCCGTTTGCATCCGGCCGACCCAGCCGATCACCACCGTGCGCTTGGCTAAGGGCTGCCGCTCCGGCATCGCCGCCAAGCCGTCGATCGGGTAGGGGATCAACTGGACGCGGTTGGCCTTGGCCAAGTCCGGCAGGCAGTTGGACACGAGATCGACCAGTGCGTTGCTCACGCACAGCACGCCGTCGAGCAGGCCGCGCTGGGTCTCGAGGTGGGGCCGCAGTCCGGTCCAGTCCGAGTGCAGCAGTCCGACCCGCCGCTTGGCCGGCATGAGGTCGGCCAGGAATTGAAGACCCCACATATTGTGACAAACTACCACCGAGTCGGTGAAGCGGCGGGAGTGGTTGGCGAACTTGGCGCGCATCGAGTGGATGGAGTGGCCGCCGCCGAAGCCAAGCCCGGTGATGTCGGGTTCGTCGAAATCGTCCGACTCAAATGAGAACACGAAACCGGGTTCGTGGCCCCGCTTGGCGTCCGAGGTGTGATGCCGCTTGAGGATGGACTGCACGCCGCCCAAGGTTCGATAATATGTGAAGAAATGTGAGAGGCGCATCAAGGGGTCAAGCGCTTGGCTTGGCTTGCGGATGGTCGAGGCGCGGCGGGGATGAGTCAACCGAAACCGCCTTAAGCTGTGAAAACAGCGGAAAACATTGAGTTTTAAGGCGAAACATACCCTAGAAACTTTTTTGAAAAATGTACTGACAATGTATTGACAATGTATGTGCGCGGCGTATTTTTCGGTCAGCGGAGATGGAATTCGACTGGGTTAACATGGCGTTTGAGTGGGAAGGATTGGTTCCGAAGGATGTGGAGGAATCTTTTGAGGATCCGTTTTCCTGCAAACTTTTGCCCGACTCACCGCGTTACGCCGGTGAGTCACGATATTTCAACCTTGGCATGGCAGCGTCGGGGTACGGGATTTTCAGCGTTTACCGAACCAACGGAAAACAGATTCGCGTGGTGATGGCTCGGGGTTTCACGGAGGATGAAACCTTTTTCTATCAGCGAAATATGAACCAAAAGGTTGGTTGAGTCATGAGACGGCGCATGAAACAAAACCGGAATGAACCAGATCAGCGATTGGGAAGAAGTGCCGCAGTTCGACGACGAAGCGGTGGAAGCCGCCTATTGGGCGAACACCGGCGTTGCGCCCCGATTGATGGGGTTGTCTTTGGCGCAGAGCGGGGAGGGGATCGAGTCGGTCACCATCTCGTTGCGGATGGATCCGCGGATGTTGTCGAAGATCAAGCGCCTGGCGAGGTCGCGGTACCTGGGCTACCAAAGCATGATCAAGCAGTGGTTGAGCGAACGAATGGAACAGGAGACAAAAGACCAATGAAACACTTGACGGGGAAGAGCGGAGGCCGGCGCGGATTCACGCTGGTTGAGTTGTTGGTGGTCATCGTGATCATCGGCATTCTGGCATCACTGGTGGTGGGCTTGAGCGGCACGGCAAGCCGCAAGATGCGCGAGTCGCGCACCCGGGCGGAGCTGACAGCGATCGGGACGGCCATCGAGTCGTACAAGGCCAAGTTCGGCCACTACCCGCCGTGCAACCCAAAAGATCCGGCGCTTAACTCGCTGTATTACGAGCTGACTGGTTGCCTTTACAGTCCCGGACGGAAAACCTTTCGCGATCCGATGTCAGGAGTCGTCATGAACGTACAGACGATCAAGGAGCACTTCGGGGTGGAGGGCTTCATCAACACTGCGAGGACCGAAACGGAGTTGAAAAAGTTTTATGAGCCAACTTCGAAAACCGTCAGGCACATCAGCGAGGAACACGGCGACGACGACGATGGGCATGGTCACGAAATGCACCACGCCGATGAAGTGCACATCCTTTGTGCGCCGGTGCCGTGGCCGCTTGAACGCGACGATCAGCCTGTCCGGCATCACGGCAAAGTGGCGAAAGGCGTGAACCCTTGGCGCTATATGGTTGGCCAGCCGGTGGTGAATAACATCGGCAAGTTTGATCTGTGGGCCGAGATCGTCGTGGGCGACGAGGTGCTGGTCATCAGCAACTGGCGTCAGGACACATTCTCCCGAGATCAGCTTTCGAGATACTACAAACAAAAAAAACGCTGACCTGCTGACCTGATCTGAACAACAATCGAAACATGAAAACGAAGACAACGAATTCCAACATCGCACCGGGCGGACGCTTGCTCAGGCACGCTTTCACTCTCGTGGAATTGCTGGTGGTGATCGGCATCATCGCCATCTTGGCAGGTATGATTTTACCGGCGCTGGGTAAGGCCAAGGGCTCGGCCAAGAAGGCGCAGGCCAAGAGTGAGATGCAGAATATTTCCGGTGCGGTGCGGGCCTACGAGGCGGAGTACAGCCGCTTCCCGATCCCGTCGCAGATCACTAAGCAGTTAAAAACCCCGGACTACACGTTCGGCACCATGCACATGGCGGGCAGATCGGCCAGGCTCCTGACAAATCCCAAGGGGAATGCGCTGCCGAAGATTGCCACCCCGGGGCGGGTGCAGGTGAGCAACGCGGAGTTGTTGGCGATCCTCCGGGCGCAGGAAAGATTCCGTAACGACCGACCGACCTCGAACCTGCACCACAAGATGAATCCGAAGAAAATTAGTTTTCTTAACGCCAAGGACGTGACCTCGACGACACAGGGGGGGGTGGGCACCGACGGTGTGTTCCGCGATCCATGGGGCAGCCCTTACATCGTTACAGTGGACGCGAACTATGACGGCAAAACGATCGACGCATTTTACGGTCAGGGCGGTGTGTCAGCGCTGGGTAAGGCGAACGGTAATGAAGGGTTAAACGGTTTGAGTAGGGTAAAAGGCGGTTATCGAGCCAACTCACCCGTGCTGGTCTGGTCCCTCGGCCCCGACGGGTCGGCCAGCGCGAGTGAGAAGGCGGACCAGGGGGTCAACAAGGACAATATCCTGAGTTGGCAGTAGCGCCGTCTAGTAGGGGCAGCGAGATGGATGATTCACGTACCAACCGGTGGAGGTCCGCCACGACCGGCCAGGCGCTTGGCCAAGCGCGGCGGGCCGGGCTGAGTGCGTTCACGTTGCTTGAGTTGCTGGTGGTCATCGGGATTATCGCCGTGCTCACCAGTATCACGTTGCCGGCGATGAAGGGGCTCGGGCGTAGCGCCACCAACAAGGGCGCGACGCGCCAGTTGGTAGAGGACTTGAGGTTTGCCCGGCAGGTCGCACTTCGCAACCGCTCGACCGTGTACGTCGTTTTTACCCCCACGAACATCTGGGACATCATCAAAAACGTAGACAGCGAGATGTTACCGCCGCGAAAGAAGGATCCGCGCCTGCTCTCGCTGACTAACATGCTGGAGAAGCAGTTCAGCGGCTACGCCATCATGTCGATGCGCTCGGTCGGCGACCAGCCCGGGCAGAGCCACCCCAACTACCTCACCGAGTGGAAAAGACTGCCCGCCGGGATGCTTATCGCGCCCTACAAATTCATGGCGTGGCGCAAGGGGGAGAATGAGTACAGGCGAGGCGACGAATACACCGACGGCTTCCAGAAGGATCATTTTTTCGGCCACGCGCCGCAGATGCCGTTGATCCCTTTTCCGCTGGCGGACAGCAGCCCGGCGCGGCTGCCGCATGTGGCCTTCAATTCGCGCGGGCAACTGGTCAAGCGAAACGGTTTCGGCAAGCTCGTGCCGGCGGGTCGGAACGAAATCATCCCGTTTGTCGAAGGCAGTGTGTTTCATGATCGGGATCGTTTTGGTAACTACCGGCCCGGCTGGCCGGATGTGCTGGCCACCGGCGGATTTGATGACGAGGCGCGACTTATTGAAGTTTGGAATGACATGACACCTGCGGAGAAACAGGGGATGACTTGGGATCTGTTCAGACGTAAAAACCAGTACCACTCCAAGATCGTGGTAAACCACATCACCGGTCGCGCCCGGGTGGAGACAGCGGCGGCGGCGACGATCGATTAGAAATGAAACTGCGGAACAACAAAGCGGCATATCTCCGGGGCCGGGGCGGGTTCACAATGGTTGAGCTGGCGATCTGCCTGGGCATCATTGCCTTCGCGCTGGTTGCCATCATCGGCGTGCTGCCGATCGGCATCAACGTGCAAAAGGACAATCGCGAGGAAACCATCATTAACCAGGACGGCATGTACTGGATGGAGGCGATCCGGAGCGGTGCCACAGGCATAAATGACCTGGCTGATCACATCACGTTCATTGAGATACGAAATTCCAACTCACAGGTCTATCGATGGGAGCCGGTGCCGGTTGAGCCGGGTCACACTCATATTGAGTTGCCAAGGGGCTTGCAGGGGGCGGCGGTTATTGGGTTGTTAAGCATGCCGGTGCATGCCGACTTGGTGGGGCCGGTTACGGTCAGGAACTGGCCGCAGGTGGACACTCAATCTGGTGAGTACAACCTGATCCGGGCCAAGGTTCGCGCGATTAGCGGTAGCGCGGTGGACAAGGGCGAAGCCGCCAAGGAGATGGCTTTTTCCTATCGACTGACTTCCGAGGTGAGGCCGATCCGCACGTCGGGGGACTGGGGGGATCTCACCGGCCGGGTGTGGGACAACATCGGCGACAAGCTCGAACTTGATGCGAACCAGTTCAGCAAGCTGAATTTTTACGAGATCAAGCTGACATTCCAGTGGCCGGAATACAAATTTGGTGACGAGGAACGGCCGGGGCCGAACAAAAAGGTTTTTCGCACTGTCGTTGCCGGCCGCCTGGTCAACCGCAACCTGAACCTGCTCAACCCGCTGGACACTGCGACGGGCCAGTTTCAGGAGGATGTCACTTCGCCGTTTTTCTTTTTTGAGCCGAACAAGTTCAGCGTCCCCAAGGTCGCCCGAGGTCAATGAACAGCAGACACGACAACGCCCGCTTGCGGGCCGGCCGCCGCCGGGCCTTCACCATCCTGGAGCTGCTGGTGGCCGTGTCGGTGATGACGCTCGTCATCTACGTGCTTTATGCGTTGTTCAACCAGACGCAAATGGCCCTGCGCAAGAATGCCTCCCAGGTGGACGTGAACGAGGGCGGGCGCGCCGCGATGGAGATGATTGTCCGCGAGCTGTCACAAATGGAGGTCAGCGGTTACCCGGCTATCACCGATTTGCAGACGAAGCTGACCTACTCCGGCAGCAAGAGTTTCTTTTCACGCGTCACGCCGGGTGAAAGTGTTGCGTTGCGGCTGGCCTACCAGTCTGACGCCATGCCGCCCGAGAACGATGCCTGGGCCATTGAGCAGGGCTTTCGGACGAACATCCTGCAGGACTTCACCTTTACCAGCCGCGGCGATTCCGGGTTCCATGTCACCAGTTACCGGGTGATCGATGTGGACAGTGGCGTCGGCACGCTCGCCCGGTACCGCACCAACGGTACGCTGCGAGTCACCGCGCCTGGCCAAGCGCTGCTGAACAAGACCGAGATTTTCAACCGTTTTTACTTCGAGCCGATCGCCAACACTTCCGCCGAAGCGTTTGAGCCGATCACCGACGGGGTGATCCACCTGTGTATCACGCCGTACGACCAGTTGGGGCGTCCGCTTGGCCACGGCAGAATGTTTTACGATCCGCTTGGCCTGAACCTCGATCGGCGCGGCGCGGCTGGCCAAGCGCTGTTCCAGATGAACACCAACCGGCCCGTGGACGGGACGCTGATGCAGGATCGCTACGCCCAGAGCCAAGCCCAGTTTTACGGGGCGTTGCCGAGTTATTTCGATGTGGAAATGGCGGTGATTGCACCCCGGGTGCTCAAGCAGGTTCGGTCACTGCCACCGGATCCGGAGGTGCGGGCCAACTTCCTTGGTCGGCAGATTGGCAAGGTGACCCTGTTCCGGCAGCGGGTTCCCATCAGAGACACGAAGTGAATCGTTTCAGGACACAACAAGGCGCGGCGCTGGTCATCACCCTGATCATGCTGGGGATGGTGACGGCCATGACGGTGGTGTTCCTCGGCATCAGCAGCCGGGAGCGCGCCTCGGTGACGGTGGTGTCCGACCAGATCAGCGCCAAGCTCATGGCCGAGAGCGCCGCCGCCAGCGCGTTGGCGAAAGTGGTCGGCCGGATGGTGGCTACGCAGGATCCGCTGGCCTACGACTTCTCGGTATCGACAAATTACCACAACCGGTTCGGGTTCGTGCCCGGCCAAGTCTCGCCGACGAATGTCAGCTACGTCTACCCGAACGGACGCTCGCTCACCCCAGACGACTTGCTGATCAATTTGGCCAATCTGCACGAGCTTGCGCGGCCGCCGGTGTATGTGGACACCAACGCGCTTGGCTGGCGGCCCAGGAACTACAACGTGGCTGAGGACTTCCGGTTCTATCTCGACCTGAACCGCAACCGGGCCTACGAGCCGAGCGGATTGCTGGTGGTGACCAACTGGGCGGGTCGCCCGGTCGTGGCTCCCGATGGCCGGTTTGCCACAGACCACTTCATCGGCGACCCCGAGTGGATCGGTCAGTTGGAAAGCCCCGCCTTCGCGCACGGTCCCACCAACCGCTTCATCGGGCGTTTCGCCTACATGATCCTTCCGACCGGACGCTCGCTGGACATCAATCACATTCACAACCAGGCACGCGAGCCGATGAACCCAAGGCTCGACACCCCCAAGGGCCGGGGAAACCAGTACCTCTACATGCGCAACCAGGGGGTCGGATCGTGGGAACTGAACATGGCTGGGTTCCTGCGGCAGTTGAACCCGATTCAGTGGCAATACTTCTACGACTGGATTTCGCGCCCAATCAATGCCAAGGGATTGGATTTGCCGAGAGCCGACCGATGGGCTTTTTCGGACGCTCGGGGCATCATGATGCACCGTTACTACGGCTCGCGGCGCAATCTCTCCGGAATGATCCCCGCGCTTGGTTTGCCGCCAAGCGAGGCGCCAAGGCTTGGGTACAATCTGGTGGACGACTACTCGGACGGACCGTTGGTCCTGAACAGCACCCCGACCTTGGACAGCGAGGATGGGTGGCGCGTTGATCCTTCCATCGCCCCCTGGCCAGGCGCTGAGAACCCGCGCCGCTTCACCGACGTGCAGCAGTTGCTGACTTTTCAGCCGTACGCCGAGCGGCCGGAGCGGGCGAACAACTTCGTGTCCCGCCTTCGCCAGGCGATGAATGTCCGGCCCAAGTCCATGTACACACGCAAGCGGCTCGACTCCTACGACCGCCGTACCTACTACCGGCTGCTAAGCCAGATGGGGGTGGACTCCGAACCGGTGTTGCGCGGCAAGCTGAACATCAATTACGCCAACGACTGGTTCACCGGACACAACGCGCAGACCAACTGGACGGCCGCCGAGTTCATCAACCGCGCCGCCCACGCGATGCTTCGCGCCAGCGTGGTTTCGCAGAGCGCAACCGATCCCGCCACCGGGAACACCGCCACCGGATATTTCATCGGCGGCAAGGTGGTGAATCCGGACATCGGCATCGCCGGGTTGCGGCATCCGCTGTTCCCGGTGCCGCAAAACCAGGCCGTGTTCAACCCGACCAACGGCGTATCGAGCGGCATCCAGCTTTTTCCGGCCAACGCCTACACACCCGAGGTGCACCGGTTGCTGCAGGTTGCTGCGAATATTTACGATGCGACCACCAACCGCCTTGTTTATCCCCATCCGCCGACGGTCATGCGTCCGGTGTTCCGTAAGTACGCCAACCCGGGCGGCGACACCGGTGTGTTCATCTCGCGCTATACAGAGGTGACCAATGACTGGCAGAGGATACACCGGCAGAGCTTCATGAATCTCGCCAATGTGGTGCTCAACTCACAGCTTGCGTTCGACACCGATCTACACATCAACATTCACGGCGTGCCGTGGATCGTCGGCGCGAAGAAGGGCCTGCCCAACTTCAACGAATACTCGGTGGAATCGATCGTGCAGGTGTCGCGCCGGCTTGAGGTCAACAAGGGTGATGATGATTTTATTCTCCCTGCGTTTAGCGGCAATTGGCGCACTAACCAGATGTATACCCTCGGTATCACCAACGTGTTCGGCATCGAGGGCTGGAACGCCTATACGAACGACTACCCGCGCCGGCTTGCGATGGACATTCGGCACCAGTACCAGATTGGGCTGTGGGATCACAGTGTCACTAACAAATCCGGCGTCGCGTTGCCGAGGTTGCTAACGAACCTGGTTTCCACCCCGTACAACAAATTTACCACGCTGAAAAACAAATGGCGCGGGCGCGAATTCAAGGTGCCGTTGAACGCGGCGGCCACCACCATCACCAACTCAATCTACAGCACCGGACTCAAGCGCTTCTTCCCCGCTAACCGCGCCTTCACCAACGTGTTCGAGTCCGGGTTTGCCGTGCCGGACTGGAAGCTGCACATCACCAACCGTGTCCAGTATTTCCTCATCGATCTCGACTTGAACCGCGTGGTGGATGCGGTGAACCTCGACAATCTCGTCACCTCGATGGACATCACGCAGTTGACCACCGGCCAGACCGGTGCCGCGTCGAGCTTGTTCGGCAGTGGCAACCTGTCCGAGGGCGCTTTTTGGGAAACCAACCGGGTGGACGCCAGCCTGGGCAACCGCAGCCCGACCTTCGGCGTCATGAACCAGATTCAGGTGGCCCGGGGCCAAAAACCGGTGAGCGCGGCGTTCTGGCGCAGCTACAACAACGACCCCTACACCGGCCGGAACAAGGAAAAGGCCATTCAGGATTTCGACGACTTTCTCCGTGGCCGAAACCGTCCGCGCCGCCCGTCCGACATGATTCGCAAGCAGGCGCCGTTCACCCCGACCCGTAAGATTTATAAGCGCGCCTCGTGGCAGGCCAACGACCCGCTCGTCCACTACACGGTCAACGACCTGACCGACCCGGTCATCACCGACCGGTTCAGCACAAACAACGTGGTCTATCTGCGGCCGCCCAACACGCCGCTGCCCATAAACAACCTTGGGCTGATCAACGAGCGGTACCGGCCGTGGGGCGGAGGCGGGCAGTTGGCCGATGTCAATGCCTACAACTTTTACGCCAAGGATCCGCTCATCGTGAACAGCGACGCGTGGCAGTTCCCCGACAACAAATTCCCCGGCATCGGCTGGCTGGGGCGGGTGCACCGGGGCACGTCGTGGCAGACGATGTATCTCAAGTCCGGCGTTTCCTCGCTGACAAACTGGTGGGCGTGGTCCGGCAGCTTCGGCACGCACAACCTGATGAAGGGCTTCGACCGCGACCGGGATGGCATGCCTGATTATTGGGAGACTCTTTACGGACTGAATCCGCAAAAACAGGACGCCTACCTCGATGCCGACATCGATGGCCTCGTCAACCTCCAGGAATACCGTGCTGGCACGCATCCGCTGTTGGCGACGTCGCTGCTAGGGTTAAGCACCACCCACCCGACGAACGACTGGAGGTTGCTGCAACTCTTCACCACCGCGCCCAACGCCAGCGCCGCAAGTGGGCTGCTCTCCGTCAACCAGACCAACGCTGCCGCATGGTCGGCGGTGTTCAGCGGCTTGACCGTTTTGTCCAATTCCCTGCCGGACAGCCCGACCCTCGGCGCGTACGTGGCGGAGGAGGGCACTGCGGAGGAGGCGCACCTCATACAGCCGACTTCGCCTCAACTGGATTGGATCCTCAACGGCACGCACGGGCAGCAGACCATGTGGATCAATGGACGATCCAATGTCATTTACGGGATGAATCAGGCACGCCTGGCCAAGGGCGGGTTCCGTACGCTTGGCGATGTTTTGTCGACGCCTACGCTGACCGAGTTTTCGCCCTTCCTGAATATCAACCCGATGGAGATGGCGTTGAAGGGTGTTCCGACCGAACAGCAGAAGTACGCCATCCACGAGAACGTGATGGAATGGATTCCGCAGCAGATCTTGTCACTCCTCAAGGAGGATGAGCCGAGGATCACCGTGTACGCCTTTGGCCAGGCGCTCAAGCCGGCGGAGAACTCGATCGTGACCCGTCCCGGACGGTACTATCAAATGTGCACCAACTACGCCGTCGTGGGCGAGGTGTTCACCAAGACCACTTACAAACTCGAGGATCAATGGGAGGGCACCAACAAGGTGTTCCGCGCCGTGATCGAGGATTACGAGGTGTTGGCAGAGGAATAGCGCAGGATGAAAAACAGGCAGACACTCTCCGCGGTTTTGTTGACGGCACTCATTGCCGCGTTGGCCTATGTTGGCATCAGCCTCGGACCGGTTGCCCGTCAGGCATCACCGGCCGGGCTGGCGCTTGGCCAGGCGCCAACGACACCGCCCGCCCGCTTGGCCAAGCCGCCCGCCGTTGCGCTGCCGATCCCGGTTGCCGCGAACGACCCGTTCCCGTTCCGGCTGAAAAACACCGACGCGCCAATTGGCGAACTCGTCCGCAACGAGACAGCGGTGCTGCTGCGAAACGCCTTCATCGACACCGCGCTTGGCTCCGGGCTGGCAATCCCCGCTGAATTCAAAACCACCGGCGATCCGCTGACGTACGTCGCTCAGGCGCGCGGCCCGGCCACGGCGGCGTTCCGGCGGCACATCGCCGCGAGCGGCGGCAAAATCATCTCGTACATTCCCAATAACGCCTACCTCGTGCGGGTGGATGCCGACGGCGCGTCGCGTCTGGCCAACTGGTCCGGCACGCAGTCAGTGCTGCCGTTCGAGCCGTATTACAAACTGGAGATGAAGCTGCTCGAGATGGCGCTCACCGGTCAGGCGCTGCCGGAGGGGGCGCTGCTCAACGTGGTGCTGTTCCCGAACAGCGAGCCTGCTGCGGCGAATCGCCTGGCCAAGCTCGGTGTCGAGGTGTTGTCGCAGGATCGCACGCCGTTCGGGGCCAAGCTCGTGGCCCGTGTGCCCGCCGACAAACTGGCCGCCTTGGCCCGTCTGACCGAGGTGCAGGGACTTGAGCGGCACCGGCCACGCCGCCCGGCCAACGACCTCACGCGGCCGCGTTTGGGCGTTGAGGTGTTCACCGCCGAGACCGATGCCGACGGCGTAGTGACCAACGTGGTGAGCGAGGATTACCTTGGCCTGACCGGCAATCGTATTTACGTCAACGTCAACGACACGGGCGTGGACGGCAGTCACGCCGCGTTTGGCAACCGGATCAAGGGCCCGGGTGCGGGCAAGGACCCCGACGGCCACGGAACCTTTGTGGCCGGCATCATCGCTGGGGACGGCGCCGGCTCTGACACGATCAAGACCAACCCGCCGCCCGGCTCGTTCGAGGATCCCGATTTCAAGGGCATGGCGATCAAGGCCAAGCTGCACGTGCTCAAATATAGTGATAGCAACGTGAATAATCATGTATCTGATCGCTGGCTGCAGACCGAGTCGGCTGACTACCACTACATCCAAAGTCCCAAGCAAAAAAACACGCTGATTTCAAATAACAGTTGGGAGTATGAGGATGAAAGCGACTACACGTGGGCGGCGGCCAGCTATGACGCCGCCACCCGAGACGCTCTGCCGGAGCAGCCCGGCGATCAGCAGGTGATTTATGTGTTCCCGGCCGGCAACTCCGGTTCGGGCACCGACAACGGCCTCAACGCCAGCCCGAACACCATCACCGCGCCCGGCACGGCCAAGAACGTGATCACCGTCGGCGCAATCGAGACGCTCCGCGAGATCGCCGCCGAGTCGTACACCAGCGTCACTAACACTGTCACCGAGACCGACGACGACGGCAACGAGGTCGAGAAGGAGGTCGTTACCACGACCACCAACACGCCGTTCGCCGGCATGAGTGATTCCGACAACCAGGTGGCGGCGTTCTCGAGCCGGGGTAATGTGGGTATCGGTATCGAGGGAGAATATGGTCGCTTCAAGCCGGACCTGGTCGCGCCCGGCACGTTCATCATCTCCACCCGTTCTGCCGATTGGGAAAACACGATCACCTCCACCAACGCGCAGGCAGACGCCGACGCGCTGGAGAAACAGAATGACGAGTTGGGTGACCAGTACCGGTACGAGTCCGGCACCAGCGTGGCCGCCCCGGCGATCAGCGGCATGCTGGCCTTGATGGAGGAATTTTACTACCGCCGCTTGACCGGCCCCAGTAGGCATACCAACAGCCCGGCGCTGATGAAGGCGCTGCTGATCAACAGCGCGCAGTCGGTCGATGCCCGGTACGACCACAACGTCCGCAGCACGGTGAACCACCAGGGCTGGGGGCTGCCCAACCTTGGCCGCGCCGTGCCGGCGCTGGCCGATGACAACAAGACCGACGAGGACGCTTGGCCAACGCGCTTTATCGACCAAAGCTTGACCAACGCGCTCGCCACCGGCGAGAGCCGCTCTTGGGAAATCACGCTTGGGACCAACGCGATGCACTACCCGCTGCGCTTCACGCTGGCGTGGACCGACCCGCCCGGCAACCCCAACGCCGCCGTCAAGCTGGTCAACGACCTCGACCTGATCGTGACACCGATTTCCAGTTCGTCGGTTGATCCAGGTGATCCAGGTGATCCAGGTGATCCAGGTGATCCAGGTGATCCAGGTGACGAGCCGTCGGAGAGCGATGAGGTCTATTACGGCAATAACATCGGCTCGTCCGTTTACAGCTCAATGGGCGTGACCAACGACGTGGTCAACAACGTCGAGAATGTTTTCATCGAGGAGCCAGGCGCGGACAAGTATCGGGTTACCGTCTATGCTCGCCGCGTGAACGTCGATTCGCTTTCGGCGTTTTACGGGGCCGAGACGCCGGCCGACCACGTCGATGTCGTGCAGGACTTCGCGCTCGTGATGTCCAGCGCCAATCCGGAGGTGGGGGACGCCTTCAAAATCAAGACCGACAAGCCGGAGGAACTCGAGCTGCCGTCCATTGCCTCGCTAACCAACGGCATGCCGATACTCAACCAGCGTGTTGGTGCCAACTCGCCTCTGGCCAAGACAGCCGACCCAGACCTGACCGTTTACGCCAACCGTAGCGGGGTTGCCGAACAGTGGCATTTCTACACGTTTGTTAACGCCCCGAAGAAAAAGGAAAACCCTGAAGATCCTGAAGATCCTGAAGATCCTGAAGATCCTGAAGATCCTGAAGACGAAAATCAGCCGAGCTTCGGCAAGCATG
>Ga0209228_1001115_pt1 | contig 13426 bp, 16 predicted proteins | sample METZYME_3_150m_FD_187547 | JGI IMG/M metagenome (GOLD analysis project Ga0209228, IMG submission 187547) | Marine microbial communities from oxygen minimum zone in mesopelagic equatorial Pacific - METZYME_3_150m (SPAdes) (version 2) | ecosystem: Environmental > Aquatic > Marine > Oceanic...
CTATCTCTACCGCATCTCCTCTGCTCTTATTACTCAATGATAACACGGATACCTTGACTTGTTCACGTAAATCAATTAAGTACTGAAAGATCTCTGACCAGTTTGGCATTTCTGGTTCTTTCAGCTCACTCATTCCCGATTCAACCCAATCGCCCAGCCAATCGCCTGGACAAGTACTTGTTCCCTTCAACCTATGAGTAGATACCCACAGGTCTTTATTGCACACTCCTTCTGCTTCTTCTGCGATCTCTATAAGGCTATCCAAGGATGCTTTAGGTACTTCACTGAAGCCCCAACCGGTGTAACAGACTGAGAAGGACTTCATATTCCATCCCTTAGTTCCTGCTCCTCTGTTCTCCCATCCTCTTCCTTCGTAGATCACACCTTCTTCGTCTACAAGCCAGTTATAGGCAATACCGTCCCAACCTTTACTTAGATGATATCTTTCGAAAGCTTGTACAGCTTTTACACCCTTAGGACCATTTTGTACACCAGAATGATGGACAACAATACCCTCGGTTAGGTCAGCTCTCATTTTCACAAAGTCGCCATCGGCTCTGTTGGGATTAGGGCTAGCGCCCCATTCTGCTCTCGAAATGTATTCCATTTTTACCTACTTAAAGAGTGGTCCCACGAACCATGCAACAAGGCTATACCTAGTTCCTCGCGTGACGGGGGTTACTCGGTGATTAGTGAAACAAGGGAAGAACTGGTCCAACACCACTTCGCGTTTCCCCAATACGTTAGCCATCAGCGTCATCCCATTTCCCAGTCATGTCATTCCAAGTGTAGGGAGGGTTCCAATCTGCTCGTTCTTCTGTTTCTGTTTCGTCTGTCCAGCGCTGGGGAAACGCATCAAAATCGGGTCGGAGCCAAAAGTCTTTGACATGCGGCGGTGCTGCTGGATCTCCTCGTGTCCAATCCTCCGGGTCATCCCACGCCATCAGATACCCCCACTTTCAACAAGAATTGCGGTGCTCGCTGTGGCAGGTACGTCGTCGATCCAAGTGTTGACATCACCCGCTTGTGTCAGCGAGTTATTGGTCGCGGTGAAGTTGTTGCCGGTCTGGTTCACCAAACTTGTGTGCGTGGTTGCGTTGCTGACGTAGGGACTGAGGTCAATGGTTGACCACGACTGCCCGTCCACAGTGGATGATCCAAGTGTTTCCCCGTCGGTGTTTAATGCAACCATTGTTCCAACAACAGCCGTGCCGCTAGCTGATGGAGTTGTGCCGTAACCCATACTGACAACCATGTCAGATCCTACAAGTTCAATGTTTTGAGCGTAGTTATTACCAGCAGCAGTTCCGGCCTGAGTGATCCACGTCATGCTCGGCGTCGCCCCTGAAACATCGATCTTGGCGATGAAGGGAGCGGACACGCTACCACCGGGAATCATGCTGTATCCGCTGACATAGATATTGCCTGCGTTGTCTCCGATGATTCCACCGGCATACATCGGATGATCGTAGCCCGCAGTCACATCTGAGCGAATAATCAAATAGTTGGAATCGAAGTTGCCGCTGCTGTCGTACTTGACAATGGCCAAATTAGTTTTGGTACCAGAGCTATCCAAATTGTAAGAAGCAAAACCGACGACCAACCAAACATTGTTGCTGGAATCTAGCCACGATCCGTAAACGTAACAGTCGTTCCCACCCCAATGGGCAGTGCTGTTGTTTTTCAAGTTGGCGTTACTGAGTGCCCATTCATTACCCATGCTGGTAGACGTGACACTCCACAGTTCGACGCAAACTGTTTGGTAGGTTCCGACGAAGTCACCAAAGGCGTATGCGAATTTGTCACCGTTTGGATTCGTGATCCTGAATGGACCATTGGCCTGAGCAGCACTCCAAGTGTCAGCACTGTCGTAACACATTTTTGATTGCTGCACTGAACCGTCAGTATCACTCAGCAACAACATCTGCATTCGTGGCTTGTTTGCGTAGTTGTTGTAACCGTAGACAGGAGTGACAAATATTGGATAGCCGCTAGCCGTTTTAATCACATTCAATTGGTTGGCTAGACCGGACGTAGTTCCAGCCGTTGACTCAAAAACCACATTCCATTGGACTGCTTGTGACGAGTTGAATTTGCGTACCGCAGCTTGGTAATAGCTGTACGACGCATCATAGATAGCGCCGCATTGGTACATATTGTCTGACGAATCAACGTAGGTGTTTCGTGGGTCTTCTGTGTAGATAGTCCATGACGGGGTTGAGCCGCTAAACGTCCAGTTCCAAGTGTGCTGATCGTCCATTGTCGTTGGGGCATTCGGGAAACCAGAAAAGTCGAGAGTGCCAGAAGCAACACGGGAAGAATTCGCATTGCTGGAATTCCACCTGGTGCCAACACGCATACTTGTGCCGTTGCTCAGTTTGCCCATCGCATACGGATAACACTCGGCGTTCACGCCTCCCGTGTCATCTGGGTCACCCCAAAGCAAAATGAATCCTGTAGGTGGCGCAGGCCAGATGTCGTCACGCTCGGCTTCAGCCACTTCACCCAACGACCAAACCCCAGACGCGACAGAAGTCGTAGGCACATTGTCTGGCCCAATCACACTCCCGTTCGTACCGTAACTCATCGTGCAGCTATCTCCTCATCGGTAAGGCCAAGCTCTTTCAGCTTCGCATCACCTGACGCTTTAGCTTCTGCTTTCGCTGTTGCCACAGCTTCGTCGGCGGCTTGACGTTCAGCCACTGACGCATTGAACGCTTCTTGGTCCGCTATTTCTTCTGCTGTCATATCACGAACAGTTTGCTCGCCTGTGGCGCAATTCACTGTCGCTATTTGTGGTGTGCTCATAACTGCTCCTAAGCTGATCTGTTAATTCCGTATAAACGAATATTTGAATCGTCTGCTATTACTTCGTCGTTGTAGGCAGAGAGTTTAAGTGACGTAACTGCTTCGGCTATATTCAAATTGCCTGACGTAACGAGCAGCGCCCTGTCGTAACTAGTGGCGTCGTATTGCATACAACTATTCATCCCTTGAATTGATTTGCCTGTGCCATCCGTACTTGTGTAGTCATAAATGTTCAGTAGGCCACAATTCATATTGGGGGTGTTTGCCGCAGCCAGTCCCACCTGAATTTCATAGTAAGGGGAAGAGTCGTACTTCCAGAGAGCAGTTGACGTCCCGTAAAACATCCCTCTATACATATTCGGGTAAACACTGGTCGTACTTGAACCGTTTACTCGCCAATACATTTGGTGCAGCGTGGCGCTGGTTGGGTTATAGCTGTCGAGTTTCAGACTCCATACAGCTTCAAGATTACTAAAGGTTTGAGGAATAGAAGTAAATTCCAAATAGGTAGTACTGCCGCCCGAGGCTGTTACGACTTCGATTAGCTCATGGGTTGCAGCCATCAGTCTCTCCCATACAAACTAAATTTGCTGAATCGCATCCAGTTGCCGAAAGCCGACTTCAACTGCAAACTCGTAATCGGCGTAGTGCCGTTACCGTAAGTTCCCGCATAGTAAGCATTATGACTGTAACTGTTTGAGGCTGTCGCAGTTGTGCTTCGAGAGAAATACTGGACAGAGCCAGTAGCAGCTACACCTTTATAATTGTAAATATCAATAATGTAGGTAGCTGGGTAATACCCACTCTCAGGTGCCGATCCCGACATTGAGCCACACTCAGCATAATTTTCGGTGTATGTCCCCTCGTTGTTGGAAAGAATTGAGTTGTAGTCTGCGGCGGATCTCATAAAAGCATGTTTGCCATCAGAAGTCTGTTCGTTGAATTGTAACGAAAAACGACCGCCCATGCTTTGACCTACTGCGTAGTCAGTGTTGCCTACACCCATTAGCCGCAGCGACTCATAGGTTTGAGGAATAGCAGAAAATACCAGATTCTCTGTATCGACACTATTGGCGTCAATTTCTGCGATAAACCAAAGCGCCATTATCCTTCACCAATCCCGTACAGCGTTCTCGTGGTGCCACTTGGTAAAGCGGTTCCGTCGCCAAACTTCACAGTCAAAGTAGTTATTGGCATCACTGTAGTACTCGCACCATTTTCGTTCCAAGCAGTTAAGTATTGGTAAAAAGCGCTAGACCCAGGGTTGGGACCGTATCCCTGGCCTATGGCTGACGGCCAACGAGTCGTACTTCCGCTACCTTGCGGATCTGAGTAATACATCCATGTAAATTCGTGGTATTGCGAAGTAGCAGTTCCTACGTTGTCGTCACCATAGGCCATCTTCAATCCGTAACCAGCACCTTGTGGGCCTCGTGCCTCCCTCGCCCGAGTGGCATTGTTTTGATAGAAAATTTGGGAAGCCGAACCTGTAGGCGACGTCGAATTTTCCGCGTAACCATAGAAGTTGCCCCAGTTCGAGGCGTTACCAGGAATTGTCCACACAAACCAAAGATGCTTATAGGTTTGAGGAATACTCGTAAACGTCAACGACGCTGCTGTTGATGTTGACGTTTCGATAGGTTCCATAGCACTAGCCGCGGGCGCAGGCCAGTTACCGGCACCCACGTTCTCAGCGACCTCGTTGAGATCTCCCCAAACACCAGACGCAGCAGAATCTGTCGGAGCAACTTCTGCTCCGATCCGACTCCACGTCTTGCCTGCCTCGATACCTGCCATGAATCAGGTTATTTCTAAAATACTAACTGTTACATCGATCTGGCTAGTGGCGTCAGACCAGACAGCCAAAACATCGGTTGTCTCCAAAACTTGTTTTCCTGCAACTAAGCCGATAGCCGCGTTTAGCGGAACTGAAATAGCTTTCGCTAAATAGGTAGTTGTACCGCCCGAAGTATCAACGACTGTCGCATTCACAGGATGAGTACCTGATCCGACGTTCGCTGCTTGCAGCTGCAAGATGATTGCCGTAGTGGACGCAGGCACCGTGTATAGCGCAGCAGTGGCTGCTGGAGCGTTTACGTTCACCACCTTGAATGTGTTTGCCATAATTGTACCTTAACTTAAAGCCAAAATTAGAGGAATAGGATCTGATGGGGGCACCAACGAAGTGATATCGGAGATGAGTGCCTTCTTTGTATTGTTGGAATCTGATGTGTCAGCGATCAGCACGTAGTCAGTAGCTACCGCTGTGACTGAACTAGCTCCGTCTACGTCAGCATTTAACGTTACGGCCCCAGTTGTTCCGCCTCCGCTCATTGCCGTCCCGGCTGTTACACCAGTAATATCCCCTGCTGGGGCAAGAGCCACAATGTCGGAAACTAAAGCTTTCTTTGTCGAGTTGTCATCAACATCTTCAAGCAAGACGTAATCGCCTGCAACAGCCGTTATTGAACCTGCCGCGTTAACATCTACGTTAACCGTGACGGTGCCAGAGGTTCCTCCGCCTGACATAGCCGTACCTGCAGTTACACCTTGAATATCACCAGCAGAGATAATGTCAGATACTAAAGCTTTCTTTGTAGCATTTGCATCATCCGTGTCTGCCATGAGGAAATAGTCAGCCCCAACTGCAGTAGCGACGGTAGCTCCGTCGACATCTACATTCAAAGTGACGTCACCTGAAGTTCCACCACCTGACATTGCAGTACCAGCGGCCACACCCGTAATGTCACCGCCTGCGGTTGATACTTGACTGCCAGCCCAGTAAAGGTCTCCGCCTACATTGTACAGACGATCTGTTGTTGTCGTAGGAGCTCCTGCTTGAGTTAAATGAGCTGCGCCCTCTACAGCAATTTGAGCTACCTCGCGATTATCAGCAATGTTGCCACTAACGATCGTTGTTACCGCTGCTCCTACAGTTATGGTGGCTAGCTTGTAAGCACTGCTAGGTAAGGTAGGTGCGCCTGGGCTAGCTGAAGCAGTACCTGTAACAACTACTAGCTCCCAATCATCATCTGAGCCACTATAGGCGGAATCATTTACCTGCGCAATTACTAAATCTAATCGGCCATGAGTAGCATCAGCAGTGGCAATGCTAAGGTTAACAGTAGCGTCGTTATAACCATAATACATTCCAGCATCTGTAGCATAATCTCCTTGAATCCAAACTGCGCCAGCGGCTACGTCAACATTCATAGCAGGAGTAGAGTTAGCCGTGACAGCTAGGTGTGTCGTCGCAACTACACCCTCTGTGTCAATTAAATCTGAACTAGTCTGCCTAAAAAGTTTAGCTGGGTGACTAGCATTTTGTAATACATAAGGGGGTGTTTGAACAGCCATTTATCCTAAATCCATGTATCGTACCACTTGAAGAAACAAGTGACAGGAGAACTTGAGCTTGCAGAATACGTCACGCTACTAACTCCAGGGGCAATAGTAAACCAAGAAGAAGCACTTGTCAACTTATTATACACTGAGGTTGTGCCATCTACCAAGATTGAGCGTTCGTAAAAGTTTACTTCACAGTAGCTTCCTGAGCCTATCGTTAGGCCCGCTAATTCGATATGCTCGCTGGAAGTATTATTAGTAATTTTAGGTGCCGTAACAGGTCCTTGAAATCTGACTGTAGGGTAAGCATCAAAGTTCCCTGCGTTGTTCACGGTGGTAGCCAATGAAGAACCCGTACCGAAAGTAGCTGGAAAAGTATCTGGGAACTCTAAACCACCCGTAAAGGCAGAAAGCGTAATAGTTTCACTGTTCTGTGTAGTTCTATAAACTAGAGGATTTGGACACTCAAACTGTATGTAACAAGGAACTCTGCCAGCCGCATTACTAGCTATTAACTGCTTCGTAACTCTTCTTACGTAGGCTGTTAGAAATCTTGTATCCTCTGCAGTAGTAGTAGCTCCATATCCTACTGGCCATTGAAATGAGAGTGTGCCCGCTGTATCGCTGGCCTGACAAGCCTTAAATAAGCTTGTCAGTTTTGCGTCTAAGTCATCGCCTGGATTTCCTTGTACAACACATTGGATGTTAACTGTTCTACCCTGCAGTAGCTCTTTTCTAGAGGTAATAGATCCATTAGTGTCTAATCGAGGAATATCGTTTGCCCTAACTGGAGGCATACCAAAGCCTCTGACATCTACAATGTCATAGTCTGTTAGAGCTCCCATTAAGATACTATCGCCTCTTGAATTTACAAACTCGAATTGAAAGTCATTACTAATAGCCATTTGCAAATACTTCCTCACCCACAGCCAGCGCTACTCTACGTGCAAATGTTACGTCGTCTTCGCCTGGATTGCCGTAAACGTTAACTGTTATTCCCCCACCACCGTCGGAGCCAGAATTCATAAACTGCCCAAGCTGTGTAAGAGGTATAACTGCTTCAGGTCCAGCTTCACCAACTATACCCGAAGTAGGTTGAGTAACAATGCCACCACTGGCAAACATATACTGCCCGAATGGGTTATAAAGAGATTCTGGTTGTAGGCCTACTTGCTCTGCAGCTTTTCTAGCCGCTGCAGCAGATTCTTGAGCCTTTCGAAGACGTTCAGCATATTCTGCTTCTTGTCGTTGTGCTTCTTCTATAGCAGCTCGCGTAGTGGGATCCATTTCAATTTTTAGTTCGTCTCCACCAAAATCCAAGCCTGGGATAAACATTGCAAACGGGCCAACTCTTTCTTTAAGCCAACTCCAGAATGCGCTAAAGACTTCCTTGAAGCCGTCCCACAGGCCGTTCATCATGCTCTTGCCAACATCTTTTAACCAGTTACCTGCATCTACAAATATACCCATCACTGCCGCCCATACTCTATGAGCAAATGAAGCAGTTCCTCCCGCGATCGTTAATAGGTTCATAAAGCCGCCTATAAAACCTCTGACTGCTTGTTCACCTACCCCGAAGAGCCAGTTAATAGCTCCATGCAGAAGGTCAACTAAGGTAGTGCCTAACTCGAGGAAGAAGGTCTTCATAATATTGAAGATGCCTTCAACGATTTGCCAACCTAAATTAGCTATCTCACCAAACAAATCCCAGATAGCTCCGAAGATGTCTTTAATCTCTGTCCAAGCCTGCTTCCAGTCCCCTGTGAATATGGAAAGAAGAAGGTTGATAGCCGATAGGAAGATTTCGAAAGCAGTTTCAACAACTTGCCACGCAGTTTCCCAAATGGCTACTACAACATCTACAGCCTCTTGGAATACAACTTCTAAGACTGCAAAGGCACTAGTTAGAACTGAGCTAATAGCATTCCAAACAGTTTCAAAAGTAATTTTTAAGGTGTTCCAAAAGATTTCCCACGATAGAGCAAATCCGCTTTTGAATACAGTCCACACTACGTCCAGGAACTCAAGTGTGGCCTTGAAGACTTCTTGAACAACTTCCCAGAGGGCTTTCCAATACCCACCTGTTAGCTGCCAATATTTAGTCCAGGCTATATCCCAAAAGGCTTGGAACTGTTTAACTATACCTTTTATCTTGCCGGTTAAACTTTCCCAAACTTTGACTAATAATTTACCCATTACTTTGGCGTTATCTGAAATAACTCTCCAAACACCGGATACTTTCTTTGCTACTTCTTTTCCGAAGCTAGAGGCCACGCCGCTGATGACTTTCCAAGAACCAACTACTATGGCGACTATAGTATCCCATACAACTTTAACAACTGTCGCTAATACTTCCCAAGCTTTCTTCATTCCGGCAAGAATCACATCTGCTATGGGGGCCAGATGTTCCCAGGCAATCTTACCTACATCTACAAAAATTTCACCGACCTTTTTGATAACCGCCCAAATTTCATCCCAGTACAAATATAGAAGTAGAGCCAGAGCTACAATAACTAATAAGGGCCAAGACCAAGCTAATATGCTAAGAGCAATCTTAGCCATAGCACTTACCGTGAATAAACCCCAAAGACCCTTTATTACACCTGTTAGAATAAGTGCCCCGCCTGCCATAAAGATAAAGGCTCCGCCCGCGAGTAATGCCACAGAGGTGATGGCCGCGAATTTAACGGTTAGATCTTTCGTCTTAGGATCTAATTCATCCCACCAATCAACTAATGATTGAGCCCAACCAACAAGCGTTTCAAAAGCGGGGATAAGCCTTTCGCCTATTTCTTGTTTAAGGAGATCAAACTGAACCGAAAGTTCTTGAGAACGCATAATCGGTTCGTTGTACATAATGTCATAGGCTTTTTCCATTGCTCCTTGCATGTCAATGAATTCGCCTACGCGCTGGTTGTACTCTGCGGAGTTCTTTAAGGCAATATCAAAGAATCTACGAGCTTGAATTCTACCCGTACCAAATATTTCTTTGAAAGCTTCCCTGAATTTAGGTCCAGTTAAATCCTTGAAAGGTCCCTCGGCAAGTTCGGTAACAATGTCATTCATTTGCCGGAAGCTGCCATCGGCATTAGTAACTTCAATGCCAGCTTCTCTAAGGTTCTTAACGGCCTTAGGAGTAGCCAACAGCTCCATTGCACGGGCCGCTGACGTCGCAGCCCTAGATGTACTCAAACCTTGCCTTGTAAGGAAAGTAAGCGAGCCACCTAAAGTTTCTAGATCCTGATCTGCCGCACGGAATGCGGGCAATGCTAAACCAATTGTGCCGGCAAAGTCTTCGTAGGTACCAACACCTTTACGAACTAACTGGAATTGCCAGTCCAATAAATTACCAGTGTCTTCCGTAGTTAAATTAAAGGCATTCATTACTGCCACAGTAGATCTAGCGGCTGTTCTTACATCTGTTTGGCCAGCTATAGAGGCTTTAGCAAAGCGCTCTAAAGCATATTCAGAATCTTCAACAGAAATGTCAATAGACGAGAAAATGTCGTAAAGACCTTCTGCTAATTGTTCAAGAGGTACAGGTACTTTATCTGCAACTCTTTTAGCGATATCTTCAACCTGCTGCATTGTAGCCCCAGCTTCATCAACTTGGGTAAATGCATAAGCAACTTGCTGACTGAAATCTAGTGCTTCTTTAGTAAATGAAGAAAGAACACCAACACCTGTAGCGCCCACACCGGCCATAAAAGTGCCCGTGGACATTAAGCCACGACCTACGTCTTGGAGTCTTTGATTAGTACGATCTGCTTCTTCACCCATAGAACCTATAGCTCTATTAACGGCTTGAGCGCCACGGGAAGCTTCATCTCGAATACGCACGGTTAGGTAAAATGTGCGGTAACCCGATAGACCGATGGCCATAAATCCTACGTTCTCATTTTAGACTGCTGACGTTTTTGCTCCAGTTCTTGCTTTTCATTTATTGCGGAAATTAAATCTTGCAATAACATCACCACAAGCGGATTTTGATCTAATAATCCTCCTGCCAAGGGAAGTACTCCGAGTTCTTTACAGAGTGCTATTGTACTAATAATAGGCGTGTTCTCAGGAGAAGGTGTCCTGTTTAGTACAACTGCTGCCCTCAGCTCTCCCTTAAAAAATCAATATCCTCCTGGAAGTCATTCATTTCGGTGATGTAAAAGGAAATTTCGCTTCCAACCCTGGGATCAAGTCTGTCTATGGTCTTCGGGTCGTTGAAGGACAATGTCTTCTCGTCATCGTCCTCTAAATTGTGTTCGAGAATACAGGTAGCAAATTCGAATTCAGACACTTTACGTTGAAAGAATTCAAATTCGCCTCCTGCGAATCCCTTGCCTTGACCTTCAAACGTCATCTTCGCAGCCATTTGCTGTTTCTGAATCTGCTCTCCGTAAGTCAACTGACGAAGGACGACGTAACCGCCGTCCAACGTCTTGAGATCAAATCTCTGCTGACTAATATCTGGGCTAATAGTTGCTTTAGGCATAATGCCTCCCGGTTGGTAGGGGCACCTGAATTATATCAGGTGATATTTTCAGAAGTTTTCACAGTCGCTTTGTAGGCTCCTGCCGCCGTAGAATCATAACTACCAGTATAAGTAATGCTAGCACGGATAATATCACCCTGCCCACCCAAATTAACCTCATACGACTCCATTGTTGCTACGGGCATTTCAAGCTTGAGATACCTATTGCCACCGCTATAGGAGCAAATAATATTCATGCTCGTAGCCGTGGCTGCCATAAAGTTATCAAGTTCTGAACGTGAATCGAAATCACGCTCCATACTGCATGTAACTGTTCTTTCCCCTAAAGTGACGCTCGCAGGATTCTGAGAACCATTCAAACGATGATTTACAGAGCTTCCTTCGTCGACACTCCAAGAGAAGTTATCCATGTCGGTAACAGCCGAAGCCTGTGGAATTTCCACAGAGAACGTCCCGGTATAGAAGGGGGTGTTATTCGAGTAAGTAGCAGACGCGTCGCTTTGTGTAGCTTCAGCTAAACAACTCACAGAGGCGGTGCCGACGAGAATACCATCATTGATAGTAAATGCAAGTCCTGTTACTGTCACACCTGAGTAGCCAAAGCGTATACCATTTCGATCTACATATAGTGAAAGGCTTTCGCCGCTCAGAGCTCCGGATGAAGTGGTGTAGACGTACTGATAAGGATCTCCCGACCCTGTCTTCGCTTCGCTTGTACGCATTGCCTTAAAGATGTAAGGCAAGATGTCAGGATAAGCTTCAAATTCGATATCCCCTGCGTATGTGATGTTACCTTTTTGAGGTGTCTCACCATCCGCAATACCTCGAATATTCCGACGATAATTTATTTCTTGGCTAGTGGTGATGCTTTCGGAACGAATTGGGACCCATTTAGTAGGAACAACAAATGTTCCCCTAGTAGTCTCAATCGCCAAACCCATTTCACCAGTAGCGCCAATACCAATAGCCATTATTCAGTTTCCTCCGGCGCTTGGGCAGACTCGGCTTTTGCCGATTTTGCTGGTTTCTTGCTGATGGGGTCTCCATAAACCCCATCCTCGCGGATATTATATCCACGAGCTCTTGCTGACTCAACCTCTTCATCCCCTACATTGTGAACTTCTCCGTTAGCGAAAAGGCCCAATCCGGGGATTTCTATTTCCATCCCAGGAGGAATATTTGGTTGATTAACTGTCAATCTCATACTGTCTCCTAAGACGATGTTAATTGTACCTGACTGATTGCATTAAAAGTAATTCTTGCTGCGGAAAGAAGATTATTTCCCCTCACAGCTGTGCCTACCTCAAGTGCAGAACAATAACTAAATATTACTATATCTCCGCAGGTTTGATAGGTGTCTAGTCTGTCTCTTGTTGCTTCACCTTTAAGAAGTGCGTTTTTTAAGTTTGTTGATCTATTTTCTAATCGACCTACATAAACGGTGATGTAGAACTCCATTTGTGCTTGCACGAATCTACGAGCCTCAATTAGTTCCCTTTGTAGGGTGCCTGGCTCAACGGAGGCGCAAGGGACAGAGGGTATGATGTCTTCGTCGCCAAAATAAACATTTGTAAAGCCTAAAGAACTTTCCGCAGTTAATTGATCTACTAAGTACTGCGTAACAGTTGAAACATTATCTGTTAAGGCCATTAGATCGCCTTACCCCTAGGAAGTTTATCCAATTTTTTAGATATAAACTTCCTAAATATTTGTTCCATGTCAATTGTGTCTTGTTCTTGAATTACTGCAAAAGGTCTTGCCGCAATATTTCGTGGAAAATAACCTGCTTGCTGTAATTCAGCATACCAAACATTTCCTGGAAAATTGCCGTAGACGGCCTGTCCCTTAGTAGCATCTACAGACCATCTGGCTTTCGCTTGTGCAGCTCTCTTTAATCTGCCGGAACGATCAAGAATAGGTCCAGGCCCGTAACCTTGCTTACTCCTAAATTCTTTAGTCACAGGGGAGAGGGGCCTCCACTTCAGTGGCCTTCCCTGTTTGTCAAAATTTTTCTTTATTGAGGGTATAAAAACTTGATCTACTGTTTCCCAAAGAGGTTTGCCTATATACCTAAGATTTAATGCCTCTCTAATTCCTCTTTGGATAGCAAAAATGGAAGGACTAAAGTTTGTTTCAACCCCAATACTCATCCCTATATCAGATCCAGCTCCTATTTGTCCAACTCCGGGGAATGAAGACGCCCCTTTGTATTGATAGCCGCTGGCCATTTCAGCGCCAAATTTAGCCATTAGAACACCTGATTCATGCGGAATACTTGAGGTGAGGCATTTTTATTGCTGGGATCTGTATCGTATAGTGTTGTTGAAGCATCAGTAGGATAAAACTCTGGTTTATCCGGATTGGGGTAATCAGTTAAATCTCGGAGAACTAAATCTCCCGCAAGAATACCTTCAATCATTCGTTCCGCGTCTGCAGAAAGCTTTATGCCGTAGGTATCTTCTATTCCAGTTATGTCTTCGGAATAGGCCCTACTGTAAACTGCGCCTGCATATAACAAAGCAGCACTCTGCTGGACCAACTCCGGAGTATTCGCCGTAGTGGTCCAGCTAGATGTGGTGAAACGTGAATCGAGGTGAGATAAAACCTTTTCCTCAATAACGTTTGTTAGCTCCGTATCAAGAGAGGCGATCTGTGCCTTTGTTGGATCAAGCCAACCATTAACTTGGGCCAACGTAAAGACAGCCATGATCAATCCTTTTTGATAGCGGTTTTCTTCGCGACGGGAACTTTAGCTGTTTTTTGAATCTCAACTGCTCCCGCTTGAAC
>Ga0209228_1001124_pt1 | contig 13367 bp, 5 predicted proteins | sample METZYME_3_150m_FD_187547 | JGI IMG/M metagenome (GOLD analysis project Ga0209228, IMG submission 187547) | Marine microbial communities from oxygen minimum zone in mesopelagic equatorial Pacific - METZYME_3_150m (SPAdes) (version 2) | ecosystem: Environmental > Aquatic > Marine > Oceanic | place...
TTTTCATGGGGCCTTGCAAATCGCTCTGGAATCTTTTTATGCCTTTCAATTTTTTTACTCGAAAACACTTTGTTGATATAATCTAATGGAACCGTTTTTTTATTAATTTTTTCCATTACCATTACATAGGCCAAATCATCAGATATTGTATCATTTCCAAATAGTATCGAAAAAAATATTATTATGAATATAATTCTAAACATTTAATCTCTTTATTTCACTAATAGCAATTTAATGCTGTCCTTAAATTTTTCAGTATTTAATGTGCAAAAATATAAACCGGTGCTTAAATCTTGACCATAATCATTTTTACCATCCCATACTAACGTATTTAAACCGGGACTATATTCACTTATGGCAAGGACACGAACCGTTTCTCCTAATATATTTAAAATAGAAACCTCAACAAATTGTTCACTTGGAATGTTAAATCTAATTTTCACATTTGAGTTAAAGGGGTTTGGATATGCTGGGTATAATAAATATTTGGTTGGGAGAGTGTTTTCATCCTGATCTTTTAAAGATTCAGTCACACTATTAATATACCCAGGCGTTCCATTCCCGCTTGAAAAAGACCAAGACTCTGCCATATCATTAGGCAAATCAGGGGATATAAGCTCAAGAGTGGGACCATTCCCATCCGGTTCAGTGGGCCAAGGCGCATCATCATCATACTCAAGATGATCGATACGTCTACCCGTTATGTCATACAGGCTAATTGACTCACCACCACCACTGAGCCCAAAGTCAAAAGACCCCACAATATTTGAAGTTTCATTAAAAAAATTAAAGAATGCGTTAGTGTCTTGTGATAAAACTAAATACGCACCAACATCTATGATCATAGAATCAGGAAATGTAAAACGATGATCTTCATTCTCATCAGTAAAATAATATCCAGAGATATCTACACTGTCCGTTCCATTGTTATAAATCTCTATCCAGTCTCCAGGATTAAAACCATCTGAACTATTATAGTTTATTTCATTTATCACTAAGTCCAGAGTGTCACCACCAAGATATGGTTCAAACATAGCTGTCAGCGTGAAACCATCTGCAACCTGAATCTTCATGGACTGACTAGAGTCCGGAAACTGCGACCATCCTGAAAAAACATATCCTGTATCAGGCACAGCGGTTACCTCAATAGGAATGTTTGGATAATAATAGCCCCCCCAAGGGTAAACCTCAGGAGTTACAGTATTGATTTGTATTTTACCTCCACCAGTAGAAGGAACATGAAATAAAGTATAAGCGAGGTTTGGAAGATTAAAATAATTTCGAATGTGCTGCCTCATATACCCTGACCTGTTTTGTGCAAAATTTTCCATAATCTGAATATGATAGTCCCAGTCTTGTGCAGAGTTGGGCCAGCGATTTCGATGTATGGGAATTATATTTTCTATGTTTGAGGTCAGGGAGTCTAACCTGTTTGTTAAATAACCCGTTTTAAATATTGTGTTTAAACGATCAGAAAAAATATTGATAAAACGATTTTTATAATTATTATTCTCAAGAAGTTTCCTAAATAATAAGGTAGACCAAGGAGGATTTGGCCAGCCTGGGCCATTTGGCTCTGTCGCAAACTCTAGCGTGTTAAAATCATAGCCAAGCCCCATCCAGGGGATGCCAAAACCGAAATCTGTATCATACAGTATCCACCTCCATAAACCATCGCTAGAATGTGGCCTCCAGTATTTTATATTATTCCCAGGCCAATCACGGTTATCAATATATATTTGCGCAATATTATAGTTTATATGATTGTCTATGTCGATCCATTTTGATAAAGAGTCATAAACCACTGGATTGGTCATGTCTGAATTTTCAACATAGTTTATTAACTGATTATAATTTTCCATGGTACCTTCATTGGCATTTTGCACCTCAATCAGATCTAACTCATCAGGGTCAACAGGGTGGTGCCCTGCAATAAAATGTTCGTTCACCTTTTCACGAAGATTATACAGCCCCCAGAATTCTCCATTTAGATAGACCAACATTGGCCGGTAAGCCTGATAATCCAGGTCTATATTATCAAACAAACTTGTCATGTACCCATCTCGTAGCATCGTAAAATTCCAATCATTCCCGGAGTTTCTTAGAACGAAACTTTGATAACTATCAATGTCTAAGTCAGGAAATAGCGGGTAATCAAACTCATTTGCTCCGTAATACCCTCTAGCAAAAAGAGAAAATGATTTTTGATCTTGCCCCCTGCTCCATCCACCAAAAATTTTTACCCCAGCTGGTGAAGAAAAATATGTACCATCAGTTTCCAGAACCTCAATATATATAGGTTTTTCCCAGTCCTCCCAAAAGTTTGCCCCAAAATGCGGATAATCTGGCGATGCATTTGGCCCCATCACGTATATACCTGTGTAGTAATCAAAAAAGTTCTCAGGAGCAGTAGACAAAAATATGGTGGGAAGCCCATAGCTATCGTTATCTAATATAAATGTGGCTGTTTTGATCGGAGAGTTTAGCCAACCACTTTTATAGCTGGCTGCGCGCACAACTTTGTTCCCCTGAATAAAAATAGGGCTAGTATATAAGTATGAATCTGTGTTTGGCTCTGTACCATCAAGAGAATAATAAATATCCACGTCATCGTCATCGCTGTATACGCCAATAAACATTTGCGACTCGTCATAAAACCCTGCAGAATGTGAGAAACTTAGCTCAGCTAGCACGCCCGATACAGATTCCTCTCCATTTGGGCCACCAGGCGTTGGACTCATAAACATCCCAATATATTCCCCATCATTAATTCTCCCTATTGAAACATCTGGAAAAAGATTTTGAGTGTATAATGAGTCTATATGTGAGCTGTCTGAATCTGTTATAATAATAGTTTCGCCAGTAGAGCTAATTTTAAAATTTGTATGAAGCATTGAGCCGGGCAAATTAATCTCATTCGCTACTTCTGATGCTCCATCTATAACAATGTCTCTGCCAATAGTAAAAAATGGAATGCAAGACATATCAGATGAATTGATATCAAAATTATGAACCTGAATTGCTAATACATTTTGACCATCAGCGACCCACGTGTCTAATGAGTCTACCCAATAAAGCGCTGGACTGCCACCATTATACATCTGAGCCTCTATCCACCCCTCAGTCCCTTGGTCAAAACTGGGTGGGTTACCTACCACGTTAGAACGCGCAAACTCAGATCCATTTAAATATGCTACGAATCCATCATCATAGTCTATATGCAGGGCAATTTTTTTTACATGTTCTGAATCTAAAATGTAAAACGATTTTCTAATATAGATTGATGTCGCTGGCGTAATTATTGTGTTGTCATCACCGTCTCCATAGCCAAATCCACTAGGGCCAGTACTCCAGCTCATAGCATTAAACCCTATTTGGTTCCAATTTGTTGGGGGAGACTGATTGCCAATAAAATAGTGCCACTGGTCTCCCCAGTTAATAATGGTCTCCCATTGTGCAATAATATCTGTACGATCTTTGTTAGATGCCATAACCAGTAAATATTGTTCGGGCTCAATCGCAATATTTGGAAACCTCCATTTAAACAGATTGTTTACATCATCCGACAGTCCCCAATTATAAAGTGAAACACTGTTTGCAGAGGTGTTGTATAGCTCTATCCAATCTGGAGTGTCCCCGTCTTCATCATAGAACGTATTCTGATTAGATGATACTATCTCATTTATTTGTATCGTTTGGGATGTAACACTTGAAAAGATTACAAGGGTAAATAAATAAATTTTATTAATCATAGTTAGATAACGATTTACACCACAATAAAAATTAGTGATTTAATAATTTTTCTACTTAAGTAACATGATTTTATCATAATGTTTTTTCCCATTAACTATTGAACGAATTACATAAATACCATTTGCCGCTATTTTCGCATCCCACAAAAAATATGTTGTCCCCGGTTGAACAGCTCCTTCATATATAGTATGAACTTTTCTTCCGACTAGATCAAAAACATCTATAGAGGCACTACTTTTCACATGTGAAAAAATAGGAATAGAAATGTTATTATTAAAGGGATTGGGATATGGTTTTTCTAATTTAAATAAAGAAGGGGCGCTCCCCATGCTTGATAATGAATTTTCCAGATAAATCTCAATCCCATTGATAAACGGCCCAGCATGAGTATACCCAACACCATATATATCAGCAGAGAGATAGATGTCTAACACCCCATCTAAGACCTCAATATTATTTAATACAATAATATGGGCTGTATGCGGTTGTGTATACGATAATATATTTAAATTTTCGATAACTACATTGTCCTCGATTGTAATATCAAAAACTCTGTCACCAGGATTATCATAGTGGTTTTCAGAGAATAACATTTTCAAAGTATACGCTCCGGGTTTTAGCCTGACTTTATAAGATGCTACTCTGTTCAGAGAAGACCTGTAAATAATATCATTTTCCGTATTTTGAATATCTATTTCATTACTAATATTCTGAAAATTGCCCGCAACAAAACCATATTCTTTATCTGGTCCCCATATCTGGTCCCCATAATAATCCAATGCAAAGTCACCACCCGTATTGATCTTAATTGTATCTCCTAAAGGTTCTGGAATGTTAATCCAAACAATATCAGATTGTAATATGTTTTGACTATCATCTTGAATATTATACACCCCCATTACATTCATACTAAGTACATCCGCGTCCATCATGAGATTAACAGTTCTATGATCACTATAAAGCAGGGCATTAAGAAAAGAAACTCCCGCTAAATTGTAGTTTACTACATTCGCAGCGCTTTCATAGGTAACCTCTTCACTAAATCGAATATTTAAAGAATTATTGTACTGCCTAGACCATATTACTTTTGGGGTTGAATAATCAACATAGCCTATATCTGATATTGTAGTTAAACACAAGATCATTTTTCCATTCTCAAAATGTATGTTGTCTTCAATAAAAAGAGATTGATTCCCTCCCCAAGTATGATCATGGCTTTTCTCCCATCTATTATAATCAAAAGTGTCAAAATCATCTTTCCACTGAAAAGTAAAATTTGAATCACTTCCCGTGTCTCCCTCACCTGGTGTATAGGCTGAATAGCTCACGTAATCGTAATATGAAAATCTTGGCAATATTTCAGGATTCCAAGATCCAACCCAGTCTTCATATACTGGGTTCCATATATTCATCATGATTTTTTGCGAGTAATGAATAGAGTCTATGTGTTCTCCTGACTGCCTATAAACCTCATCGCCATCAATAAACCATGCGACATATTCAGGGGTCCATTCAAAACCATAAATATGAAAATCCTCATGTGGGTTGAACGAAACATAGTGCTGTCTTAAATGAGATTTCTGACCCCATGTAATCGTATTAAAATCCACAACATGATCATAAACACCCAATATCTCAATATCAATTTCAGACCATGGCGTGTTTGGATTATCATCATTATATGTAAAAAAGGAAGACACCATCCCGTCACCCTGGGTCGGCTTATACCTGGCTTCAAATTTTCCATATAGGTATGACTCATGCGTCCGGAGTTCGGCGCCTCGATAAAGCTGTCCAAAAGACCAACTTATAATTAGAACTGCAGTGACTGATATTCTCATGATTAATTTAATTTCGAGCCATAATCAAGCCTATCATCTGAGGTAAGGATTGGAAACGAAGGGACAACAATTGGGTAGGCTAAACCTTTCTGGGTAACAAGCATATCTCTAGATGTCAGTTCTATATCTTCAAATTCAACCGTATTAATCCTAATTTTATTTGAGTATTTAATTTGTAAAGAATCAATCAAATTATTATGCAAAATTCTCTTTTTCTCGGGGTTCTCTTTCTTTTCATTGGCTAAAGTTATAAAGCGTTTGCTTGCATATGCATCATGCCACATATACACATTAGTTGTAACTCTCCAATCTTTATCTAAATCTAGATTGTAACATTTTTCAGTAATCGCTTTATCTCTTAAAAGATCCGCTATAGATAGTTTAAGCTGATTCCGAAAATCTCCTATGCTGATTTGTCTTTTCCTAAACACTAGGGGGTGAGATTGAATCAGTTGATTTAAATCATTTACAGTCCATTCTTTGTTGTCATAACTGAAAATTATATCATCCAGAGAAAGGTTCGTTTTATCATTTATAACAATTTTTTTAGGCTTTTCAATGTCTTCCCACAGCGCCTTGCTTATCGCCTGTTTTTTGATCTCAGCATCATTAAGATATACCTTTGATGCTTCATATGCATATTGATCAAAAACATCCGGATTGAAATCAATTGTATGTCCGGTCATGATTCCCTCTATATAGGATAAATATTCTTTCTTAGCCATTTTTTCTTTAACCATATTTCTTGTGTCGTTCCATCGGATTTTTTGCTCTTTTTCTGTTATGGTAAACTCATCTTTCCATTCTACAATCTTCATAATCAAATAGCTCCCATCATCATTAGCAAATGGGCCTACAATCTGTCCTTTTTCTATCTGATCTTTAAATAATTGCCTGTGGATCTCATCGGGTTCTTTATCAAAGAAATTGATTTCCTTTGAAGGAACTTCACCGGGCCATATCCCATCATATATCTCTGATAAAGAAAAATTCTGTAATAACAAATTTTTTATTTCGCCTGCAGTTTTTATATCTGGCAGACTTATATAGTTAACCTTGATTGTTCTGCCAGATAGTGGTAATACTTTTTTGATCAAGCTATCGGGGATATCTGTTTTATCAAAAAAATTATCATAATAAAACAATTGCCTCATTGACTGCTCTTTTCTACCTCTTAGATAGTTATGAAAAGACTGACTTGCTAGCAGCTCATCTTTTTCCTTTTCCATCTCTAATGCAATCAGTTTTTCAGCAATCAGAGAATTTAAAACAATTTTTTTATGGATATAATTTGATTGTTTACAATAGTCGGGCCTGATCGTGTATTCTGCTCTACGAATAAAATCCTGAACTGTAATAATTCTGTCTCCAACCTTAGCGAGGATATTATTATTTTGAGGAAAGTCGTTACGATTAAAACAGCTTAAGGCAATTAAGCCTATGCAAAAAACATAGGTAAGATATCTGGGCATATCAAACTAAAATGAAAAACCAAGGGTATATACATGGACATTCCCTAATAAACCAATGGCTTTATAGGCATAATCAATAGAAATAAATTTATTACCAAGATAAAACATTTTTAAACCAAGCCCAGCTGTATATCCATATTCAGGATTATCCATATAAATAGCTTTCACCCCTCCTCGAACGCTAAAAACCCCGACCCCTGGAATTTTGTTGTCTAAGGCAGCTCCTAAATTTATGGATTCAGAATTATTGTTTGGATGGAGAGCATCTGCTGAAACAGTCAGATCCGAAATAGTCGTAACCAATGGCTTTAGCGCAACCCCAATCCTGAAAATCAAAGGAAGCTCCCACTCAGATGGCCTAAACTGACCGGCGACATCTCCGTAGTTCCCCTCTTCAAACTCAGAGATATCTACTGGTTGATAAATGTCTATACCATCGAATCTCATTCTAGTACCATAGTTTGATATGCTCATTCCTATATTCATACCATCTTCCTCCTTACCACTAAAAGAGAAAAATTTTGTATTCACTAACACGCCAAGGTCAACTGCAATTGCACTTGCTGAACTGTGCCATATGTTTGACCGTATATATTTCAAATTTGAACCGAATGCAAACCAAGAGACAATTTTTCTTGAAAATGTCAAAGTTGCGGCCATATCAGATGCTGTAAATTTTTCACCTGTGCCTTCTTGATATTCAAGGGTCGTCACATCCATATCTCCATAGTTCATCTGCGTGAGTCCAAACCCAATGTTACCAACCCCTGGAATGATTAACGCCCCAGCTGTGAAAGTCATATCAATACCAACCAACCATGGCTGACTCATAAAAGACAAAACTGGTGTTTTTAGGCTTGATAATCCTGCAGGGTTCCAATAAATAGAAGATATATTATTAGTAACGGCTACAAAAGCCTCTCCCATTGAGCTGCCTTCACTGTCCACACCAATTTCTAAAAAATTTCCAGTCGTTGTCCCGTACCGATTAATCATCTGCGCATCAGTTGCACTGATAAATAATAACACAATTAAGATTATTTGTTTTACATACAGCATTATTTTATCACCGCAAATTTTCCCATTTTTGTGTCTCCAGTATGGCGAGACTCCACATGATAAATATACATTCCAGCTGCAATTTCCAGGCTCTCTCTTGTAAGCATGTCCCAATGAAAAATTCCTTGCTGAGGTTCGTTCTCTACATGAACCTCATCTACCAGCACTCCGCTCACAGTAAATATTCTAATAGTGCACTCTGCAGGTATGTTTGTAAACAGCAGCCTTCTTCTTTGGTTTAAATATGGATTGGTCACCGCCTCTTCCATCATATTTGTCATAACATATGGATTGGGCACGACTTTTATATTATCCATAGTACTAGTAAGTGCCTGACTATCTAACCCCTCATTTTTATTAATCGTAAATCTGATAGTGTCTGTTTTAAAGAAGGGTCTTTTCCAGTCCACCTGATATACATCTTCTTCCTGAGGAAGTGTGCTCTCTGTTGCAAGCTGAAAATCTAAAATAAAAGCAGTGCTCCGCCAGCGAGAGCCTACTGTTGCCCCAATAAATATTCGATCCTCAAAAAGATCAAACATGTCATTATCATTCACATCGTGCACTACTATATCCATCAGCTTGAAATTTCCAAGGGTATCTACAAAGGATGTGTTTTGTACATAAAAATTTACGGCCTGTTTAGTGATTTTTGCTGACCCTATTGAAGATCCGTTTTCATCCCTTACTGTTCCAGAGGATGCAATGCCGACATATGCAGAGTCGTTATTAGTAAAGACAATCTTGTATTTCCATGGCAATTTTACTCCTTCTGCCGCGGAAGGAGTTACCCTCATTATCCCGTTGCCACTGATCCATCCAGAATTCTCAAAACTATATTCTGGGGTTTCAACATAGTCTTCAATCTTAATCTGGAGCCCATCAAAAATATCAGAAGAAATTGTCCCTCCAGGATTAATTGTCCAATAATCAAGCGTGTCTCTGTAAATAAGATTATTACCAATATATTTACCCGGGTTTTCTTGGTAGACCATATAACTGCTATCGGTTACATCATAAACTATAATTTCATTTGTTACATATTGGAGTCCGTTATCATATCCGCTTACTGTGGCAATCGTGTCTATGCCAAATGTGATGGCATAGTTATGCCCCTGATTTAGACTCCCCTGAGCCCGGATTATCGGGGTCGCTGAGCCAGAGCCCAACAACGAACTCTCTTCCATTTCCACATTCGGCGGTATGTACCCCGCGGCAGCCTGATGAGGTATAACAATGGCAATGTTTTTCCCAATAGAACGAATGTTTTCATATTCATCAAGTTCAACGACTGTATTATTTTCTGATGGTGAAATCCCCGGGCCAATATCTGGAGCACCAAAATCGTATGCGACAACGGCATAGTAATAGGTTCTTCCATTTTGAACTGTGTTGTCTACAAAAACATGATTAATCCCAGAATTGTTTCCAAGATTATATCCGGCTCCATTTACAAGACCAAAATCTGTAAAACCACTGCACTGGTGGGCCATGTTATTTGTTGGATTTGGATTGTGTGGGCTATCGTCAATCATGTCACACTGGTATATTGGTTTCTTGAACATAGGCGTCCCATAACCATCGGTAATAATTTCAGGATCAGCCATATATTTATCTGTAGACCGATAAACTTTATATCCTTCAAAATCATTAATATTGCCAACAAAGGGGTCCCTGGTTTTAGTGTCTGCTACATCGTCCCAGGTTAATATCACCTCACCATCTCCTGCGGTTGCTGAAAGGGTAGGCATTTTAGGCGGCTGAGCAAATCGGTAATCTTTTTCATAAATAACCTGAACGATTCGCTTTAGTTCATATAAAGCAGGAGAATCATGATTGTCGGAGTTGAGCCCAGCAAGTGGATCGTAGGAATGAAGCTCAGCCATCGATATCCTTTCTACCCTACCTTGATAAAGTGGGAAAGGGCCAGATGCAAAAACCTCAACCAGGTTTGAAATATTCCCCTCAAATTCTTCAAGCGTATCCCCACCAATTAGGTCCCACATTACCTGATCATTTTTGAACCACTCTGTTTCGTTGGACGCCGAATGACTAGGAATTGGAAACATGCGGAAAGAAGTAAGCCCAACCATATCGGACTCAGAAACATCGGTCGTGTTGAAATTAGGCTCACAGCCAACTCCCTCAACAAAATCTGGTCTGTGATTGCACTCGGAACCATCTAAGTCTGGGCCATTATAATTAAGCTCCCCCGGGCCAACACCATCAATCCCGATATCGTCACCATAATATTCAGAGAGTTGGTATACTCCATCGCTATTTAAATCTTCACCATCTTCCCAGTCTTGGTCTTCATCAGCGTCCCAGTGTGGAGACAAATCATCTGCGGTTAATTTGTAATAATTTAGAAAAGCATTAAGGTCTGTTATACCATCAGTCGCGCCGACAATTGCTGTTGGCTCATTGTCTCTTTTTTCATCAATTAATCCATCTCCATCATTGTCGATAAAGTCATATGCCAGTCCAGGGCTTTCAAGATAGGCAAAACCCATTACTCCCGTTGGCAGTCCTCCAGATCCGATACCGTTAATGTCCCAAGAATATGACATATCAATATTAATATCGAAAAAACCTATATCATCTGATGCATCGTTACCAATACCGTTGTCTACCCAATAACCAAAGGCTACGTCTCTTAAATCATAGTCGGAAATATTGGCTATAGAGTACTCCCAAAATATGGCATCTCTGGCCTGTGGATTATTCCACTGAAACCCTCTTACACCTACTCTCACACCTAACCCACCCCAGGGCTCACCTACTTGTTTGGTTACATCGGGTTTTATATCACCAATATTTTTCCCGGGCCTTGGATAATATTTGACAAAATCTTCTGGCCCAAGATATTCTAGATCTTGAGCATCATTTACCACATAATAACATTCCTGATCAGCATATTTTACTCCACGGCCAAATCTTCCGTTCCATTCTCCTGGCCACTTTTTTTCTAACCCGGTAGAGGGCCAGCCATTTATAGGCCACGAACTACTTATATTTGACACCGCAGGGTATTCACCAGACTCATTAAAATACCCAAATGCCGGATAGAAACCCCATTCTGTTGTTCCGGTAGGGTCTCTGTCCATTTCCTCACGGTAACTGGTTTGGAGGTAATAGAGAGTGTGTTTATTCTGAGTGTATATATCGATAGGGTCTGTCAGCGGTATTGTGTCTACTGTTGACGCGTTACTGTCATCTTGAATATATACTTTCGCCCCAACAAGCAAGCCGATTCCATCCACCATCTTTACCCCGTCATTGTTGTTGGGCCAACGAGAAGCATTGGTCGCCGGCCAATCTGATAGCTCTGTTGTGTTTTTAAAATAAATAAGGACTCTGTTTCCTGTCATATAGCCCTCTCTCTCAGCAGCCGGGTCCCCCGCTGGGTCTTCAGGCCCAGCATATTGCTTGCCCTGAGATACCACAAAAGATGAAGATAAAAGAACATAAATAATAAATAACTTTTTCATCAAAAATAGATTCCTAGGGCTATTTTAAGCATCCGGGGAGATGAGAACATAGAAGGGTTTTCTATACGATCTTCATACTCATTAAAATCACTGCGATGGCTAGCAAGGTCTGTCTCTTTTATGACCGCCGTGTATGCCCTCCCGGTCTGACCATTAACCCATTCTTCGTTCAATCGATCAAATAAATTGTAGATATTTACATCTAAATTCGCCTTGAGTTTTCCAAAAAACTTGAACCGATAATAAAAAGAACAGTCTACAGAATATTTTTCTGGACGATAGTCGTTGTTTGGATAAAGATTGATTCGAGACAATACACTCTCACTTTGTGGCGAAAAAGTATAGGGAGATCCTGAATTATAATATGCTGTCATAGAGCCACCAAAATTATCGGAACCATAAATCAGTGACCCATTAAGTGTGTGCCGCTGGTCCCAGCTCATTGGTATAAAACGATTCACCGGGTCTTGATTGTTCCCCGCGCGGTCAAAAGTTTGCCCCGGAGAGTCCGCGTTCCCTCTTGTATATTGCAATGTATAATTGACCAATCCTTTTACTTGGCCAAGCGCAAGATCTAGTTTAATCTCAAGTCCACGCGCGTTACCATAGTCCTTGTTTGAATAGAGTCCATATTTAACCTGGTTGTAGGTTGAAATTGTTTTGGTCGTAAGTAGATTGTAAATGTCTCTATAAAAGAGAGCAACATCGAGACCGATCATTTGGTTTAGCTCTTGCCAGAGACCAATTTCATATGTGATGGTTTTTTCAGGCTCTAATAGCGTGTTCCCCATCCTGGTCACAAAATTATTAGGGTCAACAAGAAAACTGTGGTTTTGATACATTGAATACATTGGGGGCATCTGAAAAAAGTGACCATAGCTAAAGTGTAACACTGCCTGATTCCCAAGCTGGTATGCAAATCCTACGCGTGGACTAATCTGGGATATCGCAGGCGCCTGGGGATATGCACTGGTCATCGAATCTGGTAAAATAAGTTGGTTTGCAGGGTTTCTCCTATCAGAAGGATATACGCTCTCAGGGTCAAACTGATCGTAACGAATTCCTAGATTAATCACCATATCATCAAACTCCATTTTATCCTGCAAATAAAAAGCAACCTCTTTGGGTGAGACTGTATATATATCAGCATATGCAGATAAGTCACCAAATATTTCTGGGGCATATACAGAGTCATTGGCTGTGTTATGGTATTTATTTCTGATGGTGTGCCACTGATTATCAAGTTCATGATTAAAATAGTGGAGCCCTGTCTTGATACTGTGGGTGTGATTCACCTGCCAGGTTGCATCAAGCTTCAATGTTTGGTCTATCATATTTCTAATAGTGTGATCTTTGGACTGTCCTCCCGTTAAAAATCCGGGCCCATAACTATCAAAATATCGATCGTGTACATACCGCTGGTCTAGTGGGTTCTCAAAAAGATAGCTTCCGTAATTATTCGTTACAGATGAAAATTTAAGTTCATAAAATAATTTTTGTGTGATCATGTGGTTTAACTGAAGGGCAATATACTTGGCCTCTCTGTGGCCGCCTGATCTACCATCTGGGTTATACTTGAAAGAGTGATCATATCCAAACCAGCTGTCATCACTGTAGGAGTATAGAGTAGAAAAACGAATACCATTAAAAAGATTAAAACTAAGTTTTAAAAGAGCAGAAAAATTATTTCCTGAGTTCATCGGGACATACGAACTGTCTCCAGATTTTTCAGAATACCAAAGCGTTGAATC
>Ga0209228_1001133_pt1 | contig 13322 bp, 13 predicted proteins | sample METZYME_3_150m_FD_187547 | JGI IMG/M metagenome (GOLD analysis project Ga0209228, IMG submission 187547) | Marine microbial communities from oxygen minimum zone in mesopelagic equatorial Pacific - METZYME_3_150m (SPAdes) (version 2) | ecosystem: Environmental > Aquatic > Marine > Oceanic...
CTGGATCATCGATCAGGTGAAGATGATCGATGTTTACCCCCAGCGAGAGCAATTGGCCAACATCACCGGGGCCACGGTCACCGGCACCGGCGGTTCGCCGTACAATCTGCTCATCAACCTTGCCAAGCTCGGCGCTGATATCCCGCTCGCCGCCGCTGGCCTGGTCGGCAAAGACGCTTTCGGTGACCAGATCCTTGCGGACTGCGCCAGCCAGAAGATCGACACCAAGCTCCTCAAGTCCACCGCCGATGCCCCGACCTCCTACACCGATGTCATGACCGAGACCAAGGGCGGCAACCGGACGTTTTTTCACAACCGCGGCGCCAACGCGCTCTGGGGCGGCACCGATATCGACTTCAAAAAAACCAAGGCCCGTTTTTTTCACTTGGGCTACCTGCTCCTGCTCGACGAGATGGATAGCGCCGACAAAAATCACGGTACCAAGGCGGCCAAGCTTCTCGCAGCCGCGCAGGCGGCCGGGCTGCGGACGAGCATCGACGCCGTGAGCGAGGACAGCGACCGCTTCGCCAAGGTTATCACGCCCGCACTGCAGTACACCGATTACTGCATCCTGAACGAAATCGAAGCCGGTAAGACGACCGGTTTTAAGATTCGTCAGGACGACGGCAAACTGGACACCGTGGCGCTGAGGCATGCCTCCGGCGCGTTGTTGCAGATGGGCGTCGGCGAACTGGTCGTGATCCACTTTCCCGAGGGTGGATTCGTGCGTACGCGAAAGGGGGAGGACGTGCTGCAATCCTCGCTGCGAATCCCGGCAAGGGACATCGTTGGCGCGGCCGGGGCGGGGGATGCCTTCTGCACCGGCATGCTGCTTGGCCTGCACGAGGAATGGGATCTGGCCAAGTGCCTCGAGACGGCGGTCTGTGCCGCCGCCGCCTGTTTCTCCGAGCCGTCCTGCACCGGTGGCATGAAATCGCTCCGCAGCGTGCAGGCCCTGGCCAAAAAATATAAATTCCGGCCAAGGCTCGAGCCTGAGTCTTGAAAAAAATGCCCGCTTAGCCAAGCGGAGCGCCCACAAAATAATATCGTTTAGCGGAGAACTATTTATTCACGCGCTCCATGTATTTTCCTTCACGCGTGTCTATTTTAAGCCGCTCGCCATTCTTGATAAAGAGTGGCGCCTGAATTTTCTTCCCGGTCTCGAGGGTGACGGTTTTCATCACGTTCGTTGTGGAGTCGCCTTTCACCCCTTCCGGGGCATCAGTCACGGTGAGCACCACGCTCGACGGCAGTTCCAGCACGGCCGGGTTACCCTCGATGAACGTGATCTCGACCTCGCAGTTCTCGACCATGTAATCCACCGCATCGCCGACCAGCTCCGACATTATTGTCTCAGGTTCGTACGTTTCCGGATCGGTGAAAACGAAGTCGTCGCCGGCGCGATAGCTGTACTCCATCTTGCGGCGGTTGAGCGGAATCACCTCGACTTTCTCTGTGGAACTGAATCGAGTGTCGAACGATTTGCCCGTGCGAATGCTACGCAGCGTGGCTTGCACAAACGCACGCGTCTTTGGGGGAGTGCGGTGCTGGCACTCCAGCACGACGGCCACCTCGCCCTTATGCTTGACGGCCATTCCTCTGCGAAGATCATTTCCTGAAGGCATGATTGGGGTTCCGTTTTTGCTATAAACGGGGCGCGAACGTAACGAACCCCAGCTTGATTTCAAGCTCTGAGTTTGAAGCCGCAACCGGTTACTTGCGCGGGTCGTTCTTGAAACGGAACGGGGCCTTGCCGGTGAGTGCGGTGCTGGTGATGGAGGGGCACCAGAATTTCTCGACGTGTTGCACGACCAGGTCGGTGCCGGCGAAGTGGCTGACGAACGGTCGCTTTTTCGGGTTGTACATCGTGTCGGTCATGTCGCGCATGAGGACGACGTTTTTGCCGACGGTGACCATTTGGCGGATACCGACCGGGCGGCCGAGCACGCACATGTTGAGGTGCACGCCCATGAGGATGACATTGTCGATGTCGTGCTGCGCGAGCAGGTTGTACGCCTCCTGCCCGTTGTCGGTGATGGCGTCACGCTCGGCGTCGATCTCGATGAGGTCGATCTGCCGCGTCCACGCTTCGCGGATCGGGTACTCCTCTTCGCAGTCGCAACCCATGTCGGTGTCGTCGATCGGGAGGTCCGGCTCGCGGGACTTGTTTGGCCAGCACCAGTTGGTACCCCAGCGGACATCCTTCGATAGCGACACCGGCGGTTTGGAGGTTGGGGCGTCCTTGGCCCGTTTGCGCGCCGGTGTGTCCTTGTAAAAATCAACCGTCGAGCTGGGCGCGTGGATGATGAGCAGGCCCTTCTCGCGGGCCAAGTGGAGCAGTTCGTTCATCGGCTTGGCCATTTCGGCGACGCGCTTGGCGGCGTTCGGGCACCAGTGATCGTCCCACATGTCCACGATCACTACGGCCGTCTTGGAGGCCTCCCAAGTCATCTCAGTCTCGACCGGTTTGTATTTGCCGCCGCCGGTCGCCGAGAGCGACTGCGAGCGGGACTTGAAAGTGAGCGGGGCGGAGTGAACCATGTCAGCGACAAAAAAAGTGGCCAATGCGGCAAGGGCCAGGCGAGTGGTTTTCATGCGAGGAGCTTGGCCAAGCGCCGACCGTTTGTAAAGGCGCCGACTACCGCTTGGCTTGCTTGAGGCTGTGCAGGTAGGTGATGATGTCCACCAATTCCTGCGGCGTCATCGTCGCCTGCAGGCCCTGCGGCATGATGCTGATCGGCAACTGCGTGCGCTTGGCGATGTCCTCAGTTTTGTAGGCGATGGAAATTCCGCCGGGCAACTTGAGCGTCAACTCGTCGTTGGTCTGGCTGGTGATGATGCCCAGCGCCTCGGCGCCGTTTTTCGTTTTCAACAGCCACGCCTCGTAGCCGAACGGGATGCCGGCGCTAGGGTCGAGGATGGAGAGCAGCAACGCCTCGCGGCCGAGCTTGGTGCCTATGCCGGAAAGTTTTGGGCCGAAGTCGATGCCCCTGCCGTTGACCTGGTGGCAGGTGGCACAGGTGCTTTGTGGACGAAAAAAAATCTTTTCGCCGTTGGCCATGTCACCCTTCATCGCGACGAGCTTGGCCAAGGGGGGCAGCGCCTGGCCAAGTCCCTGCGGTGGCGGGAAGAGCTTGGCCGCCTGTGCGCGCAGATTTTTCCAGCGGACGCCGCGCAGTGCGTTGCCGGCGGCGAAGTTGAGATCGGCCGGGAGTCGCCCAGCCTTGGCCTCGGTCAAAAGTTCCTTTGCGCCGGTCTTGGCCTTGGCCAGCCCGTTGACGGCGATCGTGCGCAGAGCCAGCGGCTTTTTGGCGTCCTTGGCCAGGCGCAGCAATACCGGCCCGGCCTCGAGTGTCTGCGCGTTGGCCAGCGCGGCGACGGTGTTGACGGCATGCTCCCCGTCGATGGCGGCGCGGATCAGTTTCAATCCGGCGTCGTTCAGCAACAGGCGGATCGCCTCGACGCCGGTCGAGTCGTTGGGATGCGCCTGCGCGTACCGGAGCAGCCCCGCCTCGTGGCCGCGCAGCTTGAAATCGCGGACGATCTCGACGAACGCCGCCTGGCCACGCGACGCCTCGAGGAGGTCGAGCACCACTTTTTTGATCGCCGGGTTGGCGTCGAGGTCGATGTCTTTGAGCCGCTTGAGCGCCTCAAGCTGGACGTTGACCTGTGCCGTCAAATGAGGGGCGGTCAAGCCGATGGCCAGCACAATGAAAAACCGTTTCAGCATCTCAGCCCTTCTCGATGCTGGCGTAGGCGTTGTGGTTGTGGATGCTCTCGAAGTTCTCGGCCTCGACCTTGTACCACGTGACGTGCTCGTGCGCCTTGAGCCGGAGCACCACGTTGCGGACGAGGTCCTCGACAAATACCGGGTTTTCGTATGCCCGCTCGGTCACCGCCTTTTCGTCGGGACGCTTGAGCAGCGAGTACAGTTCGCTGCTGGCAGACTGCTCGATGAGACCGATCAAATCCTCGATCCACACCGTCTCTGAGGAGCGGATTGCCACCGTGACCTCGCCGCGCTGGTTATGTGCGCCGTACTGGCTGATCGCCTTCGAGCAGGGGCAGAGCGTCGTCACTGCCACGCGCACGGTCATAACAAAATCGATGTCGCTGCCTGTGGCGTTGGCCTCGAATCGCACGGTGTAGTCCATCAGCCCCTCGAGCCCGGTGGCTGGGGCCTTCTTGTTGATGAAGTACGGGAACTCCATCTCAAGGTGCGAGGTGTTGGCCTTGAGCTGCTCCTGCATCCGGGCGAGCAGGTCGGGGATGTTCTCGACGTGGATCATCCCGCCGTGCGAGTGCAGCACCTCGATGAACCGGCTCATGTGCGTGCCCTTGAACTCCATCGGCAAATCCACAAACAAGCCGACCGTGGCGATGGTGTTTTGCACCACGTGGGCGCGGTCCCGCACCTCGATCGGGAAGCGCACGCCGCGCACGCCGACCTTGTCAATCGGGAGCTCTCGGGTGTCCCGCGTGCTTTGCGCGTCGTGCAGCGGGGTCATCGCGTCGGTGGTTATCGAATGCTCACTCAGCATCACGGCCAACATAGCAGGAGCGTTCCGCCTTGCCAAACGGCGAAAACTACTCGCGCTTGGCCAAGCGCGGCTTCACGAGGGAAGTCCACAGCGCGTAGCCCTTGGCGTTGAGGTGTAGGCCATCGCCGAGGAACAGATCCGGCTTGGGCTTGCTGTCACCGCCGAGCATCGGCTGCCAAATATCGATGTAATCGAGCCGCTTGTCCTTGGCGCAGTCGCCGCGCACGAACGCGTTGGCCTTGGTCATCTTCTCAGAGAGCTTCCAGCGACTGAGGCTAGGCTTGATGGAGATGTACGAGATGCGCGCCTTGGGCAGCTTGGTGTGCACGGCCTCCACAAATTTCTTAAAATCAGCCAGCACCGTCTCCGGCGACTTGCCGGCGGCGACGTCGTTGTCTCCAGCGTAAAGGACGATCTGCCTGGGTTTGTACGGATGCAAGATGCGTCCGGCGAAGTGGGTCGAGTCGGCAATCTGCGAGCCGCCGAAGCCCCGGTTGATCACCGAAAAACCAGCGAAATCCTGTTTGAGTGTTTTCCACATCCGGATGCTCGAGCTGCCGATGAACAGGACACCGCCCGGCTCGGGCATCTGTTTTTTGTCAGCGGCCTCGAAACGGGCGATATACTTTTCCCACCGCGACGAGTCGTGATCCGCCGCAATAGCAGCGATCGGCAACATCCCACAGACAAGTGCCAGTCGGGCGATAGTTTTTTGAACCGAGGGCATGCGGGGACTCTCAGGCAACGCTTCCCGCTTGGGAAGAAAAAACGGTTTAAGCTTCAATCCGTTGTTCACTTGGCCAAGACTTTTGCCGATGCTGGAAGCGCTCAAGCCAGACGATTACCTGCCGCTGGTCAAGGCCGCCCTTGCCGAGGACATCGGCAGCGGCGACGCGACCACCCTGGCTCTGGTGCCTGGGGACTCGTTCGCGATGGCGGTGATGGTCGCCCGCGATCCGCTGGTCATGGCCGGGGTCGATCTTGCCCTGGCTGCGTTTCTGGAGGTTGATGAACGCGTCGAGTTTGGCATCGAGATTTTCGACGGCCAACTCGGTGGGCTTGGCCAAGCGTTGCTGCGCGTGCAGGGGCCGACCCGAGCATTGCTCACGGCGGAGCGAACCGCCCTCAATTTCGTCCAGCACCTGGCCGGCGTGGCCACACTCACGGCGCGGTTCGTCGAGGAGGTCGCTGGCACTGGGGCGCAGATTCTCGACACACGAAAAACGACTCCCGGCTGGCGTGCGCTCGAGAAATACGCCGTGGCGTGCGGCGGCGGCACGAATCACCGCGTTGGGCTTTACGACCGGGTGATGGTCAAGGACAACCATCTAGCCGCACTCGATGGCGATATAGCCAAGGCAGTAGCACTGGCACGCGAGGCGTCGCCCGAATTGAAAATTGAGGTCGAGGCAGACACGGTCGAGCAGGCCCAGGCGGCGGCGGAAGCCGGCGCGGGCATCGTCCTGCTTGACAACATGAGCTGCGAACAAATCCGAGAAGCCATCGAGCTGATTGATGGCCGTTCCGAGACCGAGGCCAGCGGCGGCGTGACGCTGGAGACGGTCCGCGAAATCGCCGGGACGGGAGTGAACTTTATTTCGGTCGGCGCGCTGACCCACTCCGCGCCGTCGGTCGATATCGCGCTCGACTTCGACCAGATCGCCTGACAGCGGCTACTTCTGCGCCAGTTTGGCCAAGGCGGCCGAGGCGGCCTGAGACTCAGCTTCCTTTTTGCTGCCGCCGGAGCCGCGTCCCAGTTCTTTTCCTGCTTGAAGTACGGCGACATCGAACTCCCGGGCGTGAGCCGGGCCGGAAGTGCTGAGCAGCTCGTACGTCGGCGATACGCCGGTGATGCCCTGGAAATATTCCTGCAACTCGCCCTTGGGATTTTCGATTACGACGATGCTGTCCGGGTTGGCGAGTTCATCCTCAAAAACCCGCCGGACAAAGTCACTCGCAGCGTCCAGCCCGCCGTCGAGATACAGCGCGGCGACCAGCGCTTCAAAGACATCCTCCAGCGCGGAATCCTTCCCCCGATCAAAGTCGGATTGCTGGCCCCGGCCAAGGACGAGGTACTGCCCGAGGCCAAGCGCATCGGCCTTGGCCGCCAGTGACGTGCCGTTGACCAACCCGGCACGGGCCTTGGTCAGGTGGCCTTCGTCCTTTTCGGGATGAAGCCGGTAAAGCGCCACGGAGATCACCGCCTGCAAAATGGCGTCGCCGAGAAATTCCATCCGCTGGTTGTCATCGGACGCCTTCGATTGGTTGCCGGACGCCGAGGGATGAGTGATGGCAAGCTGCAACAGACTCACGTCACGAAACTCGTGACCGAGCGTCTGCTGTATTGCCTGCAAGTCAGCCACGCTTTGAGTTCACGATTCGTCCACGGCCGCGGCGATGGGCTCGGGTTCCCCGGTGGCTTCGTCAGCTGTGGGCGGGTTGAGACCGTACTCGAGCAGCTCGGCGACCTTGGCCTGCACGTCGCCAAGCTCGGCCAGCTTCAGCGCGGGATCGAGGATGGTGAAGACGTCTCCGGACTTGGTATGCTCGTAGATCAACATGCGGCCGCCGTCCTCGTTGCGAACCTGATCCTTGTTTTTGATGACGCGCTTGCGCTCGAGCATCACGGCGAGAATGAAACAGGCCTCCGTGTGCCCGGGGTCGTTTTGCTCGATTAGTTTTTTGAGTAGCGTCTCGGCGTTGTCCTTTTGAATGGCCTCGGGCGGAGGAGGAGGAGGCACCTCATAAACGCCCTGCCAATGGGAGATATAGCCGCCCATCGCGCCGGGCTCAGTCTTGTGTTTTTGCTCCCAGCAACCGGGGCAGATGTCTCGGCGCTCGAGGCTCTCCATGCCACGAAAGAGAATCGTGTGGTACGGTTGCTTGTCCTCGAACGCGCTTTCGCAGTCGTCGCAATGGTGTGAGCGTGAGCGGAAATGCCAATCCATAATGATGCCCCAAAGGCACGCGGAGTATCACCGAGATCTTGGGTTTCGGAAAGTTTTTTGCACTTGGCCAAGCGTCTGGCCTACCAGCCGACGGCGGCGCGGGAGCCCTGCTTGACGATGAGCTTTTCCTCCTCCCAGACGGCCAGGCCGGTCTTGAGGTCGGTCAGCGAAAGTTGGAAGGCAAACTCGGACTGCCTGATTGTTGGAAGCAAACCACGCCTGGCGCGGGCGCTGTTTTGGATGATCTTGCCGGACAGGCTGTAGTCGGGCGAGACGAGGTTGCCCTTGCCGGGGATGGTCGTCTGGTTGAACTCGTCGTCGGCCCGCAGCTCGCGCACCGCCTTGGACGACTCGTCCTCCGGGCCGTCGAGGCCGACGGCCGTGGTCGTCAGTGCGCGGCCTCCCTTGTTCAGGGTCACGCGGATTTTTTTCATCAAACTGTCGGTGTCGATGTGCTGCGTAGTGTTGTTTTTGATGCGGCCGATCATCAGCACCTTGGGCTTGCCGGCGACTGACTGAATCGCGCCGGAGAGCAGCAACGACTGTGTCAGCTCGTCGGCCACGCGAATCCAGTCCTGCGTGTTGATTTGGCCCACGTTGACGATGCTGTCGCGTCCATTGTGATCGACGTACTTGGCCGTGGCACAGCCCAGCGCGAGCGCTGGCAGCACGGCGGCGGTGATGAGTTTGACAAGTGGTTTCATGTCTGCGGTCTATTTTAGCCGAAATTGCTGAATCTTCAAGGGCGCTCCCGGCGCGAAGCTCTTGACACAGACCACGTTCACGCGGCCGGTATTCACCGTGATCTCGCTTTTTTGCGGGCCAACGAGCAGAGCCAGCTTGCGGTCGCTCGGCGTCTCGACACGGCAAACACGGAACTCCTTTGGCAGCGTGCTCCACGTGCGGAGATCGGCCTGTGCGCTAGCGGCTTGGTACAAAAAACCGGCGATGGCACCGAGATCGCCTGCTTCCTCCCGGGCTTTTTTTGCCACGGCCGCCTTGGCGGCGGATGCGGCCAGCGTGCGGAAAATCACCGCCGGCAGCCCGGTGCGAAAGTCCCGGGCGACCACGGTGTCCATGTCGCAGATCAGCGTGGCCTCGCGTTTGGTCCCGCCGATGGCAACGTGCGCGTGAGTGGAGCGACCCCGGCGCTCGAGCCGGGGGAACGCCGCCGCGACGTACGGCACCTTTTTGTCGTACAACGGCACGTCGAGCCGAACCTCGCGGCGGATCGGCGCCACGCCGGTCTCGAAGATGACGTACGTTAGGTCGGGATGCTTCGCGCCGCCGAGGATGCGGTCGACCATCCCGATCTCGTCGGAGAGAAACCCCGGCCCGCCCAGCGTCGAGTGAATGCGCCGGAGCGAGACGAGCGCATTCTCCCGTCCGTCGGCCGCAAGGCTCCACAGGCAGAGCGCGTGCAGAAAGTCGGTGAACGGGTTGACGAACGCGCCGTAGTCCAGCGCGATGTCTGGCTGAAGCTCGTCGAGCTTCGCGCCGCGGATGGCCCGCTCAAATTCCCCGGCGGACTTGCGGGCGGCGACGATGCGGCGGGCGTTGCGGACGACTTCGGCATCCTGCTCGGCGTGCGCCTGGCGCAGCTCGACGAGCGCGGTCTCCGCTTGGCCAAGCTGCAAATAATTCAGCGCTTGGTACGTGTTGAGCATCACCCGATCGTAGCCGCGCCCCTCGTACGGCAATGCGGCCAGGTTGGTCAGCAGTCCGGTGGCCTCCCTCGATAGCCGCAACTTGGCCTGCCGGTCGTAAAACGCGATCCGCTTTTCCGCCTGCTCGAACGCGTGGTTGCTGGCCGCGAACTGGCCGGCGGCCCGGAGCGCCGCGCCCTGCTCGAGAAACCACACCACGGCATCCCGCGAGTCGCTGTGTTTGCTGGCCTCCCGGCTGGCGATCTGCGCGGCTTGGCCGGTGCCGCCGCCGTTCCACGCCCCGCGAAACGCCCCGGTCTGGCTCTCGTAGCTGGCACACCCGGTCAGCAGCAGCACAAAACCCAAATGACAACCCCAACGCATCGGCAGCAACGTTAACGCTTGGCCAAGCGCAAGCCAACGCCGGAGCGGCGGCGGGTGAATTGGCGTGCCGGGGCAGTAGCGGCGTGGCAGGTTTTGGGCGGTGGGTAAGATTATTGGCATTGACCTTGGCACGACTAATTCGCTGGTGGCGATTGTGGAGTCCGGCATTCCGCTGGTGCTGGCAGACAGCCAGGGGCGGCGGCTGACGCCGTCGGTGGTGCGCGTCTCGGCGGCCGGCGAACCGGTGGTCGGCTGGGAGGCTAAGCGCGGGCGGGTGGCGCACCCGGAGACGACGGTCACGTCCATCAAGCGGTTCATGGGACGCCGGGGCGACGAGGTGGATTCAACCGCCGCCGCATCGGCGTACGCCATTCGCGCCGAGGGCAATGGGCCGGTGGCGGTGCCGCTGCACGGTCGCGACTGGTCGCCGGAGGAGTTGTCCGCCGAGATTCTCAAGGCGCTCCGGACGATTGCTGCCGAAGGGATGATTGACCGGCCCGAGGCGGCGGTGATCACGGTGCCGGCTTATTTCAACGACGCCCAGCGCAACGCCACGCGCAATGCCGGCGAGCTGGCCGGGCTGCGAGTCGAGCGTATCATCAACGAGCCGACCGCCGCCGCGCTGGCCTACGGGCTGGGTTCGCTGAAGGAACAATCGAAAGTAGCCGTGTACGATTTCGGCGGCGGGACGTTCGACCTCTCGATTCTCGAGTTGAACGAGGGCGTATTTCAAGTGCTGGCCACCTGCGGCAACACGCGGCTGGGCGGCGACGATATCGACCGCGTGCTGATCGAGCATTTGGCGGAGCAGATTGGCCAAGCAGGTGGGCCAAGCGCCGCCACCGACCCGGCGATTTGGGCGCGCTTGGCCGAGGCGGCGGAGGAGGCCAAGGCGCGGTTGTCCACGGAAAACGCGGTTGCCATCGCACTGCCGTTTTTGGCGCCGGAGTTTAGTTTTGAATACACGCTGACGCGCGAACAGCTTGAGCGCTTGGCCAAGCCGGTCGTGGCGCGCTCGCGCGAGTATTGCCTCAAGGCGCTCGCCGACGCCGGCCTGGCCAGCGGCGATCTCGACCAGGTGATCCTTGTCGGCGGACAGACGCGGATGCCGCTCGTGCGTGAGTTTGCCTCGGGAGTGTTCGGGTGCGGCGGCGGCGGGCCGGAGTTGAACACGTCGCAGAATCCGGACGAGGCGATCGCGCTGGGCGCGGCGATTCAGGCGGGAATTTTGTCCGGCGACTTCAGCGGCATGCTGTTGCTCGACGTGACGCCGCTCTCGCTGGGCATCGAGACGTTCGGCGGGTTGATGAACGTGATCATCCCACGCAACACGACGATCCCAGTAAAGCGCGGCGAGGCGTTCACGACGGTGGCCGACTACCAAAAGGAGGTGCTCATCCACGTGCTGCAGGGTGAGCGTGAAAAGGCGGCGGACAACTGGAGCCTGGGGCGGTTCACGCTCGAGTTCGAGCCGCAGCCCAAGGGCGTGGCCAAGGTGGGCGTGCAGTTCCAGATCGACGCCGACGGCATTTTGCATGTGCTCGCGCGAGACATCAAAACCGGCAACGAGAAGCTCGTAGAGATGGCTTCCGCCGTGGAGGTCGATGACGCCGAGGTGCAGCAAATGATCGAGGAATCCGTCGAGCACGCGTTCGACGACATCGAGGAACGGCGCTGGATCGAGGCCAAGCTGCGCGCCGAGCAGACGGCGGCCGCCACGCGCAAGGGGCTGGAGTCGCTCGGCGGTGAGTTGGCGGATGATCAGCGTGGGGCGATCGAGTCGGCGCTGGCTACGGTGGAGTTGCTGTTGGCCAAGCGGGGGCGGGACGAAGCAGTGACGGCTGCCGAGCTGAAGGAAGCCAACGGCAATCTCGACGACGCCACTCAGCCGTTGGCGGAGTTGATGATGGACCGCGTGATGGCGGAGATGCTCGAGAAACGCGGCGTGTTGCCGGGTTAGGTTTTCGCCGGAAGCTTGGCGCTGTCGATTGCCTGTTTGCGAAAACTGTTGTTGGGCTTTTTGATGTCCGCACCCTCGACGTGCCGGATTTCGTCGTAGTCTACTTCCACGGCGCGCTCCTCGGGATTCGGGTGAGGCGCCCGCTGGTCCTTGGGCTGCGGGTTGATGAGGACGATGACGCTTCGGCCGGCTTCGCGCGGCTTGGTGTCACAACTTCCCCACGGCTTGATCTTCTCGATGAACGCCTCGATGGTCTGCACGCCGATGTGTTTCGTGCGAAGTTCCTTGCCGCGGAAACGCAGGATCACTTTGACTTTCATGCCTTCGCAGAGGAAGTCGATCGCGTGGTTCAGCTTGAAGGTGAAATCGTGCGGATCAATGTTCGGGCGCAGCTGGATCTCCTTGATCTTGACCGTGACGGTGGCTTTTTTCTGCTCCTTGCGAAGTTTCTTCTGCTCGTAGGAATATTTCCCGTAGTCTGTTATCCGGCAAACGGGCGGGCTGGCGTTGGGTGAAATCTCCACCAAGTCCAGCCGCATTTCCTTGGCCTTCCGCATGGCGTCCTGAATGGAAAACACCCCCAGTTGTTGTCCATCATCCATCAGGAGCCGAACCTCCCGGGCTCGAATCCTGCCGTTTACTCGCGTCCGTGGTTCCCGGTAAGGGCGCCTTCCGCCTTTGGGGCGACTCAAAGCGTGCCCCCGATGCTGTGGTTTATCATATAGACTATATTGAATTGCCCGTCACAGGACGGGGCAAGAGCAGAGGCTATTTTTTGACACCGCCTTTGCAAGCCAAATTTTCAAAAAAACAAAAGCAACAGTGATGCCAAAAGGCCTGTCACAACGCTTGGCATGGTGAATAGCTTTGCGGCCGGGCGGCTGTCCCCATACTATCTCGCCTCGAAGCCGCATGAGTTTTTTTGACATCACAAGCGAACCGTCGCGCTGGGCTAGGAGCGGCCTGCTGCTTTTGGGCGGCCTGCTCGCGCTCGGCCAGGCGCGGGCGCAACTGGCTCCGCCTCCGCCTCCGGCCAGAACGAGCATTACCGTCAGCAACGGCAAGTCGCTGGCTGGCTGGCGCGCGCCGCTTGGCGACTGGAAGCTGGTGAGGGCCGCCGCGCCGTCACTGGGCAACCCAAAGGCGTTCACGCTGGCCGAGGGCAAGGGCGTGCTCGTAAACGGCGACAAGGGCCGCACTGGCAACGTGTTCAGCAAACACGAGCACGGCGACGTGATGGCGGCCGTTGAGTTCATGGTGCCGCGGGGCTCGAACTCCGGGATTTATTTTCAGGGCCGATACGAGATTCAGATTCTCGATAGCCACGGGAAGGCCAAGTTGACCCACGGCGACAACGGCGGCATCTACCAGCGCTGGGCCAACGGCAAGGGCTTCGGGGGTGCCGCGCCGATCGTCAATGCCAGCAAGCCGCCGGGCGAGTGGCAAAAATTTATTGTCACGTTCCGTGCGCCGCGCTTTGACAAAAGCGGCAAAAAAATCGAGAACGCCAGGTTTGTCAAAGTGATCCACAACGGTCGGTTGATCCACCATAACGTCGAGGTGACCGGCCCGACCCGCTCCGCCGGTTTCAACGACGAAAAACCCACCGGCCCGTTGATGCTCCAGGGCGACCACGGCCCTGTGGCTTTTCGCAAAATCATCCTGAAACCGGCCAAGCTGGACTGAATCGCTTGGCCAAGATCAACCACCACCCACATCCATGGAACCCAAACCTGCACCCACGACACTCTCGGGCATCATTCGGCATCTTGGCCCCGGGCTGATCATCACCGCCACCATCGTCGGCTCCGGCGAGTTGATTATGACGCCCAAGCTTGCCGGC
>Ga0209228_1001134_pt1 | contig 13321 bp, 10 predicted proteins | sample METZYME_3_150m_FD_187547 | JGI IMG/M metagenome (GOLD analysis project Ga0209228, IMG submission 187547) | Marine microbial communities from oxygen minimum zone in mesopelagic equatorial Pacific - METZYME_3_150m (SPAdes) (version 2) | ecosystem: Environmental > Aquatic > Marine > Oceanic...
CCTGAAGAAGCCGTTTTCGATAAAGAATTTAAATTTATATTTGTTGTAAATTAGATAAATTTTCTCATTAGCATTATCAAACTAAATACCACTTAATACTATAAGTTAAAATATTGAGTATGAAAACGCACGACTTTTTATTAGAACTAGGCACAGAAGAATTACCTCCAAAGTTATTATTAAAGCTTTCTAATTCTCTTAAGGATAACTTTAGTCAAGAGCTTGAAAAGTTGAATATTAGTTCAAATGCAATACAAGCATTTGCAACTCCAAGGCGCCTAGCTTTAACTGTTTCTAAGCTGCAAAGTAAGCAGAAAGATCAATTTGTTGAAAAAAAGGGCCCTTCAACTCAATCGCCTGAAATGGCAATCAATGGTTTTGCCAAATCTTGTGGTGTTACTGTTAGCGATCTTGAGAAAAAAGAGCTCGATGGAAAAGAATACTTTTTTTTCTCAAAAGAGGAGGCAGGACAAAATATTAAAGACCTATTGCCTTCAATCATTGAAAAGTCAATTAAAGATATACCAATAACTCGAGCAATGAAATGGGGTGACTCCAACTACTCTTTTGTAAGGCCAGTTCATTGGCTTGTTGTAATGCTAGATAAAGATATTGTTCCAGTCAATTTAATGGGGCTTGAGAGTGGGAGAGTATCTAGAGGATTAAGGTTTCAAGAGTCAAGTTTAAGCTTCTCACATGCTAAGGAATATGAGCATGTGATGAGTGAAAAGGCGCAGATTCTGGTCGATTTTAATAAGCGAAAAGAATTGATACGTTCTCAAATATTATCAGTTGCGAAAAAGAATAAAGCTGAAGTAGTTATTGACGAGTCTCTACTTGATGAGGTTTGTGCTCTAGTTGAATACCCAAGAGCATTCTCTGGCGGATTTAATAAAAAATTCTTAGATGTCCCCCAAGAGGCGATTATTTCTGCAATGAAATCACACCAAAAATATTTTCATTTAGTTGATAGCAAGGATAATTTATTGCCACTTTTTATTTCTGTTGCAAATATTGATTCCACGAATCTACAGGTGATTATTGATGGTAATGAAAGAGTCATTCATCCAAGACTTGCTGATTCCGAATTTTTCTGGAATAAAGATAAAGCCACAAGGCTTGATGAAAGATTAGTTGGTCTAGATAGCGTCTTGTTTATGGACTCGTTAGGCTCGATGGGTCAGAAGGTTAAACGTATAGAAAAACTTAGTTCTCATATTTCAGATCTGGCTGGATTTGATAAGAAATTGTCTGCGAGGGCGGGCTTATTATCAAAGTCTGACTTGCTGAGTGAAATGGTTGGAGAGTTTGCTGATCTTCAAGGAATTATGGGTGGACACTATGCCCTTAATGATGGCGAAACGAAAGAGGTTTCAGTCGCAATTAGTGAGCATTATCGACCTAGATTTTCCGGAGATAAGTTGCCATCAACTAACGAAGGGCTTGCTATTTCAATGGCTGATAAACTCGATACCTTAACTGGAATTTATGGGATTGGTCAAGCACCAACAGGCTCTAAAGATCCTTACGCACTGAGAAGAATCGCTCTTGGTATGCTCAGAATTCTATTAGAGGCAAAAATAGAGTTAAACCTTAAGTCACTCATAGATTTTTCCTTAAATTTGCATCTAAAAGGGGTTGACAGAGGATGTGGGGATGACATCTATACTTTTATGATGGAAAGGCTTAAGGCCTACTATAGAGATGCAAATATAGATAGTAATATTTATGAAGCTGTTCTTGCCGTCTCACCAGACTCTCCTTTAGATTTTCATCTACGTGTTGAGGCGTTAAATGATTTCACTCAGAGCGCAGATTCAAAGAGTTTAATTGAATCCAACAAAAGGATTGCAAACATATTAAAAGACTCTGATGAGAAGAATGAAGAACTAGATCCTAAAATGTTAGTTGAAGACTCTGAGAAGGTTCTTTTTAAGGCGACTGAATCTCTGTCAAAACAGCTTTCAGGCAATAAGGACTATAAAGAAGCTATGAAATCCTTAATTGATTTAAAAGACTCAATTGATGCTTTCTTTAATAATGTTATGGTTAATGTTGATGATGAGAAAGTAAAAAGGACAAGGCTAGCTCTAATTAGGAGGGTAAGACTGCTATTTCTCTCTGTTGCAGATATCTCCTATCTTTCCTCTTAGCAAATGAAGGCATTAATTCAGAGAGTCGCTTCTTCACAGGTAGAGGTAGATGGAAAAACAGTTGGTAAAATAGATAAAGGTCTTTTAGTCTTCTTAGGTCTAGAAAAAAAAGATAATGAGCTAATTGCAGATAAGATGATGAGTAAGATTATTTCTTATAGAGTGTTTCCTGATGAAAATCAAAAAATGAATCTAAGTCTCAAGGATATCAAAGGAGATGTTTTAATTATCTCGCAGTTTACTCTTGCAGCGGACACTAAGAATGGCACTCGCGCAGGTTTTTCGACAGCACTGCCGCCCATTGAAGCAGAAAGTCTTTATGACTATTTCATAGACAAAATAAAGGAGTCTAATCTTAAAATTCAAAGTGGAATCTTTGGAGCTGATATGAAAGTTTCATTATTAAATGATGGGCCAGTCACATTCATGCTCGAGGTTTAATTATATGAACGATATAGTCAAAATCTATGGAATCAAAAACTGTGATACTGTCAAAAAAGCTTTAAAGTTTCTCACTAGTATTTCAATGTCATATGAATTTATAGACTACAGAGAAAATCCAATACCTGAAAACCTATTTGAAAGAATGCATCAGGCTGTAGGGTTTGAATTATTGATTAATAAACGTTCCACAACCTTTAGGTCGTTATCGGACAGCGATAAACAAAACATTGATTATCAGCTTGTAACAAAATACCCAACACTTATAAAGAGACCGGTATTAATTAAAAATGATGAAGTTATAGTAGGATTTAGCGAAAAAAAATATTCGGAATTTCTTTTGTAAGTTTACTTTTGGCTATCTAGTTCTTTTCTAACTTCATCCATATTGATTGATTTAGCTTTATTCAATAAGTCTTCTAAATCTTTTGCGGTCACAGCGCCAGGCTGTGAGAAAATTCCGATTTGTTCCCTAAAGATCATTAAAGTTGGAATTGATCTAATTCTAAAGTGTGCCCCTAGGGCCTGTTCTTCTTCAGTATTTACTTTTGCAAAAGTGACTCCTTCAATTTTTTCAGAAGCCTCTTTAAACGTAGGAGCGAATTGAAGACATGGCCCACACCAGGGTGCCCAAAAGTCAATAATGACAATGTCATTGTTACTTATTGTTTCATCAAAATTTGATTGTGATAGTTCAATTACAGACATAAGGTTTCACTTCTTAAAAGTTAAATCGCATTATATCTTTTTTACTAAAATACTGGCTTGTTTTTACTGAGCTGATAGAATAGCTTTATGAAAATACTCGGCATTGATCCTGGCTCAAGAATTACTGGTTTTGGCTTAATTGAGGCTAACAAACTTAAGTTCTCATATATCAATAGCGGATGCATAAGAACAAAAGGTGATTTGAATGACAGAATAATTACTATCTATGAGGGTATTAAAGAAATTATTGATAAGCATGAGGTTGATATTGTTGTGGTTGAGAGAGTTTTTATGCGTCCAGATAGGCCAAACCCTGATGCTGCGATAAAACTAGGCCATGCTCGAGGCGCAATAATTTCAGCAGCAGGCGGACAAGGGATTCCAATTATTGATTACACTGCTAATCAAATAAAAAAAGCTGTTGTAGGTAGGGGTCATGCAACAAAGGAGCAGGTTTCTTTTATGGTGCAGCAGCTTTTAAAACTAAATAAAGCCCCTCAGTCTGATGCTGGCGATGCTCTTGCAGGTGCAATTTGCCATGGCTATCACGCTCTCTAATTAACTATACTAAAAGCTTTCACTTCGTAAAATTCAGTTCTCATTTGATATCTTTCATTTCTTTATTTTTTAGATAATCTATTGATAATTCTTCTATTTTTAGAATTTAATAAAAAATATTAAATTATTTTTAAAAAAAAGGTTGCAAATGTAAATGAGAATGAGTATCATTATCATTAATTTAAAAAAGTTTGGAATGATTAGTAATAAAACCGACTTCCTCAATCTACTGTTTTTTATTAATCATTTCAACTGCTTCAAAATAGCCCTCCGAACTACGATGAAGCAAAATATCAAAGGAGATTTTAAATAAGTGATATTTTAATTGCATATAAAAGTTATTTACTTCCTTTAATAGCTCTCAATGTGTAATTAAGCAGCCCTATGTCTTACTCCTTCCATAGGGCATTTTTTTTAAAATAAATATAAATCATGAAATATTGGTACAACTACAAAATATATTTATTAAAAAAATCCAATCGTTTGACTTTTGTCTCGATGAGACAACACAAAATTCCAAAGCAAATGATTGGACAGGTCATCTTGGATGAAGTTAAAAATGACTTTAAACATGAGATGGAACTTTATTACAAAAGTCCAAGAATGTTAAACAGGAGAATACTATGAGCGTATTGGTTACAAAAGAGGCCCCTGATTTTAGTTCTTCAGCTGTTCTTGCAGATGGCAGTATTGTAGAGAATTTCCAACTTTCACAATTTAAAGGTAAGAAAATAGTACTTTTTTTCTATCCTTTAGACTTTACATTTGTTTGCCCTTCAGAGATTTTAGCGCACCATCATAGAGTTGCTGCTTTTAATGAAAGAGATGCAATACTAATTGGGGTATCAATAGACTCAACTCATACCCATAATGCTTGGCGGAATACTAAAGTTAATGATGGTGGCATTGGATCAATTGATTTTCCATTAGTCTCAGATATGAATCACTCAATTATGAATTCATATGGAATTGTTCATCCCGAAGGAACAGCACTAAGAGCTTCTTTTTTGATTGATGAAAACTTTATTGTACGTCATCAGGTGGTTAATGATCATCCATTAGGAAGGAATGTGGATGAAATGTTAAGAATGGTTGATGCGCTAGATTTCCATACTGAGAATGGAGAGGTATGTCCAGCTGGATGGAATAAAGGTGACGATGGAATGAGTGAAAATGCTGCAAGTGTTGCACAATATTTATCAAAAAATGCAAGTAACCTTTAAATCAGTTTAATTATTCAATCAGAATTTTAAAATCTGGAAGAGCTTTAAGAAGGAGTTTTCCATAAAATTTTGAGACTAATCTATTATCAAAAATAGTAATTGTTCCAGAGTCTGTTTCAGTTCTTATTAGTCTTCCACAAGCTTGAATAAGTCTTAAAGAAGCATCTGGTAAGGATATCTCCATAAAAGAATTTCTATTCATCGATTCAAGATAAGATTGCGTGGTCATCTCTATTGGGGATGTTGGAACACTAAATCTTAGTTTAGAAATAAACACATGATTTAAATTATCACCTTTAAGATCAACTCCCTCGGCAAAGCTATCGAGACCAAAAATAATACTCCCCTTATTGTTTTTACGATTTTCAATGTGCTTTTCTAAAATAATTTTTTTACTATATTCGCCCTGAATTAATAACTCACAATCAATTGATTTTTCTATTAAATCAGCAACCTCTTGCATCTGGTTATTGGAAGCAAATAACACCAGGGTTGCAGAACTTGAATCTATTCTTTTGATTAACTCAAGAGCAACCTCTTGGGTATGTTCAAAGGTATTGGTAGGGCTTGCTTTTATTTTTCCAACTTTAAATTCAACTGACTTATGATTAAAAGGTGAGGCTAATCTGAGATATTGATTTTCGCTTGATTCTAATCCAAGCTGTTGATTGAGCCTGTTGAAGCTTCCAAGTGCTGTTAAAGTCGCTGAAGTTAATACTACACCAGCAGCTTTTGACCAAATCATTGTATTAAGCGAACTTGATACATCAATTTTTGCAGAATTTAGTTGGTAATTAAATTTCTTGTTTGCCAGTCTTGATTGACTAATCCAATTACTAAGAGGCGGCTTTTCAGGGTCTTGAGTCTGATTGAATGTTGACAAAAGAGATAAAATAGAAGAAAGGTTTTGATGATTTTGGCCAACTATGTTATTAATATTGTCTGAAGTGGGTTGGTCTATTTTGTTAACCTTTATAAACTCTTCCCAGCTCTCCTTATGCTCATAAAAGTCATTATAGGCAGAGTTAAATAAAGCAAATAACTCTTTTGTTAGATTTGTTATTTCATTAGGTATTCCGGTTATTGGAAAAAGGAAAATATCGTCTTTGTATTCAAGCTCAGAAATTAGGTCAGTTAATTCTTTTAAAGCTTCATCAACTTTTTCAATATAGCTTTTCGAGGCTTTAGATTTTGAGATTTTAATGATTTGATCAATTGAGCCTTGACTTTGTCGAATTGAAGTTTTCATAAATTCAGTGCTTCCACCAGTCGAAAAATGAGATAGTGCCTTTTGTGATAAATGGTGCGCCTCATCAAATACAAAAATGCAATCTTCAACATCTGGTAGAACATTATTTCCATTAATAATATCAGCGAGGACAAGATCATGATTTGCAATAATTACATCTGACTGAGAAGCTTTTTTTCTGGCTTTAAAGAAGGAGCAGTCATTATAAAATTCACAATTTTTTGAGTTACAAGTAAATCTATTGCAGGCAATCTTTTGCCAAAGACTATTTTCTGGAGGAGTCTCTAGGTCATCAATTTCACCACTCCATTTTTTAGTGGAGTAGTTATCAGCCATTTCTGAAAGAGTATCTAAATCAGTTTTTGTTGGTTTTTCATCCCAAAGGAGGGCGTCTTCAAATAGAGATGTTGAGTTTGAATTTTCTTCTGTTAGATTAATTAAATTTCTTATACAGACATAACGAGATCTTCCTTTAGCTAGGGCATATTCAAAATCTACAGACGAATATTTTGTAGCTTCTACAATATCCTTGTTAAGAATTTGCTCTTGAAGAGCTACATTCGCTGAAGCAATAACTAATTTCTTTTTTAAGGCTTTTGCAATCGGGAGGCAGCTTGCGAAGTAAGCCATAGTTTTTCCAGTACCTGTGGGCGCTTCAACACATATGATTGGATTTGAGTCAGGATATTCACCCGTCAATGTTTTTGAAATTTCAGCAATCATTTTATTTTGCGATGATCGATTACTATAATTGTTTAATTGATTTTTAGCACCCTCAAAAGAGGATCGAATCTGCTGTTTAAGTTTAGGGTTTAGCATTAAGTGAATTAAGAGCTTCTTTCAAGAGAAAGTTCACACAAAAGCTTGAGTGCAGTTTTGTATTCAGAATTTGGGAGAATGTCAATTGATTTGAGTGCTTTATTTGATTCCTTTTGTGCAATATCTCGGCTAAATTGAAAAGCATTTACACTTAAAAGTATTCCAACAATTTCTTCAATGTTTGAAGCATCCGAATTTTTAATTGCATCTGTTAGTATTTTATTTTCAGTTTTACTTGTTTTTTCTAATGCGTAGATCATCGGAAGAGTAACCTTTCCTTCAGACAAATCGTCCCCAATTTCCTTTCCAATGATAAGAGAGTTTGATTCATAATCCAATGTGTCATCAATGATTTGAAAAGCATTTCCAAGGTGCATTCCAAAGCTACCAAGCGCTTCAATGATTCGTTTATCACATTTAGACAAAATTCCAGCTATCTGACATGCTGCTTTAAAAAGACAGGCTGTTTTTCTTTCAATAACTGCAAAGTACTCTGATTGAGTGACTTTAGCATTTTTTATATTTAATAATTGCAGAACCTCTCCTTCTGAAATCTGATTGGTTGCTTTCGATAAAATTCTCATAATCGCCATTGAGTTTGGCTCAACCATAATTTCAAAAGCTCTTGAATATAAAAAATCACCAACAAGGACACTAGGCGCATTCCCCCATAATTCATTTGCGCTGTCTTGACCACGGCGAGTCGTCGATTGATCGACTACATCGTCATGAAGAAGAGTGGCAGTATGAATGAGTTCAATGACCACAGCCATTGAAAAATGATAATCGCCTTCATAATCTGTTGCTTTAGCACATAACAGAAGAAGTAAGGGTCTGATGCGTTTTCCACCTGAATTAATAATGTAATGACTCATTTGACTTATAAGGTCAACATTTGAATCTAGTCGGTTGACTAGAATTTGATCCATTAATTCAAGATCACTCTTCATAAGAGCTTGTATTTCAGTGAAATTTTGCATAAGGAATTATTTTAACTGAGTTGCCAATAAATAAACCTCTTTAGATCTAGAGCGCGAAGCTTTTGGTTTAATTACAGAGACTTTCCTAAATACTTTTCTGGCATTGTGAAGATAATCATCAAATCCATCTCCTTGAAAAACTTTAACTACAAAGCTTCCATTGATTCCTAGAGTTTTAGTGGCCATATCTATTGCGAGATCGGCAAGATACATCGATTTTGGTTGATCAACTGATAATTGTCCACTCATATTGGGAGCCAGATCAGACAAAACCACATTTACTTTACTACCGTCTGTCATTTTTAGTAAGTCGTCATAAACTGACTGTTGGGTAAAATCACCTTGAAGGAAATCAACACCGTTGATTTCATCAATTGGCAATATATCACTTGCAATAACCTTTCCAGAGCTGCCAACAAATTTTGCTGCAACTTGTGACCATCCTCCAGGTGCTGCACCGAGGTCTAATACTATGTCACCATTTTGAATAATTTTATTTTTTTCAATAATTTCGAGTAATTTATAAACTGCCCTTGAACGATAGCCTTCTTTTTGTGCTTTTTTAACAAATTCATCACTCAAATGTTCATGCATCCAACGACGAGAGCTTCCTTTTTTTGCCACTATAAAAATTATTTGTATTTAATAGATTTATTTTATAAGAGAAGTTCTTTTAAACATAATTAAATTGTTTTTTGATTTATATTGGGCCTGATTAAATATTTACGGGATAATGTGCCATCAATTTTTTTTGAAGAAGTAATTTTTATGGCAGTTAACTTAAGAAATGTTGCAATTATTGCTCATGTAGATCATGGCAAGACTACGCTCGTAGATAAGTTACTTTCTCAATCTCAAACCTTTGATGAGCGTTTTCAGGCGACTGACAGAATGATGGATTCAAACGACCTCGAAAAAGAAAGAGGAATCACTATCAGTTCAAAAAATACTGCTATTAACTGGGGTGAATATAGAATCAATATTGTTGATACCCCTGGCCATGCAGATTTTGGTGGGGAAGTGGAGAGGATTCTCTCAATGGTCGATAGTGTTCTATTATTGGTAGATGCTGTTGATGGTCCAATGCCCCAGACTCGTTTTGTTACCAAAAAAGCTTTTGAGCAAGGCCTTAATCCAATTGTAGTGATTAATAAAATTGATAGACCGAGTGCGAGGCCTGATTGGGTTATTGATCAAGTATTTGAGCTTTTTGATCAACTTGATGCTACCGAAGAGCAATTAGATTTTCCAGTGATATATGCTTCAGCACTAGGTGGCTATGCTTCCGAGGATGATAGTATTAGAGATGGAGATATGACGCCAATGTTTGAAGTCATTATTGACAAAGCTCCTGCACCTAACGTTGACTTAGATGGGCCTTTTCAGATGCAAATAACATCTTTAGATTATTCATCTTTTGTTGGCGCAATTGGAATAGGTAGAATTGAAAGGGGTGTTGCTAAAAAGAACATGCAAAATGTCTTAATTGCCCCTGATGGCTCTAAACGTAATATAAAAATTGTCCAGTTACTTAGCTTTAATGGGCTTGAAAGACATGAAATAAATTCAGCAAACGCTGGAGATATCGTTGGAATAGTGGGTATCGAAAATATATCTATTTCAGATACAATTTGTGAGCCATCAAAGATCGATCCATTACCCCCTTTGAGTGTAGATGAGCCAACAGTGAGTATGGCTTTTAGGGTTAATGATTCACCATTTGCAGGGCTTGATGGAAAGTATATAACCTCAAGAAACATTAGAGAGAGACTTGACAAAGAGTTAATTTACAATGTTGCTCTTCGAGTTGAAAATACTCAGGATTCTTCTGAGTTTTTGGTCTCAGGTAGAGGTGAATTGCATCTCTCTATATTAATTGAAACTATGCGAAGAGAGGGATTTGAACTCTCAGTTGGAAGGCCACAAGTTATTCTTAAAGAGATTGATGGAATAGTTTGCGAACCTTTTGAAGAGCTTACAGTTGATGTTGAGTCGACTCATCAGGGCTCTGTTATGGAAAAATTAGGTGAAAGAAAAGCCGAACTCACTAATATGAGCCCTGACGGTAAAGGGCGAGTGAAGCTTGATTTCATTATCCCAGCTAGAGGATTAATTGGCTTTAGAACAGAATTTCTAACTGCTACAACTGGTACGGGTCTGATGTATTCATCATTTGATTCATACAGGCCTCAAAAGGATGGAAAGATTGGTCAAAGAACAAATGGTTCACTTATTTCTATGAATCAAGGCAAGTCTGTTGCGTATGCTATATTTAATTTGCAAAAAAGTGGAAAGTTTTTTGTAGGTCATGGTGAAGACGTCTACGAAGGTATGGTTGTTGGAATTAATACTAGAGATAAGGACCTTGTAATCAATGTAATGAAAGGCAAACAGTTAACTAATGTTCGTGCATCAGGGTCTGACGAAGCGGTTGCACTAACTCCCAAAATTAGTCTTGATTTAGAACAAGCACTTGAATTTATCGATGATGATGAGCTCGTCGAAGTAACGCCAAACCATATTCGCATTAGAAAAAGATTATTAACTGAGAATCAAAGAAAACGCGCAAGAAACGCATAGAATTTCTTACTTTTTTAGCCTAGACATTCATTCAATCTACATTGTTTCTTCATTTTAATGTCTATATAATCACATTTTTGTTAAAACAATAGTTTTATATGGATGCTTTCTTAGACTTTCTGGTTAGACAGAAGAAGTTTGCTCTTGTCTTCTCTCTTGCCTTTATTGCTATTGGTGTTCTCTCAGTTTTGGGAATGCAGCGAGATCAATTCCCTACTGTAGATTTTGAAGTGCTGAGTGTCACTACAGCATACCCTGGCGCTTCACCTGAAGATGTTGAAAAATCTGTGACGAATGTCATTGAAGAGGAATTACTTAGTGTGAGTGGGATTAAAGAAATTACATCCACCTCTCGAGAGGGTATTTCTAGCATCATTGTTACGCTTGAGGCAGACCTTAAAGATGTCACAACTGTTAAAAATGATGTCCGCAATGCAGTAAACCGTGTCAAAGCATTCCCTGAAGAGGTTACTGACTTACCTCAAGTAATCGATTTTAATGTCACCGAATTTCCAGTCATTACGATTAATATTGACAGTACATCGGGTGATTTTAATCAAGCAAGGCAAATTACAGATGAGCTACAGGTGGCGATATCTAGGATTAAAGGTGTTGCTTCAGTTGATAACCCGAGTTACCTTGACAGTGAAATACAAATTAAGGTTAACCCAGACAAGCTTGATAAATACAAGATGTCAATTAATGAGGTTATATCAGCTATTTCAAGTAGAAACGCTCGTTTTACTATTGGTGGTAATAATCAAGAAAGTTTAGAGAAGAATATTGTAATTCTGTCTGAGTTTGAAAGTATTGATGATATTAAAGATGTTGTTATTAAGTCTAGCTTTGATGGTCCTGTTATAAGGTTGGATGATATTGCTGAGATCTTTAGAGGGCAAGAAGAAGAGACCTCTATTACTCGAGTCAATGGAACTAAAGGATTCGTTCTAAAAGTAAAAAAACAGCCTCAAGCGGATATTATTAGAACTGTTAAAAGAGTTAGGGAGCGCGTATCTGAATTTCAAAAAAACATTCCAGATGATATCAATATTTTTTATACCGATGACTCATCAGAGGCAGTTGCAAACAGGCTCGAGATTATTATTAAAAATGGCTACATAGGGCTCGCACTAGTTCTAGTTGTTTTAGGGGTATTTCTCTCTTTGAAAACGGCTTTCTGGGTCGCGGTTAGTATCCCTGTATGTCTTTTAGGCGCTGTATTTGGACTTGGACTAACTGGAAACACAATTAACTTAATTTCTCTTTCAGGATTTATTCTTGTGCTCGGTATTGTTGTAGACGATAGCATTGTAATTGCTGAAAGTATTCACCACTATAAATCTAAAGAAGGAAATCTGTATAAGAATGTTGTAATGGGACTAAAGCGTGTCATTATGCCTGTAGTTACAACTATTATTTCTACCATGCTGGTGATGTCTTCATTTTTCTTAATGTCAGGTATATTGGGAAAATTTATTTATGTTTTGCCGGTTGTAGTGTTGTTTGCCTTGGCAATTTCCTTTTTAGAAATTACGTTTGCTCTTCCAGCTCACCTAGCCACTAAAAAAGTTGAGAAGCAAAAAACATGGTTTGTGCCTTTTGAAAATTTTTACAATAGATCTATGGTTCATATCTTAAAGTGGCGCTATCTGATTGTTCCTTTGTTTATTGGTTTGCTTGCCTATTCGGCATTTTTTGCTATGAAAAATATCCCATTTAATCTGTTTCCATCGAGAGGTGCAACTGTTATGTTTGCAAACATTGAAGCTCCTAATGGAAGCTCTGCATCGTACACTGAAAAAATAGTTATTGATGTTGAAAACCTTATTGTTAGTGAAATTGGAGAAGATCTTAAGTCATATACCAGCACCATCGGGAGCTACTTTACTAATAGAGCTGATATTGAGATTGCCCTAACAGAAACTAGTGATAGAGAAAGAGCTGCTGAAGATATGCAGGAAAAACTAAAAGCACTAGTGAAAAATGTCGAAGGGGCTGAAAAAATTCGAATATCTTTATTAAGGCCTGGACCACCTCAAGGTGCTGATATTGAGGTAACCCTAGTTTCAGAGAATGATGCGCAGCGAGCTCTTGCTGCTGACAGGCTTGTAGAAATATTAAACTCAATTAATGGTGTTGACAACATTAATCGTAATGACGAGATTGGCAAGCCAAGGATTGAGACAGTCCTTGATTTTGATGAAATGGCTCGTCTTGAGGTTGATTATCAGTCTGTTTATAGGCATCTCAGAACTGCTTTTTCAGGTTCTTACGTTACTGATGCGACGATAGCAGGCAAAGATGAAGATGTGAGAATTTATATCGGAGATAACGACTACACTGAAAACTTTATCAGAAATACTGCTGTAAAGAACCAACAAGGTAATTTGATACCAATGAGTCAGTTTTCAACTCTCCGAGAGATTCCAGGTGAACCAGACTACAATCACTTGGATGGTGATCGTTCTATAAAAGTTACCGCGAGTATTGCTGATGGTCGCCCTAGGGGAAGGCCAAGTCAAGTTAATGAAAATAGTGGAGAAAACCAGCCACTCAATGCTAAGCCTGATGAAGCTAAGCCTGATGAAGCAAAGCCTGCTCGAAGAGGGC
>Ga0209228_1001138_pt1 | contig 13300 bp, 15 predicted proteins | sample METZYME_3_150m_FD_187547 | JGI IMG/M metagenome (GOLD analysis project Ga0209228, IMG submission 187547) | Marine microbial communities from oxygen minimum zone in mesopelagic equatorial Pacific - METZYME_3_150m (SPAdes) (version 2) | ecosystem: Environmental > Aquatic > Marine > Oceanic...
TAAAGGTGCCCAGCTATTCACCCACTTTGGTCCTACATTTGGTTTCACTATTGAATCACGGACAAAGGAAACTATTAATTCGAGTGCATTCATAAGTCCTGTCGGAATTAACCTGCGTTGCTGAACATATCTTTGAGTAGGAAGGATTACAACCAAACCAACAGTTAAGGCAACAATCCATAGCATAAGTACATGTTTGGTAACGGACATTGCCGCTAACCATGAATATAGTGGATGCGTAGGGTCAATATGAAACAAATGCGGTAACGAGAATATTGGGTGGCCTATATCAGAGTTTGAAACGTGGCGAATGATATTATCACCGACTTGTTCCATTACCCCGCTTGATCCATGTCCATTGGAACTAACTAACATATAATATTTAAATATAATTAATTATTATTTATAAATGATCTTATAATAAAAGCTTCCGTTAAATGAAGCGTTAAATAATAGCTCGTGAAGCTAATAATAAATGGCGTGGGATTAAAAGATATAAAAGTAAAAATAGCTATAATGATGATACCATAAACAACCATTTTCATTAGTATCGAAAAACTAAAATATTTTGTGATATTTGATGAATTCTTTTTATGTAAGGATCGAGTGATAGAAACAGAAAATAAAAAAATTATCCATGGAAATATCATTCCTAAAAAAATCTCCGCACTCATAGCAGGAAAAACTGAGCTTAATAAACCCCAGGTTCCAAAGCATATCATGCTAATGTAAATAATTAATTTTATCAATTATTTAGCCCATAATGTTTTTGCTAATTCATAAAAACCTATAACTAATCCAATCATAAGTCCAAATAATGTAAACAAAGGCATGGTATCATATCGGTTATCAATATAATAGCCAATGATACAAAAAATAATCACACTACCTATTAATGTATAAGACGCAGATGCGGCTGGGCCTGATTGTATTAAATTTCTTTGTAAATAATAAAAAAAATTTTTATTAGAACTTTCTTTTGATTCAGGCATTTGGATCAGATGGAGAGGAAGCTATTGTAAATCTGGGTTTTAAATCTTCCTTTACAGAAGAATCTCCAACATTCTCTTTATTGCCAATAACGCTACATGAACCTTCAAATTGAGCTCCATCTTCTATTATTAGACTACGGTAAATTAAATCACCAGTTATCTCGGATTTACTACCCAAAACAATTTTATTTGTTACTGTGATATCTCCTTTGATACTACCTCCAATATGAGCATCAATTGCCTGAACATTGCCAAAAACCTGACCAGAAATAGTAATTCGCAGAGGACCATCCGTTTGTATATCACCATATACTTTACCATAAATAATGATTCCACCCTTTAAGGTAATTGGTCCATTTACAACAGCTCCAGCACCAATCATTGTTTGAACATTTTTAAAATCTATTTTAGCCATTTTATTCTACACTTAAATTTTTCTCATTATACTCTGGGAAGAAATTCAAAGGATCTAGAGGGTTCGAACCTTCCCAAACTTCGAAATGTAAATGTGGACCAGAAGAAATACCAGTATTTCCTGCAAGAGAAATAACATCTCCTCGATTCACCATATCTCTTTTATCTACAAGATTTACTTGATTGTGGCCATAAAACGTAAAATAATCATTTCCATGATAAATAATTACCATATTACCTAAATCAGTTGACCAACCAGAAAAGATAACTACTCCTGAAGCTGATGCAACAACTGGGGCTCCCTCCTTAACAGAAATATCTATACCATAATGATTACTTTTCCAAATATGAGGTCGAATGATCATCCTCTGAGTTATATATCCATCAATGGGTGCTTTTGTTGGAATGTTACTTATTTGATTTGTCGAATATTGATTATTATGATTGTTTATTATTGAAGCTTCACTTAAGCTATCTAATCCATTTTCAAAAGAAGATAAATCAACTTCTGATCCAAGATTTTTTCTCAATAACTCATCCATTTGCTGTAGGCGCTGTAAATCATGGAAAAGCCCCATGACTTTTACTCGTTCCATTGCCAATTTATTATAATCCTCTTTCATTTTTTGATACTCAATTGATTTTGGAATAAAGAAATACCCTGCAAAAATAATTATACTAAAAAGTGAAATTATAATTACTGTAATTAGGAATAGCCAACTCCTATCAAAAGAAAAGCTTTTCCCATCAGACTCATTATCTGGAATTAGTAAAACAGTATATTTGGAAGGTTTCATCTATCTATTATCCAATGGATCGTAGCAAATCTAAAATTCTATCAAAGTCATCATCAGAAAAAAAATGAATTTCAATATCTCCACCATTTTTTAAATAATGAATTTCTACTTTAGTGCCTAATATTGTGATTAATTCATCTTCTACCATCTTCACAGGAGAAGTGGTTTTCTTTGATTTTTTGGAAGCAACTTTAATCTTCCCAGATGATTTTACCTTTGCAATCGCTTCTGATTCTCGAACACTAAGTTTTTTTGCGATTATCAAATTATACAATTTGTTCATTCCCGTGATAGTATTCATCATTAATATAGCACGGCCATGTCCCGCAGAGATTTTTTGACTACGCAAACTACTTATTATATTTCTTGGTAATTTTAATAAACGTAAAACATTTGAAATCGTCACACGCTTTTTTCCAACTGCTTTTGCTATACTATCCTGCGAATAGTTAAATTTGCTTTGCAATATTGCATATCCTTCCGCTTCATCAATAGGGTTTAAATTTTCACGTTGAATATTTTCAATCAATGCAATTTCCATTAATTCGGATTCATTAGAAATAGATACTATATAACCTGGAATAACTTTCAATCCTGCTAATTTAGATGCTCTTAAACGTCTTTCACCTGCAATTAATACATATTTTCCATTATCTTCTTTGATAGTAATCGGAGTAATTACACCTTTTCTTTTTATAGATGCGACTAAACCTTGAAGGCTTTTCTCATCTAATCCATCTTTTCTAGGCTGTAGCGGATTGGCAAGTATATCTTTAAGCGGAATTTCCATTACTCCAGATTTTATTGGAGGGCTATCAGTTGGCCCGTGTATTAATGCTTCTAATCCCCTGCCTAAGCGCTTAGTGGCCATTATCAATTATCTCCTCAATTAATTGCATATAATCTTGTGTCCCAACTGAATTTGCATCATATAATAATGCTGGCTTGCCATAGCTAGGAGCTTCACCAAGTCGAACATTTCGATGAATGACTGTTTCAAATAACTTATCACCAAAATAGCTCTTAACTTCATCTAAAACTTGTTTGGATAGATTTAATCTTCCATCAAACATTGTTATTAAAACACCTGCAATATTTAATTTCTTATTTAAATGTTGTTGAACTAAACGAATAGTATTTAATAGTTGCCCTAATCCTTCTAATGCATAGTACTCTGCTTGGATTGGGATAATTAACTCATCTGCAGCAGTTAAACAATTTAATGTTAATAGACCAAGAGATGGAGGACAATCTATTACAATGTAATCATAATTTTTTTTAATTGTTTTTAATGCTTTTTTAAGCTCTAATTCTCTAGCTATCACACTCACTAACTCAATTTCAGCTCCAACAAGGTCATTTGTTGATAATATTATATCTAAATATTCAAATGAAGTTTTTGTAATAACATCTTTAATTGAGATTTGATTTACCAAGGTATCGTAAACCGTATATCCAGAATTTTTTATTATTATTTCACTGATTCCTGTAGAAGCATTTGCTTGAGGATCCATGTCAAGAAGTAATGTATTGAACTCACTAACAGCAAGGCTTGCAGCAATATTTACAGAAGAAGTTGTTTTACCAACTCCACCTTTTTGATTTGTTAAAGCAATTATTTTGGCCATTATTATAATTAAGGAATATATTTATATACCTACAAAACAAGAGTAATTTAATTTCGTAATAAAAGTTTAACAAGTAGGTTGCTGGATATATTATTAAACTTTTAATACGTTTAAATAAAAAAATTTAAAATGATATCATTAATAAAATATTTTATGATCAAATTATAGGTTAATATGAAGGCGTTAGTGAAAAAATATCCAAAACATGGCCTTTCCATAGAAGAAATGCCAATTCCTGAATTAGGCACAAATGATATATTGATCAAAGTTCAAAAAACTGCAATTTGCGGAACAGATCTTCATATTTACCAATGGGATAAATGGGCTCAAAATAATATTAATACACCTATTATCATTGGTCATGAATTCATGGGAATAGTAGAAAAGATTGGTAATGGCGTAACTCATTATAAAAAAGGAGATATAGTTTCTGGAGAGGGGCATATTACATGTGGATATTGTCGAAACTGTCGTGCTGGTATGCGACATTTATGTCATAAAACTATTGGAATTGGAATTGATCGTGACGGAGCATTTGCTGAATATTTAACTTTACCAGAAAGTAATATTTGGCCAGTGCATAAAGATATTAATATAGATATAGCATCATGTTTTGATCCACTAGGGAATGCAGTTCATTGCGCTCTAAGTTATTCAATGGTTGCTGAGGATGTCTTAATAACTGGTGCAGGGCCTATCGGATGTATGGCTACTTCAATATGTAAAATTTTGGGTGCAAGAAACGTGGTTGTGAGTGATAACAATATTTTCAGATTAAAACTCGCAGAAAAGATGGGTGCTGATAAAACAATAAATATAAATAAAGAAAGTATTGAAGATTGCTTTGAAGAATTAAGGATTTCTAACGGTTTTGATATTGGACTTGAAATGTCAGGTAATCCTAATGCATTACAAGATATGATACGCACAATGTATCATGGAGGTAAAATCGCACTACTAGGTATACTTCCAAATGATACATTAGTCAAATGGGATGAAATAATTTTTAAAGGTCTAAATATAAAAGGAATTTATGGTAGAGAAATGTTTGAATCTTGGTACAAGATGAATCAATTAATACGTGGTGGTCTCGATATATCTCCAATAATAACACATAAATTCAAACCTGATGATTTCCAATCAGCTTTTGAAATAGCTGAAAGTGGTAAATGTGGCAAGGTAATTTTAGAATGGAGCTGATTTGATTAAAGAGCAAAATATATTTGTTGAAGATTTAGCTAAAATAAAAGCTGAAGGATTATATAAAAATGAACGCACTATAACTACTCCACAAGGTGTAATAATAAATACTGAGGAGAACGGTGATGCGTTAAACTTTTGTTCTAATAACTACTTAGGATTATCCAATAATAAAGAAATAAAAGAAGCGGCCAAAGATGCCTTAGAAAAATATGGTTTTGGAATGTCTTCTGTTCGCTTCATCTGTGGAACACAGCATATTCATAAAAAATTAGAGAAAAAAATATCTAAGTTTTTTGGAACAGATGATTCGATTCTTTATACATCGTGTTTTGATGCAAACGGTGGCCTTTTTGAAACGTTATTGGGGCCAGATGATGCAATTATTTCTGATGAGTTAAATCATGCCTCAATAATTGATGGTATCAGACTAAGCAAAGCAAAACGATATCGTTTTAAAAATAATGATATAGATGATCTAGAATTAAAACTTAGTGAAAGAGATAAATTTCGTAATATAATGATCGCAACAGATGGAGTTTTCTCTATGGATGGACATATTGCAAAGATAGATAAAATAACTGAATTAGCTCAACAATACAATGCTATGGTTATGATTGATGACTCCCATGCTACAGGCTTTATCGGAAAGACTGGTCGCGGATCTGCTGAGTATTGTGGAGTTATGGATAAAGTAGATATTTGGACCTCAACGTTTGGTAAAGCATTAGGTGGTGCATCAGGTGGATTTACAACTGGAAAACAAGAAATTATTGATCTATTAAGACAACGATCACGTCCTTATCTTTTTTCTAATACACTCCCGCCATCAATAGTCGCTGCAGGTATAAAAGCTTTTGATATTATTTCTTCATCTACTGATTTAAGAGATAAGCTAGAAAACAATACTAATTATTTCAGAAAAGAAATGACAAATGCTGGGTTTAAAATTAAAATGGGTACTCATCCAATCATTCCTATTATGATACATGATGCTATCCTAGCTCAAAAGACGGCTGAATTATTGTTAAATAAGGGCATATATGTGGTTGGGTTTTTTTACCCGGTAGTACCGAAAGACCAGGCGAGAATACGAGTACAAATATCTGCAGAAATGGAAATGAATCAACTTTCAAAAGCTATATCAATATTTATTGAAGTTGGGCAAGAATTAAATATTTTAAAACAAATCAATTGAATAAATAAAATTTGGCACGTCTATCTTATGCTCGGTATATTCGCAGGCTTTTTTGTTAGCATAGAAAAGAAATAATTATGTCAAAAAACCTTACACCAAGATATATTATAATTGGAGTAGTCCTCGCATGGGCGCTTCTAACTCTATGGCCTTCTGTTAAATATCAGATGTTATCATCTGATGATATGGAAGAAATGCGGGAAATAGGTACTCTTGAAACCTTGGAAAATGAGATTATCAAACAAGGATTAGATCTTAAGGGCGGTATATATATTGTGCTCGAAGTTGATCTTCCAACTCTCGTATCAACATTAGCAATTAATAAAGACACAAAATTTGAGCGTACAATATCTGAGATTCGAAATAGCCTGAAAGAGAATACACAGCAAGATTTCTTTACTGTATTTTCTAATAGTGTTTCAAGTAATGGACTTCGATTGCCACGATATTATGATGTAGACTATGGTGCAAAGCCTGATGATATAGTAGCTAGTTTAAAAGAACAGGCAGATGATGCAATCAATCGTGTATTAGAAATACTTCAAAACCGTGTTGATCAGTTTGGGGTATCTGAGCCAACTATTCAAAAACAAGGAAATAGAAGAATTATTGTTGAATTAGCAGGTATTCAAGATTCTGATCGCGCTCGTGCTTTATTACAAAGTACCGCTCAATTGGAATTTTGTTTAGTAAAGTCTCCTGAAGTTACGAATGATATATTATCACAGATTGATAATCTTGTAAAAGATAATGAACAACTAGAAACATTAGTAGCATCAATTAATGAAAATTATGAAACCGAAGATGATAATCAGCTCGGTGTAAGTGATGATAAAACAGTATCAATTAGTGAACTTTTTGGTGAAGATACAGAAACATCAACTGATAGTAGCGATACTTCAGTGGTAGTGGATCAAAATATATTTCAAGAACGTCCTTTTTCTTCTTTACTTAGAGCTCTTGGTAACAATATTGCTGTGCCAGAGAAAAATCTATATACCGTTAAAAAGATTATAAATAAACAAGAAATTCAGGATAAGCTTACTCTAGGAAATGGTCAATTTCTTTTTGCCCCTGACGCAGAAAATTTTTCTACTAATGAGGGCCTTGATGAAAAACTAGTCTATATGTATTATCTGGAAAAAGATGCAGATTTAACAGGCGGTGTAATTGAAGAAGCGAACGCAACTATTGGTGGGCAAGGTACTAGTGCCATGGGGCAACCTATTGTTTTACTAGATATGAATAGTGAAGGATCAAGAACCTGGTCAAGAATAACTGGAGCAAATATTGGGCGACGTATAGCAATAGTTTTAGATAAAAAGGTTCATATGGCACCATCGATCCAGACTAAAATAAGTGATGGTGGTACGATGATTGAAGGATTTGCTGGTATGGATGAAGCGAAGGATATTGCCATAGTACTTAGAGCTGGAGCCTTGCCAGCACCTGTTAACATTATAGAAGAAAGAATTATCGGTCCATCACTTGGCGCAGATTCTGTAAGAAGAGGTACAAAATCAGTATTGTTTGGTTTAGCGTTAATCATTGTTTTTATGTTCGTTTATTACAAATTATCAGGTTCAATAGCGAATTTTGCATTAATATGGAATATATTACTTGTATTATCGGTCCTAGCATCATTAGGAGCTACACTTACTCTTCCGGGAATTGCTGCTCTAATATTAACTGTTGGAATGTCAATTGATGCTAACGTGATCATTTTTGAAAGAATTCGAGAAGAACTAAGAAAAGGTAAATCAGTACGTTCTGCCGTAGATGGTGGCTATAATCGTGCATTAACTACAATTATAGATGCTAACGTTACAACTCTAATTGCCGCTCTTGTTTTATATCAGTTCGGCACAGGCCCTATAAGAGGATTTGCTACTGTTTTGTTTTGGGGAATTGTTATTTCGATGTTTACTGCAATTTTTGTTACACGTACTATTTTCAATTCATTTGTTGATCGGAAAGGTTTGAAAAAACTAAGTATATGAGAATAATAAAAGACACTAATATTCAATTTATGTCCCAATACAAATTGGGCGCATTTTTATCAGGTACTGTAATTATCCTAGGAATTGTCTCTCTAATAATAGCTGGTGGACCCTTATTAAGTATTGATTTTAAAGGAGGAACTCTTTTAGCTGTTCATTTTGAAGAACCGGTTGATATTGATGAATTTAGGTCTGTGATGGGTAATGTTAATATTGATGGGGAGTCTTTTGATTTTAGTAAAGCTGAAATTAAGCTCTTTGGTAGTCCACAGGATATTTCCGTACGTATTCCACATATAGATCAAGAACCGGATAACTTTGCACAAAGAATTATTTCACATTTAAGAAATGCTTTTTCAAGCAAAGTATTGGAATCTGATTTTATTTTATCAATTGAAAAAGTAGGTCCAAAAATTGGAGCGGAATTAAGTAATAAAGCTGTCTTAGCTATTGTGTCTGCATTAGCACTAATTCTATTCTATATATCGATTCGTTTTGAGTTCAACTTTGCATTAGGTGCAATTGCAGCGCTTGCACATGACGTGTTTGTTACTTTAGGAATTTTTTCTATCATGGGTTATGAAATTTCTCTGCCAATCATAGCTGCATTTCTTACCATTGTTGGATATTCACTTAATGATACTATCGTAATTTTTGATCGTATAAGAGAAAACACTAAATCAATGAAGAGATTAACATATTCAGAAGTAATTGATAAAAGTATTAATAACTCTTTAAGTAGAACAATAGTCACTTCTATTACAACTTTTATTGTAGTTCTTATACTTTGGTTGTTTGGTGGAGAGGTAATTAATCTTTTTGCTTTCGCCATGATGGTTGGAATAGTTGTGGGGACATATTCTAGTATTTTTATTGCTTGTCCATTAGTACTGCGATTGCACACGAAAACGCTATAATTCTTCCCTATTTCCAACCTTCTTTTTTTATTTTTTATTTATTTACATAATTGTCTATGCTGAACTATAGTATAATATCTTCACCTATTGGAAAACTATGTATAGTGAAATCAAATAAAGGTGTTCGGCGGATTTTGTTTGCAAATAATTATCCATTTGAAAAATATTTACAAAATAATTTTCCTCATGAAAAAATAGTGCAAAATAATTTTGAATTAAAAAGAATTTCTAATCAAATACATGAATATTTTGATTTATCAAGAAAGGAATTCTCATTAGATATTGATATACAATTATCATCATTTTATAGAACAGCATTAACAAAAGTAGTAGAAATTCCATATGGAGAAACATCTTCATACAAATCTATTGCAATTAAAACAGGAAATCCAAACGCATCAAGAGCTGTCGGAAATGCTAATGCTAATAATCCTTTACCAATTATAATACCATGTCATCGCGTTATAGCAAATGATGGCAGTATTGGTGGATATGGTGGTGGATTGCAAACAAAAAGATTTCTATTAGAATTAGAAGGTGCCTTATAGTTAGATTCAATGCATAATAATTATGTGGGCATTTTTTAAACGGATTACATTCGCTGGCATATTTGCAATAGTGCCAATTGCACTAACTTTTTATATAATAAAAATAATTATTGCTTTTCTTAATCAATTAACTGCCCCTTTTCTAGAGAGAATTCAGTTAGAAATACCAGGATTAGGAGTGGTTCTTACAATTCTAATTATATTTGCACTTGGCATCTTTGTTACAAATGTGTTGGGAAGAAAATTATTTTCTTGGGCAGAAAAATTAATATCATCTATACCTTTAGTTAAAAATATTTATAGTACAATCAAACAAATTACTAACGCCTTTTCTGGAGTAGTAAAAACAGACAATTACCAGCGAGTAATTTATATACAATATCCACGCGCAGAATTATGGACTATTAGTTTTGTGACTGGTGAAAGCGTTGATAAATCTGGAGTAAGATATTATCATGTTTTTGTTCCAACTACACCGAACCCAACGTCTGGTGTATTTATCATTATACCACAAAAAGATGCTATTGATGCCGAAATGACTGTTGAAGAAGGCCTAAAGGCAGTGATATCAGGTGGGTTACTAGCTCCTAAAAGAAGCCCTATAGACTCATAGGTGCATTGAATATTTATTCATTTGTATTGTTTTCTTAATAGATAAGTAATTACCTATGGAGGTTGTTACACTATTAATTCTTAGTTATTTAACAGGTTCAATTCCTACAAGTATTATCGTTAGTAGGATTGCAAAAAATATTGATATTAGAGAACATGGAAGTGGAAATGCTGGCGCAACAAATGTCTATCGCATTTTAGGATGGAAATATGCTCTTATCGTTTTATCCTTAGATATATTTAAAGCATGGTTACCAACGGCAATATATGCTACAAAAATATTTCTATCTATATCAATACCTGATATAGGATTTATACAAATATTATGTGGTTTTTCTGCTGTTCTCGGACATACTTATCCTATTTTTGCGGGATTTAAGGGGGGGAAAGGAGTAGGATCATTGATTGGCGTATTACTTGCTCTATTTCCTTTCGCATTCCCATTATGCCTAATAGTTGCTATTTTTGTTGTTGTTACTACAGGCTATGTGTCTCTTGGATCAATTTTTGCAGCTATTTCACTTCCAATCATCATACTTATTCTTCCGGGTCTAGGAATTATTACCCCAAATCTATCTTTAGTTATTTTTAGCTTACTTGTTCCTTGGTTCGTTATTTATACCCATCGTAGCAATATTAGTAGAATAAGGAATGGTACTGAAAATCGCTTTGATAAAGCGCTTATTATTAAGAAAAGAAAATAAATTAAAACTTTTGACCTATTACTAAATGCAATGCTTGATCAATAAAACTCCCATTTCTGTATCCCCAACCATAATCTAGACCAACTGTACCAGCCATAGGAAATGGGACTCGAAATCCAAAACCTATACCAATTATAGGCAAATGACTAAATAGATCTTCTTTCTTTCTGGAAATATATCCTAAATCAAAAAAACCTACCAGCGCCAACCCATACTCCTGCTTCCAATCCATAAGTTCAGTTGCAAATACTTGTGTAGGAATTATTGTTTGTCTTAATTCAGCAGAAAAAACTGCTGAATGGTTTCCAAATCGGAATTTATTATCAAGATTTGAATAAATAGAGCGATTGGGAATTGACCAACCACGAACATTCTCTGCACCACCTAACCATGAAACAAAAACTTCATCTATATCTCCAAATGTTGTCAAAAAGGACATGTTAAATGCAGCAGTCAATTTTTTAATAGAATTATTAATTGTATGGTATATACTATATGACTGTACCCACCAGAGGTTATTCATATCGTTTTCCAGATCAAGAATGCTAAAAAACCCTTGGGTAATTAGTAATCCCTTACTTGGATCTCGATACACATCTCTAGTGTCATACGAATAACTTCCTAGGGGATTAATAGATAAATATTCCAATGTGTCTATTTTACTAGTAAACGTTTTCCTCTCTAATTCAAAACCGATACTAGCCTTATGTTTGTAACCAAAATATCGACCAAAAATAATTTCAGATGTTAATGTATTCTGTTCATAATCTAGAAATGGATGCATAGTATTGCTCTTACCTGTCATAAAGCGTAATGAAACGTGATCACCCATAATCCATGGATTATTAAATGATAAAAAATAGGCTCTGCGAGCACCTGTGGATCCTGCCAATGTAAGATTCTCATTTTTTCCTCGAAAATTTCTTATCATAAACATTCCTCCAAATGACCATCCATATTCTTCTTCATAGGTTGGGCTAGCAGCAGGAAGAATCCGTAGTGAAGACTCAATAAGATTATATTGCAAGATTACAGTTAAATCTGCTAAAGGAACCATACTCCAGGATACGTCTGCAAAAATTCCCAAATTCAATAAACGGTCCTTATCTTGATCTGCTAAAGAACTATCTAATGGTATATCAAGTGGATGTTGGATTTCTCTATTAATAATATAATCCTTGGTAATTTTATGGCCTTTAAATTCAATTAAAGAAACAATAGGTAGGTTATTAGCCCATATAGATGATGCAAATATTAAGATAAAGAATTGTTTATATAACATAATGGGTCGACCTCATAATTAAATGGGTCGATTAAATAATTTAGAGGTCGAAACTCTCCATGAGTTGCATCTTCTTATATTCGATACCTTGCTCAGAATATACGTGCTCAATAGCATTTCGAAGGTCCTGCTCAACTACTAATCCACGTAGATTAATTGCCAAATTCCAATCATCCAAAATACGTACATTCATTTCTGTTAAATCATCTAGATAGCGATGCCAAGTTCCATCAAATTCATTTGGAGGACCATATGTCATCATAATTTTATGTTGCAAAACATCTTCCGTGGTTACTTGAGGAAAGCCAATATCTTTAAGCTCAACAGTTTTATGAACACTTTCAAGTTTATAGTGAGAGGCTTCTATGTTTGTTATACTATAAATAAAATCAATATTAATAAACCGAAGTTCAATTCTTTCAATTGTTAAACGAGTGGTATACTCATACATCATCTTCGCTCGCCTCACAGGAATTCGGAAACCCGATTTTAAAGTTAATGGATCATCCCAAAACTCTGCAACGGATAGCGAATCAGGAAAATAACCCATCACTGCAGATAAACTTGAATTCCAATTTGATATTGGTTCTCTTGCAAGTACCCAACCATTAGGAAGAGGCTTGATAAAACCATCTAGTAATGTCGGATCCGATTTGACAGGTTGTTGTTTTCTGTTATCTACGGGTAGTTTTTTTACTTCTGCGGGAATAGAAGTAATTATATCTCTAATATCACGATCTCTAGAAAATATTTTTGGTCGCAATGCAGTACAACTAGAGAAAAATAATATTAGGGACAAAATTGTTATGCGCAACATGATTGTAAAATTTATCACATTAAGAAATGATCATGAAGTTATTTTTTGATATAATTTATATAAGTTTAATCGCAGATTAAAAAATCAGTAAAAAAAAAGCCCCAAAAAACTTTGAGGCTTTTTCTCAAAATCTGGTCAAGAATCTATTTACGACCCCGGGCCATTTTTGCGCGTGCAACATCACCATTTTT
>Ga0209228_1001141_pt1 | contig 13292 bp, 9 predicted proteins | sample METZYME_3_150m_FD_187547 | JGI IMG/M metagenome (GOLD analysis project Ga0209228, IMG submission 187547) | Marine microbial communities from oxygen minimum zone in mesopelagic equatorial Pacific - METZYME_3_150m (SPAdes) (version 2) | ecosystem: Environmental > Aquatic > Marine > Oceanic | place...
GGACCCAAATTTAGAAAAATCAAAGGCTGTAAGTTTAATAATAGCCTCTTGTCCTGGGAGAACGTAGGCAATATCTTTGGGGTTAATTTCAACCTCAATAATAAGGTCATCATCTATAGGGACTATTTCAAGCAAGGGTTCTCCAGGTTGTGCAACTCCTCCTGTTGTATTCACCAAAAGTCTATTCACAATTCCATCCACTGGAGCAATTACAGTTGTTCTCATGAGCCTATCTTCAAGTATTGGAAGCGTTTCTTCTGATTGCATTAATCCTGTATCCGCATCCGAGATACGCTGAAGTAGACGGATTAATTCCATTCTTGATTCCACTCCAGAATCAACAAGTGGTTGAAGTATTTCTAGTTCCTCATTCAGTAAGTCTAGATTATTTTCAGCTGCCTTTTTTTCTTTTATTAAGGCCGATAATTCCGATTCAAATTTTGTGCTATCAAATATTATTAGAGGGTCCCCTGAGGACACTGACTGCCCAGTTCTGGTGAGAATTTCTTTTATTATCCCTCCTTCTAAGTTTTGAATAACCTGTATCTTGGAAGACGCGACCACTCTTCCTTGAGCTTTTGTTACTTCTTCTAATGTCGCAAAATTTGCCCAAACTAGGATAACAATCCAGAATAAGCATATTGAATATAGGATTATATTTGCATTTCTAAGTTGTCTTTCTTCAATCATTGTTTTGTCTTAACTGCATTAAAACTTCATTTTTTTCACCATCCAAAACCACTGATCCATTAGCTAAAACAATAATTCGATCAACCAGTTCTAACATAGACATTCGATGTGTTACCACTATGATTGTTTTAAATTGTCCCAGATTAAGATTTTCAAGAAGAACTTTCTCAGAATTGATATCGAGTGATGCGGTGGGTTCGTCCAATAGCAGCACTTCTGGGTTTCCTGCTATTGCTCGAGCTAATGCAATGGACTGCATTTGTCCTCTCGATAAGGACTTACCATTATCCGAGAGTGAATATTCTAAACCTCCTGGGATGGTATTCAGAAAACTATTTAGGCCGCTGAGTTCTATTGCATTCTGGATATCTTTATCTTCTACCCAACTTCTCCCCATGACGATGTTTTCTTTGATGGATCCAGAGAACAGTTGGAAATCTTGAAGCACAACTGCTAACTTTTCTCTGAAAGTATCTTGATCAATTTCATCTTTATTAAGATGATTGAAGGTTAGAGAGCCTTGTGAAGGCGTGTAAATTCCAGAAATAAGTTTTATTAAGGTTGTTTTTCCTGAGCCATTTTTACCCATAACGGCAATTCTTTCTCCCTCTTTGATTTCTATTGTCAGTTGGTTGATAGAAGGAATAGATGAATTTAGATAGAAAAAGCTAAGATTTTTTATTTCAAGATTGCCCAATGTTTGAATTTTCATCCCTTCGTTATTATTGCTTTGATCTGAGATTGTGTTCATTAATGAATCAATCTTTTTATATGCTGTCTTAGCATGATTCAATCTTCCAAAGAGATTAGCTACTTGAGCTAAAGGGGAGAGGGCCCTTGAAGAGAGAAGAACAGCAGCGACCATGGCACCCATAGAGACTTCTCCGGAATCTATCAAATAAGTTCCATAAAAAATAATTCCTACAAGACTAATAAGTTGTGCGCTTGAAGCCGAGTTGGTTGCAAGCTGGGATAGGACTTTAGATTTTCTTGATGAGCTTGATCCATCCTTTACACTGTTTCTGTATCGATCAATGAACAGTGAAGAGCTATTATTGGTTTGTATGGCATCCAGTCCTCCTAAACTTTCAACCAATAGACTGTATTTACTTTGGTTCATTTCAGAGACAGCCTTGCTGTGTTTTTCAATAAAAGGCTGAACAGCTATACCAATGATTAAAATTATTGGAATGACTGATAAGGGGATAAATGCTAAAGGTCCAGCAATAAGATAAATAACCAAAACAAACAGAAAAACAAAAGGCAAGTCAACCAATAATGCAATTGTTGCAGAAGCAAAAAATTGTTTGAGGGCATCGAATTCTTTGAAAGTATTTGCAAGACTTCCCACCGAGTTGTCAATTGAGCCAATTGGTGAATGGAGAAGTCGATAATAAATATCTTCTCCAACACCTAGATCTAAATCTTGTCCGGCTAGATCGATATACCATGATCTTAAGTTTTTTAAGATGAAATCAAATATAACAACTATCGCCATTCCGAAAGTGAGTGCAAACAGCGAAGAATAGGCGGCATTAGGTATCACTCTGTCATAGACCACCATAATAAAGACAGAGCTAGCTACAGAAAGAAGGTTAACCATAGCCGAGGCCAGAAGAACTCTGGAATATAAGTTCTTATTCTCACTGAAAGCAGCTTTGAACCAATGATTAGTTTTTTGTTGAACCATCTTTTCTAGAATTTATTTACAGTATTTGCTTGTTCAAAATAGTTGATGATTTTTCCCAAGAGAAAGAGTTGTCTCAATTGAGAGGAATTAATTTCTTTTTTATTAATAATTAACAATTCAGCAGACTCAATATAGTCCCTTTCAGCTTGCAATAACTCTAATAGAGAAACATTAGATGACTCAAATTGGAGACTTAATTTATCTTTGCTTTGCTCATATGCTTCAAACGCATTGTTAAATATTGCTAATCTTTGATCACTGTTTTCTAGCTCCGCTAAATTCGATTCAGATTTTATTTTTAATTCTTTCAGAAGTATTTCTTTTTTTAGTATAGAAGAATTTAATTGCTCCTCAGCCAGTCTGACCAGTGCTTTTTTCTTGCCCCCGGTATAAATATCTACATTAAAATTTACCCCTGCATAGAGATCATAGTTTTGGTCCCCGGTAAGATCATACCTATCCCCTCTAAGCTCTAGGTTAATCTTGGGTTTAAAGCCAGCCTTAGCTTTTTCTAATTCTCTTTCAGAAGCTTTAATTAGTTCATTGGCCTTCTTAAAAGAGTAGTTCTCTTCGATTGCATCGATAACTTTGCTGCTATCATTAATTAATTGCTCTGAATTGACCATTAAAAATTTTAAACAGGGTTTAGCGTCTATAATTAATTGACCAAATACAGCTCTAGCGCTTTGAAGCTTAAGATCTATTGTCATTTTTTTTGCCTGAGCTTCTGCCAGTCTAGCCTCTGCTCTCATCATTTCCGCTTGAGCCGCTCTTCCGCTCTCAACTCTCATTTTTATTCGTCCCACGATTTGTGAATGGCTATCTATTGAAATATCAATCAGATCAGAAATGATTTTATACGCAGCGGTGTCTTGACAGGCTATAGCCATATCCAGAGTTAGCTCAGAGATTTTCTGCTTATTATTGTAATAATCAGCTTGAAGAATATATTCTTGTTTGCTTATTTCTTCTTTAATAATGGGGTCAAATAAGGATTGTTGCATTATTAAGCTTCCATCGGCTCTATGCTGATCTTTCGAGCTTTCGGTAAGCGCACTGAGTGGATTATTAAACTTTTGTTTAAGGCTGTTTCTAGAATTTCCCTGAAATTGTATCTGTGGTCTATTAGCAGATTGAGCTATATCCAGAGAGGCTTTGCTTGATTCAACTATTGCCAGAGATTCTAGGTATGTCGGATGATCTTGAATTGAGGAAATTAGCGAATTGATAAAAACCTCTTGTTCTTGTTTGCTCATTTCAAACTCACTAATCACAATGGATTGGGTAAAAGCAGTTTGCCCAATAAGCAAACTTAGCAATACTGTGATTATTTCTTTTTTATTAAATGTCATACTCTGATCTAATTTTATATAAAAAATTCAAAAAAGAACCTTAATAGTTCACTTTCTTCTCATCAATAATTACGCTATTATTTCCAGCAATGTCTCTTAGGAAAAATAAAACAAACCTAACTTTCCCAACTCTAGCATCATTGACTCTCACCGCATGTGGCGGTGGCGGTGGAGGGGGAGCAATGGTTCAACCATCGCCTCCAGCAAATAGAGCTCCTAATACAGGAGGTACCGTAACTAAAATAATGGACGAGGATTCCACTGATTTTGGACTTGAGATTTCTACACCCACAGACGCCGATGGGGACAGTCTAACAATTACGGTAACTGGATTACCCACAGGGGGAACCCTGTTCACAGCTGATGGCGCCGAAGTTACAAATGGAATGACTTTATCCATTTCTCAGCTTACAGGACTGACTTTTACTCCAGATGCCAATCTGAATGATGATAACACTGACTTTGGCTCTTTTACTTACAGCGTTTCTGATGGAAGGACATCTACCTCAGGAACAGTCAATATCTCCGTTACACCCGTCAATGATATACCAGAGTTTACTTCAGGTCCTGATCTTAATATTGAGGAAAACCGAACTGATGTTAATGGATTTACTGCAACTGATATTGATGGCGATACTCTTGCTTATTCTATTAGTGGAGGTGAGGATCAGTCTTTCTTCACCATAGATTCAGAGACTGGTGCACTGGCATTTATAGATCGTCCTGATTTTGAAAACGCACAAGATAGCGATGCAAATAATATTTATATCGTTGAAATCACGATTGATGATGGAAATGGGGGTTCTGCTTCACAAATCTTTAATATTATTGTCACTGATGTTGTCACAGGTATTACTACTACTAATACCAGTATTGATGAGAATAAAAGCGGAGAAACTGTAGGTGGTGTAATAGCATCGATTGATGATATTAATGCCACCCATGAATACAGCTATACTCTATCAGGCGAAGGTGCTGATAAGTTTGACATAATAGAAGGTTACCCTGCACCTGGTGTAATGGAGTACTATTTAGTGCTTAAACAAGGGGTTAGTGCCAACTACGAGGAACAGAATAGTTATAGCCTTTTAGTCACGGCAACTGATACTGGCGGTCTTACAGTTACTCAGACTTTCACAGTTACAATTAATGATGTTAATGAGGCGCCTACTGATATTGGTATGTCAAGATTGGCATTAAGAGATAACAGCGATGCAGCTGTTGTTGGAACATTAAGCACTGTTGATGAAGATGGAAATGAAAGTCACACCTACAGCGTGAGTGACGATCGTTTTGAAGTGGTGGATGGAGTATTAAGGCTTAAATCAGGAATAACGATTGATAGTCTTACTGAACCTAGAGTTAACGTAATTGTTACCACGACTGATAAGGGTGGCCTCACTTATCAAGAAGAATTCACTCTAAAGGTAGGAACAGTAGAAATAACAGCGCTTCAATTCGAAGAGAATAAAGCCGGTGCGATTATCGGTGATCTATCCCTTATTGACTCTGATTTAAGTGGCGATATAACCTACACAATTTCAGGTGAAGGATCTGAGAATTTTGAAGTGGTCAATGGTCAATTAAAGTTAATTGACTCATTCAGTGCCAATTTTGAGGTGCTTAATAGCTATGAGATTACAATTACTGCTTCTGATGGAACCAATGAAGAATCAACCACTTATCCATTTAACGTTATTGATGTTAATGATGTTCCTACATCTATTTCACTTTCTGCTTCAGTAATTGACGAAAATCAGTCTGGAGGAATCGTCGGCTCTTTGACAACAGCAGATGAAGATTCAGGCGACACCCATACTTATAGTATATCTGGAGATGGCTCAGAATATTTTGAGGTAGTTAATGGTCAATTAAAGTTGAAAGATAATTTTGCAGCAAATTATGAGGATAAAAATACTTACACTCTAACTTTGACCTCCACCGACTCAGGAGGCTTATCAATTTCAACGGATATTACTGTAAACATTAACGATATAAATGATGCCCCTACCGGCATCGATATAACGGGTAGTCTATTTGTTAACGATGGGGTAACAGGCGGTAGTGTTGGAGAGATAACAACAATTGATGAGGATGCAGTTGATAATCATACCTATAGCATATCAGGAGCTGACGCTTCTTCGTTTGAAATTGTTAACGGCACACTCAAGCTGAAAAATACAGCAACTGCTGTCAGCAGTATAAAAAGCACATATGAAATCACCATAACAACCACCGATAAGGGCGGGTTGAGTTGGGCTGAGGACTATACGATTGAAGTGAATGTTGCACCAACAGCGGTAACACTTGATAGCATGGATGTTGACGAAAGTTATATTGGGGCTTCTGTGGGCGCCTTTCTGGTTTTTGATCCAAATACCAATGATGAGTTTACCTACGTTCTAAGTGGGAGTGATGCAGCAAGTTTTGAGGTTATCGATGGCATTCTTAAGGTTAAATCTGGAACTTGGCTCGATTATGAAACTAAGGCTACTTATACAGTAACAGTCACCGTTATTGACCAAGGCGGATTTACCCTCCAAAAAACATTTAAACTTGATGTGAATGATGTTCATTACGGTAATCCTTATCACACCGAAGTGGAAAGCGATTTTGTTGCACCTATATCCGATGACCCAAGTATTCAGGCGCATCAATGGACTTATGGAGGAGACGGAGAAGCCAGCCTAATTTTTGTTCATGACAATGATCCTGATACCCCATTGGTCATTACCTACAGTCTTATCGATTCAAACTCTGTTTTGGGCGATAACTATGATGATGGCTATGATCAAGATGTTTATGATAATAGATCTGATTATTCTACAGAATGGGAAGCTATGGTGGTCCAAGCTTTTGAGTATTGGGGAGAAGTCTCAGGGATAACATTTGTGAGAGTCGATGATAACGCCAATATGTGTGGCGATATTAGAGTAGGGCTTTCGACTGGTGATTTTGGGGGAGCTGGCGGTTGGGCAAACGTGCCTTTTTATTATCAAGGCGAAAACAACAGCACAGCTAATGATATCTGGATACGCCAACAGTATGACCCTATCGTCTATGGCTCCGTCTATGGCCCGTTGATATTGATTCATGAGATTGGTCATGCCATTGGTCTAGCTCACCCCCATGATAATGGTTATCTATCTACAGCGGAAGAGAACACCAATATCTATTCTGTTATGTCGTATATCGGTTGGGGGAATTTTAATAATGATGACTGGATCGATTTTGGCTATGAAGCTGGGGATTGGTTTCCTGCGTATCAACCAATGGTCAATGATATAGCAACAGTACAACACCTTTATGGTATGAGACCCATGAGTAACCCTGGCCCGACGACCTATACTTTTTCGGGACCAGTATACACCACTATTTACGATACCCAGGGAAATGACACTATAGATTTAAGCGCCTACACAATTAATACCACATTAGACCTTAGACCTGGTAGCGTCTCATACATTGGTACCAATGAATTAGAATTTGAGGTTCCTTATGGTAATGGAAGTTGGGAGTGGAATTGGGAAGACACAGGTTTTCCTCTCACAATTGAAAAAGGCACCATTATCGAGAACGCTGTTTTAGGAAGTGGTGATGACACGATTTTTTGCAACAGTGCAAATAATAACATTACATGCGGTTCCGGAAACGATGATACGTATTACATTGGGACCAATGATATTGTTTATGGTGGGAACGGTTATGATAATTTTTTTATAGATTCATTTGATTTTGGGCTTATTGATGGCGGGTACGGAACCAGTGTAGCTGGTGGCGAAGGCGATTCTTTGTACTTTTTTGGAGTCTATGCCAATCAGACCATTGATCTTAGGAGTTTCTCAGATTTTCATATAACGGGTATCGAGGACATTAATATCAATGATGGTAAAACCACAATTCTCCAGATTTCTGAACAAGCTTTAAGAGACCTTGAGGGAAGTTATACCAGAGATATAGATGGTGATGGGATAGTCGAGATCGTTCATTACATTTACACCTATGACGATGCATCCATTGATGAAATACAAGTCAATGAAGAAGGTTGGACCTTAGTAGAAGGTCTAGTGGTTGATGATGATAATGTCTATGACGGTTATGACTATTATAAATCTAGTGATGGGACTATCTGGTTTGCTGTCAACACTGGAACCAGTGTCGTCGAGATATCTGCTTTAGGTGCAAAAAATCTTAATACTTATTCCTATGATGGTACCTCTCCTACAGCGGCCTATAACAAAGACATTGGCGATGAAGATAACTCAGACTATAGTCAACCGAGTCAGCCTAGAGCTGTCAACGATGATTATACTAAACATAAGCCTGTTGGACCGTGTGGATGCAAAATGTGCAAGACCACCAATGAAATAGAAGGCGAACAATCTAAAGAGGATTTTCCTAGAGTTGATCTAGATCAATATGAGGACCCTATAGTCTTTCCAGAAATAACTAATTTTGAGATTCAAACTACTGTTGCATTAGATACAACAGAACTCTCTAATGTTTTATTGGAAGAACTTACCGAAGATACGGATCTTCTTTATTTTGATCATCTACCTGATAGCCCTGTTTCTCATAATTCGAGTCAAATTATATCTAATAATCATCACCCTAAAGAACAATACGAGCTATCGCTTAATTATGAAGAGATCATTCATCTAGAATTTATGCAAGAAGATTTGATTTATACTTCAGAACTTGGTTAATTTTTGAAAAAAAAAGAATCAGAAATATTCCATCAAGCACTTGGTGAGGCAACCCATAAACCTACTGTGAATTGGGAAAAAGAAATAGAGAATGCTGAGAAAACAAAAACTCAAAAACCAAATAAAGATCAGCTAATAAAAAATATCCTTATGCAATCTGAAGATTTCAACTTTATTTGGAATATTAAGAATCTGAAGAAAACAACTATAGGAAATCTTCAAAATATACTTACTTTATTGCTAAAGTTTTAAATAAAATTAAACTAATTATTATGAATAAATTAAATAATTTTCTAGAGCAACTGGCATCACCTTTAAAAAAATACTCCACATGCCTATTGAGAATAGGCCTCGGAACCTCTTTTTTTCTTCATGGCTATGGAAAAATACCTATTGAACAGAGCTTTATTGATTGGCTAGCCTCAAAAGGTATTCCATTTGCTGATACAACTGCTCATCTTGTTGCATGGGGAGAAATATTATCTGGGATCGGTATTATTTTAGGCGGTCTAATTGGAATAAAAGCTAATGTAATTGGAAATCTAATCACAAGATTATCCGGTGGAGCAATAATGGTAATAATGATAGGTGCCTTATTGATAGCCCACTCTAATTGGTCAATTTTCTTTGGTGAACGCAGTTCTATTTTATTTGCTAGTGAACAATTATTCCTACTTTTATTGGGTACTTATTTTGCTATCAGAGGCAATGATCAATGAAAAATCTTACGATAGACTTTGAAGGTAGTGGAGGTGAATTTCAGTTTTATCAGTTAAATAAGCAAGAAGCTTTTAGATTGAAAGAAGAAATTGGGGATGATCATCCTGGAGAGCATTTACAAGGCGGTGAATTTTTTGATAACACAATTTTTGAAGGTGCTTATGGCCCAGATCCTGAGGATATGTGGTTGAGTTATGACGATGAAAGTTTTACAGGACTTTATTTTAGCCCTAAAGATGCATCAGAAATAAAAGAAAAAGGCGAGCCAGGAACCATAGAGTACTCTTATGTAACGCGTGGACAAGTTTTTGGAAGTATCTATATTGAACTAAAAGAAAATGAAGTATTTGACACTGAAAAATTAAGATTTGAATGTGTCTATTACAGCCTCTCTAATGGAAATCGAGAAGGTAGAATCATAAGTGGAGCCTTTTATGACGGGAAAGAATGCGAAATACAAACCACGGACAGCGGACAAGATATTTTACATAGCTTAATAGGTTATTTTTCTCATGATGGTGAGGATGATGATGGATATGGTTTTACTGAAGGTGAGAGTGCATTAATCTATGAAACCCTTGAGGAAACTGGCTCTGCTTATTGGGGATGTTTGGATAATATCTTTAAATGAAAAATCTTAATATCGATTATCGACCTAGAGAGCTAGTTTCAAATCACAATTATGAGGGAAGAAAACCTGCATAATCCTAAGACTTCAGAGTAAGTACTCAGATCAATATAATCTATTCCTCTTCAGCAGTTAATACTCTAGAGCGCACTAAGATAAATTTAATTTTACCTTTTTCAATTTGTACATCAAAAAGCTCTTCAGAGGCAACTTCTTTGCCATCGATGGTGTCTGTTACTGTGTAGGATGAGGTCACCCAATGATCGTGCGTCCCATCTGCTTGGAGAACATCGCTTGCCATTGCATAGTTTAATTCCCAAGATGGATTAGATGTTGCGAACCATTCCTTTAGAAATTCAGCGTGAGCTTCTGGTCCTTTTACGATAAGACCGTTGGGTGCCCGGCCTTCAAAGTCAGCAGCATTCGTGTTGTCGATAGCCTCAAGGTCACGTTTATTGTGTGCTTCAACGTATTCAACCCAGATGTCTATGATGGATGTGTCTCCGGCGACAATATCAAGCTTCTGTCCTTCATCTGATATTTCATAACCGAGGATAGTTTTCGTGTCTTTTTCACCCTTTTCATGATGGCCTGCAAAAGAGAGTTGAGCCAGTAATAGTATGGCGATGCTTAACAGTGTCTTATTCATAATAGTTCCCATAATTTTATACATTAAATTTTTCTAATCAATTAATCCTAACAACCCAACCACTAATAAACAAATTAGGGGTCTATTTAAACTTAATCTTTATCTAATCTATCGATAAGGTTAGAATAAATCTCTTACTTTAAGCGGGAATAGCTCAGCTGGTAGAGCGCAACCTTGCCAAGGTTGAGGTCGCGAGTTCGAATCTCGTTTCCCGCTCAATTTTTATAAACGAGGAGAAATCATGAAATACTTACTATTAATCCCACTTTTATTTTCTAACTTTGCTTTTGCTGAAATATATGAAGATTATGAGCCAAGCGAGCAAGTCACAGAGCTCACTGTTATTTCTGTACAACCTAATTATATGGATAATTACCTAGTCAATTTAAAAAAGACGTGGGTAAGAAGTTCTGAGATTCAGAAAGAGCTTGGTCACATTGTTGATTATGCTGTTTGGACTTCTGAAATTGCCAATAGTCCTAATTTATGGATCACGGTTACATATGAAAATATGGGTGCAATGCAACAAACTAAAGAAAAATATGATGCTGTAAATAAAATTATAGCTGAAAGGTTTTCTGAGTCAGACGAGGAATACGATACGATTTCTAAGAGTTACGAAGAAATCAGAAAAATGGTTGATCATCAAATAATTAATAGAGTCATCTTTAAATAAGACTTAAAGCTATTAATAAAAAAAGTTCCTAAAGAGCATTAAAAAGATATTCAATGCTCTTTAGGGATTAACTCAAGAGCTACCGATGAAAAAAAGAATCAATTTTATTACACCATTAAGTTGGATAATTGCATTGGTTTTGATGGTACCTTTTGAGACTTCATATACTGCTCCAGACTTAATTATAGTCAATGCTGATATTAGAACTGCAGATCCTAAAAAAATGACGGCCCAAGCTATTGCCATAAAGGAGGGTAAATTTTTTGCGTTAGGAAGTTCTTTGCAAATTGAAAAACTTAAAGACAAAGATACCAAGGTTTTGGATGCTGAAGGCAAAACAATATTGCCTGGCTTTATAGACAGTCACACCCATTTATCTTCTGGTTCTAAAATAGTTACTGGCATTAATTTGACAAGTATCCAAGAAAAATCTGTTTGGTTGGAGATGATTGCAGAACGAGTTAAGACCATGGAAACTGGCGAATGGTTATTAGGGGGTCGTTGGGATCATACTTTTGAGAATAAAGGGCTTCCTACTCGGTGGGAATTGGATAATGTTGCTCCTAATAATCCAGTTGCACTTTCAGATATTGATGGGCATTCCATGTGGGTGAATTCCTTAGCCATTGAAAAAGCTAAGATAAAAGCTGATTCAGAAGTGCCTTTGGGAGGACAGATACTTCTGGATGAATCAGGCCTGCCTAAAGGTATTTTGCTTGAAGGTGCTATGGAACTGATCTGGAATGCTCCAACTTATATTAGAGATTCAGATCGAGCGAGGAATGAGATAGAGCAGGTTATTGATTACGCTAATTCATTAGGTATTACTAGTGTCCATGACATGTCCAGTCGAATTGAATTGGATAAATACAAAAATCTCGCACTTAATAAGAAATTATATTTAAGAGTCTTCTGGGGAGAGCATTCAAAGTTCAGTCAAGAAGATGATAGCACTAATAATAGCGATCTAATTAAACGGCTTATCAACCAATACAAAATAAATAACGATCAGCAAGGACCCTTGATTGAGTATGGGTTTACCAAATACGTAATAGATGGTGTTCTATCTACTCATACAGCAGCATTAATAGATCCTTATTCAGATCGACCTGAAATTGTTGGTGAGCCTTTTTATATTCAAGGAGAAATAAATCGCTTAGTTAAACGTGCCAACAATCTTGGAATGCCGGTTGCAATTCATGCAATCGGTGATCGAGGTGTAAAGATGGCATTGAATGCATTTGAATATAGCGGTAATACCTCTTTAGCAAACCGTATCGAGCATATCGAAATTATAGATCCAAAAGATGTAGAGAGATTCAAAAAGCTAAAAGTTACTGCCTCAATGCAACCCAATCATGGCACCGGAGTTATTGGGAAATACATCACACCTAGAGTGGGTGAAGAAAGAGAAGAGTTTGCCTATATCTGGAACGGTTTTCTTAAGTCCGGGGTTCGTTTAGCGCTCAGTAGTGATTTTGCTACTTCTCCATTCTCACCTTTGATTCAGTTATATGATGCAGTTTTTAGAGAAAGTCCAAGTGGGTTATATGATGGTCCATGGTACCCAGAACAAGCACTTAGCTTTGATGATGCGTTGTATGCTTATACTCAAATTGGAGCGGATCTAGCAGGATGGGGGAACCAAGTTGGCAGCATAAGTGTGGGAAAATATGCTGATTTCGTTATCCTTGATCAGACTCTTTCAAATCCAGTTGGCCGAGAATTAAAATCAACAAACGTTGCTAAAACTTACTTTGCCGGTCAATTGGTCTTTACAAAGAATTGAAGCTACTTTTTCCATTTGCTAAAAGATTTATAGCTGGCCAAAACCTTGAGGATGCATCTGAGCAAATAGTAAATCTTCAAGAACAAGGCTTCAGGGTTGCGCTTAACTTAGTTGGTGAGTCGGGCAATACTAGGCAAGAAGCTCTGAATGCTCAAAATGAATACCTAAAGGCACTAAAACTTTTTCCTATGGAAACCCTTAGTCTTTCAATTAAGCCTTCACTACTGAGTCTTAATTACTCGATTAAAGATTGTTTGGAGTATTTAACTCCAATTGTTGAAATTGCACATCGTTCGAATCAAAAGATACGTTTTGATATGGAAAGCAGTGCGATAACTGATTCCACGATCGAGATATGTCAGCGCCTTAATAAGTGCTTTCCAAATGTTATA
>Ga0209228_1001143_pt1 | contig 13266 bp, 13 predicted proteins | sample METZYME_3_150m_FD_187547 | JGI IMG/M metagenome (GOLD analysis project Ga0209228, IMG submission 187547) | Marine microbial communities from oxygen minimum zone in mesopelagic equatorial Pacific - METZYME_3_150m (SPAdes) (version 2) | ecosystem: Environmental > Aquatic > Marine > Oceanic...
CCCAAGACTGCCTTCTTTGCTAACGCAGCCGCGCCGACCCCCACGAGTGGTTCGACTGCACGCCCGAGTTTCTTTAACCCGGGAGGAGTGACTAATTCGTTCTTCGGGGGTTCCGGCAACAACGCGTTCCAAGCAGATTCCGACCTTGACCGCGACTCTGAACAAGAATTCGAATCCAACAACGACTGACGACCAAGCCCCACGAAACCGGCGCGATTGAAACTCGAACCTGTAGCTCAGCAGTGAACAATCAACGACTCTCGCACCGAGGTTGCCCGAGGTCGCCGATTCCGTCCTTCATGCGCATAGCCTTGTGAAATGAACGATCCGGTCAGCCTTTGGTTGTCCAGCAAAGACGCCGCGAACCAGATGGGCATCACACCCCGTACCTTGTATCGATTCATAGACGAAGGTCGACTACCCGCATATCGGTTGGGTCGAGTGATCCGACTCAAAACATCTGATGTCGAGGCATTTATCGACGCGAGTCGGGTTCAACCCGGAACGCTCAAACACCTCTACCACGACTCAACGAAAACTTCTGACCGTGGCCCACACTGACCGTCCCGCTATCGGGCCCAGATTTATCGTCGCCCCCGATTGGGTCTCGATGCCCGAACCGCGACGGCTCTTATCAGGGCTCATCAAGCTTCTCGGGATCGGATTCCTCGGTTCTTTGCTCGCCTGGCAGATCTTCGGAGCTCTCGCAGCCCTTGCTGGATATGAGAGTGTGTTGGAAGCAGAACTTGAGCAGTGGTCATTGACCGAACAGTTCATCTTGGTGGTGTTACTCGCACCGGTGCTAGAGGAAACCATCTATCGCCTGCCCCTACAGCGACAGTTCCAGCCCGGGTTGATCGCGCTGTCGTTGGCAACAGGTGCCCTGTTTTTCACGAGCGTCGGGAGCGCCTTCTTCTGGATCATGTTGGTGATGGCAGCAGCCGTGGGCAGCCTCACGACCCGCACCCAACTCCGAGGGATAATTCAAGATAGGTGGATGACTAACGCACGAATTCCAGTGTGGTCAGCCACTCTGGTATTTGGGTTAGTCCACATAGTCAATTTTGATGTTGATTGGTCCATCTATGCGGTTCTGGTCGCTCCACTTGTAGTGAGTCCTCAACTCTGGTTGGGGCTGATGTTCACCATCGCGAGGGTCCGATATGGATGGTGGGCCGGTCTGCTGCTTCACGCAACACATAATGGCCTCATATGGTCAATCAGCGGTCTGGCCGGCTAGCTCTACCTCGCGAGGTGGAAGTGCGGCCTCGCCTTCAATGTTAAGACGTGGGAGCCACTCCAGCCATCTGGGGAACCACCAGTTTGCGTCCCCCATCAGCTTCATAGATGCCGGAACCAGCACCACCCGAACGATTGTGGCATCAACGAAAATCGCGGTGGCCAACCCCAACCCCATCATCTTCATAATTGGATCGGGATTGGTAACGAAACCCAAAAACACGGAAATCATGATCAACGCCGCGGAAGTAATCACCCTCGCTGTATTAGAGATCCCGAAGATCACACTTTGGGAGTTGTCGCCGCTGAGTAAATATTCCTCTTTCACCCGACTCAAAAGGAAGACTTCGTAGTCCATAGAGAGACCGAAAAGTACAGCGAACATAAACATAGGGATGAAAGAAACGATTGGGACCGACTCTTGTAAGCCGATGAGTCCGCGCCCCCAACCCCACTGGAACACCATCACCAACACCCCATAGGCAGCACCAATCGACAACAAGTTCAAAAGGGCAGCTTTGACGGGAACAAGTATCGAACGGAACACCAGCATCAGCAGAATGAAACTGAGACCAATCACTCCGGCGATGAAAATCGGTAACCGGGTTTGCACCCGCTCTGACAAATCAGCGAATGACGCGGTTGCTCCGCCGACATGAGCTCTGCCCTGATCGCTTAGAACCGAGGAAAAGATGGGGCCGCGAATCCGATTCAACAAGGCCACGGTTTCGGGGTCCTGGGGTGTAGTCGTCGGGAAAATAAGAATGATTGCTGCTTCGCCGACTGGGCTTCGCTCGGGCGGTTGAACGAACGCCACACCCGGATCATTTTGTAAAGCCGTCGCCAGTACCTTCAACTCCTGGTCGCTGACGTTAGCGGTGTCCAGCGCCACCAAGAGAGGTCCGCTGAAGCCGGGACCGAAACCGTCCGCGAGTAAGTCATACGCTCGCCGAGAGGTTCGTTCTTCAGGGACGTTGCCCTGGTCGGGAAAGCCAAGCTTCAGATCTAAGACCGGGGCGGTTAACGCAAGCAGCAACGCCAAGGTCGACAACATGTAGGGCCACGCGTGTTTGGCAACATGATCACCCCAGCGCTGCCATCCGCCCGGGCCGCTAGAAGGCCGAATCTCCTGTTTGATACGCATTTTCTTGGGATTCACTCGATGTCCCGCCCATCCCAACAGTGCGGGCAAAATCGTGATCGATGCAGCGACCATCAATGCGACCACGATCGAAACGGCGACGGCAGCGGCGGTCATAAATGGCAGACCCGCCATAGCGAGACCCAAAATCGCTATAACAACGGTTCCGCCGGCGAAAATTACTGAAAGGCCCGCTGTCGCGTTTGCTCGACCTGCAGCGTCTTCAACGGTGAGACCATCAGCCAAGCCTTCGCGAAACCTAGTGACGATAAACAGGGCGTAGTCGATGCCGACGCCGAGACCGATCATCGAGGCCATATTCGGAGTCCATACAGGCACATTCATAGCGATGGCTACAAGCCCAATGATTCCGCCGATTCCCAGGGCTAAACCGAACAGAGCCAACCCGATCGGCAAGCCCATAGCGACGATGCTTCCGAAGGCCAACAAAAGCACGAAGACTGCTGAGACCAAACCCAAAATTTCTCCGACGCCAGTTTCTGGTTCATCGACTGCGTTGTAGAGATCTCCTCCGAATTCGATTCTTAACGCACCACTGGTCCCGACAACGTTGCGTCCGGTTTCTTCAAGATCTTCCAACATTGAGAGGGAAGGCATGAGATCAGGGCTGTAGGCAACACGAAACAACCCGATAGTTCCCGACGGGCTAATTGTTTGCCCGGGGATCGGAGGTACAACCCTTTCCACGCCTTCAATTGCCCGAAGCTCAGCGGCGATTCCTTCGATCACTTTTCGTTGGACAGGGTCACTCAGCAGTGATCCAGTTGGCGCTTCTACTACGACTTGAGCGTTGATGCCGCCTTCGGCAGGGAAGCGATCAGCCAGAAGGTCGTATGCGCTTTGGCTGTCGAAATCTGGAACCACAAAGCCGTTGGTCAACTCCCCACCCACCGCTTGGTTGAGTCCGATCAAACTCAGCGACGCGATCATCCATGCACCAATGGTTCGCCATTTGTGGCGTACACAGGCGCGACCTAACTGATACAGGAACACGGACACGGTGCCAGTCTCGTTGGTTGAGTGCCCCATCGCACGCGACTGCGGGGTTAATTCTCAGGATTTGCGAGTTGTACGAATGACGATGTGGTTAATAGCTCACTATTGGTCGGCTTGCTACAGGTACTCTGCGAATCATCGATCATGCCGAGCTTCGCCCCCCGGCGTTAAGTGACCTATAGAGATCAACGTGCCTCTTCAGATATACGACACTATGCAGCGTCAAAAAGTGCCTTTCGTGCCTCGGACCGAGGGCGAAGTCGCCATGTATGTCTGTGGCCCCACTGTCTACGATGTCCCTCACCTCGGGCACGGCCGCACGGCGTTGACCTTCGACATGATTCGCCGCTATCTAACTTGGACTGGTCTGACCGTAACTGTCGCGTCGAACGTCACGGACATCGATGACAAAATCATTGCTCGAGCGGGGCAAGAAGGGCGCACTGAACCTGATGTAGCCGCGGAGTTCACGGCGAAGTATGACGAACAAATGGCGCGGCTCGCCATTTTGCCGGCGGACTCCCGTCCTCACGCGACACAGTTCGTTGACGGGATGGTGGAAATTATTTCTCAACTCGTAGATCTTGGCGCGGCGTACGAGGTTGAAGGAAAGGGGGTGTATTTCGCCGTCGAAGGTCTTAAGGAATATGGCCGTTTGGCTGGTCGAACCTTGAACCAGCTTCGTGATGACGCAGGTCAACGAGTCGACGTCGATGCTGACAAGAGATCTCCGCTTGATTTCGCGCTTTGGAAGTCCGCGAAACCTGGAGAACCCTCATGGTCCACCCCGTGGGGTGCGGGACGGCCTGGCTGGCATACGGAATGCGTCGCGATGTCGCTTAGCGCCCTTGGACCAGGTTTCGATTTCCATGGCGGCGGCGACGATCTCTGTTTTCCCCATCATCAAAACGAATGGGCTCAAGTGGTCGCTATGGGAGAACAGTTTGCTCGGTATTGGGTGCATAGTGCGATGGTGAATGTCGCGGGCGAAAAGATGTCTAAATCCTTGGGGAACTTCACGAATTTGGCTGAAGCCATTGATACCGCTGGCCCGCGAGCTCTTCGCCTCCTTGCTCTGCAGACCCATTACCGGCGTGCGATGGAGATGGGTCGCGATGCGTTGATGGCTGCTGCTGCCGCCGTTGATCGACTTGACGCGTTTCACCGACGCATGGTGACCGCCAGCGTTGACCTCGCAAGTGGCGAGGTCAACGACACAGCGCTCGATGCGTTTTGTTCTGCAATGGATGATGATTTCGGTACCCCATCCGCTTTGGACGGTGCTTTTGGCCTCATTCGAGGCGCCAACATTGACCTGGACAACGGTGATCTCTCTGCCGCTGGCGTAGGAGGCCGAACCGCTATAACGATGTTTTCTGTTCTCGGTATCGATATCGGATCTGGGACCAAAACAACAGAAGTCGGGCCAAGTGACCAAGAGATCGAAGACCTGCTTGAACAAAGAGCTCAGGCTCGAGCGGCTAAGGACTTCGCTGCAGCGGACAGCGTTCGCGATCAGCTCACTGCTTCGGGCATCATTATCGAAGACACCGCCAACGGAGTGGTTTGGCATCGCGCGTGACTGATCCGAAGCAGATTCTTAGGTTGGAGCCACATGGTGCTGACGCGTTCGTGGGAGAAAGCCCAGCCTATGAGTGGGGTCGGATTTATGGTGGACTCGTCATCGCGCAAGCATTGCGTGCAGCGATGTTCACGGTCGACATCGAAGGTCACAGCGTGCATTCACTTCACGCGTATTTCATTTTGGGCGGCGACCCGAACGAACCCGTGCGCTACGAGGTCGACCGGCTTCGTAATGGTAGAAGTTTTTCCACGAGACGGGTTGTCGCTCGGCAAAGTGGAGGAGCGATCTTGAACCTGTCATGTTCTTTTCAACGCGAGGAAGACGGGCCAGACGTTTCAACTTCTATTTTCCCGGTCGACGTAAAGCGACCTGAAGAATCGGAACCAATTGAATGGGGCATTGGGCTAGACGCCCGCTTAGAGCACGAATCAACGCACCCTGCTCGCCATCGAGTTTGGGCTCGGTTCAGCGACACCATCGGCGACTCCCAAGACGATCACTACGCTGCTCTGGCGTATTTGTCTGACACCAATGCGATGGACGCGGTCGTCAGCGCGCATCCCGCACAGTCACTACTTGATGACAAGTCAGATGAACTGAACTGGGAAGAGATGTACATGGCGGCGTCTCTGGACCATGCTGTCTGGTTCCATAGGGCTGTTCGAGCCGATGAATGGCTGCTATTTGACCTTTCACCTCATCAACTCAAAGGTACGCGGGGTCTAGCGACAGGCGACGTCTTCACCGAGGGCGGCGAGCTTGTTGCAACGGTCGCTCAACAGGGGCTCGTCCGTCTCCGCGACACGACTTCTTAGGCGACGCCTTGTCGTTGTAGCCAGTCTTGAATCAACCATCCAGCAATTGACATGCCGCCGATTGGGCATGGTGGAAGGTCCGTTGCATCGAACCATCCGGCTTCAACAATTTCTTCTTCTTGGATTGAGATTTCGCCGGATTCGTAGGTGCAATGAAAGCCACACATTAAAGAGTGAGGGAAGGGCCAGGGTTGACTTCCGAAATAACGGACATCGTTGACAGCTAGGTTCACCTCTTCCATGACTTCCCGTTCGACTGCTTGTTCCAGACTTTCTCCAGGTTCCACGAAACCAGCGAGGGTACTGAAAAAGCGTCCGGGGAATTGTCGACCCCATGCAAGTAACGCCTGATCGCCCTTTTCGACCAAGACGATCATGGCTGGGCTGAGGCGTGGAAAGGCCATGTGTTTACAGTTTGGGCAGATCTTGCCGCGGTCGTGCGGATTGGTTTCGGTGGGAGTTGCGCACCTGCCACAAAAAACGTGGGTCCGGTCATAGTTGACGATTTGTTCAGCTCGTCCAGCTACAACCCATTCTTCGTCAGGGATGCGACCAAAGAGCTTACGTAAGTGCACTGGTTCGAGATCGGCCTCTTCGGATATGTCGTGAAGATCGATTGCGTATACAGCGAGACCATCGAGTACACCTAAGAAAGCGTTCGGCGCGTCGATAGGTGCCTCAGCTGCACGGACAAGGCCTGCACCCGGCTCAACGAAAACTGTTCCTGAGCGGACAGGAATCCACACTGCTTCAGTGGAATCGAGGTCAGGCGGGGGAAGTGGAGCGGGTACAAACATCCCAGCAGTCCATCACAACTCAAGTTTCTATGTGGGGAGTTTCATCGAGTTCGAAAAGACAAACTCAGAGTCGACGCATGACCGTGACGACGCGCCCGAATATCGCCACGTCGGCTGCGGAGAACTCCATCGGCTCAAGGTTCGGATTGCCGGGAATTAAGGTCACGGTTCCGCCCTGTTTCGTGAAGGTCTTGACGGTGGCCTCGTCGCCGGGGATACCGGCTACCACAATGTCTCCGTTTGAGGCCGTGATTTGACGACGGACGACCACAAAATCGCCGTCGAGGATTCCGGCTTCGATCATTGAATCGCCACGTACTTTCAGCATGAACAACTCGCCTTCACCGGTGAAATCTTGTGGGACCGGCACCAATTCCTCAACGTTTTCTTGGGCCAGCACGTCGGTGCCAGCGGCTACTTCACCCACAAGAGGCACATGCCTGGTTGGGCGACGTTCGGCGATCGTCCCTGAGGAGGCGTCGAAACACACTTCGATCGCTCGGGGTTTCGTCGGGTCTCGACGCAAATACCCTGCGCTCTCTAGCTGGGCGAGATGAGAATGCACAGTGCTGGGGGAGTTGAGCCCCACGGCTGCTCCGATCTCTCGAACCGCTGGCGGGTAACCGCGATCGCGCATAGTTAACTCGATGAATTCGAGAATGGCCCGTTGGCGATCAGTAATGGTGTGGTCTGCCATGACCTCTCCTATTTAGACACGAACGTTTGTTCGCTTAGACCGTACCAGTGAGGGAGCGAACGGGCAAACACTTGTTCGATTTTCGCTTGACATCGAACAAATGTTCTGATCCAATCGAACAAGTGTTCGAAAGAACACTGGTGGGATGGATTTGACCTCGATGTCCGACCCCACCTGAAGAATTATCTTGCTGGACCGACCCTGCCAGATACGCAGAAATTGAAGGAATCCCGATGGTTGCAGTACTGAGATCTCAATTGGAGCTTTCGGAACCAAACGAGTTACAACAGGCGCAACGCCCGCACCTGCGGCTGGTTGAGGGCACTGAGAACGTCCCGGCTCTATCGCCGCGACCCCATGGTTCGTTGACTTATTGGCGTCGCCGCGTTGTTGCTGCGAGCATTTTGGTGGGACTTGTTTGGGTTATATCGGGCAGTCCGCTTGTGTCGAGCGGTGAGGGAGGGACCCCACCCGTCGCAGTGCAAAAAGTGGTTGAAAGTGCTGCTGGTGATGTGCTTGGGGGTGGTCGTGTCGTCGTTGTTCAGCCTGGTGACACCTTGTGGTCTATCGCTCGTATTTTGCAGCCCTCTGGAGATGTTCGCCCGCTTGTTGATCGCATTGCCGAACTCAACGATGGCCATTCGCTGGTTGCGGGTCAGACCCTGACGCTGCCCTAGAACCTCACATCGCTATGGGGTTGGTTTAGAGATTTTGGATTTGCCGTACATATCTGAGGAATAGGAAATGGTCTTCGGTCAGAACATGACGGAGAGCGAACTCTTGGAGTTGGTCAAGAGCGCCGCCCCTTGCTATTCCGTGAGACTCTCCGCCACCGATGAGTGGCGAAATACTGATAAGGACCTCGTCGACAAGATTTTCGGCCAGCAGAGCCCCGTTGACGGTCGGGCCTCCTTCAGAGAGCACCACTTTGGCCCCCAAAGCCGCCATCTGTTGGAGGGCTCTCGAAAGATCAACAACACCGGTGCCGCACTGCATAATGTCGGCACGTTGCGCTATCTGATCCAATCTTGTCGGGTCGGCATCTTCTGTCGTTACCACTATGGGTCGCTGATCTGGTCGAGTGAACAGCGGCAACGCCAAATCAAAGTTCAGGCTGCCGCTCACGACTGCGACACGCGCTACGGGCCACGCCCCAGCGGAAAGACGTCGCGCTTTGGTGCTGACGCTGCTCGACGGAGGGCTGTAGTGCTCGGCCGTAGCGGTAGTACTGCCGACCAGAATTATGTCCGGGAGGGTACGTATGGTTCCGAAGACTTCTTTATCTCCAGGTCCGCCCAAGGGCCCAGAGACACCTCCGACTTCTGTGACCCCATCGATTGTCGAAATCATGTTCATCATCAGCCACGGGCGACCGTCTACCATCGGTCGGCTATCGCGATAGGCATCGTCGGTGTCGACCTCAACGACCGGTGGAGGTAAGAGACGATGCACCCTTTGATGTTGACACGACTTGGAGACAAATGGGATCTCGAGGTAGAAATTCCGCCCAACTATGACCATCACCACGATCAGTGGTTCTCCACAGGCACCCAAGGCGATTGGAACTGTTCCTGTTCGGTGGGAAGCAACCTGAGGGTAGATTGGTTGCGGGTAGCTGCGGAGATGTGCGCTTATTTTCCCAGGTCAGAGGCTTAACAATGATCTCTTTCCAACCAACCGGAATCATCCGAGAAATTTCCGAGCAATTTCGGGATAACCACGGCGCGTGTCAAGTCGCTGGAGTGTGTAGAACTGCCCCAAGAATTCCCCAACTCACCCACAGAACTTTTTTGTTATCCCTCTATCGGTCCACAAGCAATAGTTCCTACATTCGTATGCGCGGCGGGTTGGGCGACCGACTGGCGGAAGGAGTGCGACAAAAGGGGATAGGGCTTTCACTTAGCCCTCAACCAGGTGTCCACAATGAGGATTCACGCTTCAACGTCAGGGTGAAGCAGGGTCACGCCCACCGAGTTGGCCTCCAGCCCGCCGCAAATCCCTTTGCTACTGCGACCCACCATGGAGAAACAGATGACTGTGACTGCTAACCAATCAGCATCGATTTCTCCTAATCGCATCAGGCGTCATTTCACCGAACAGGGTGTGGACCCGTACTCAACGTTGAAGTGGGAGCGACGCGACGCAAGGCTCACGAATTACGTCGACGGCTCCATAAGTTTCGAACAACTTGGCATTGAGTTCCCTGCAGCTTGGACTCTCACCGCTTCCAACATCGTGGCTCAGAAGTATTTTCGCGGTTCGCTCGAGGCCGACGACCGCGAATCCTCTCTACGGCAAGTCGTTGGAAGAGTGACGTCCACCATTCGCCGGTGGGGTGAATCCGACGGCTATTTCGAAGACGTCGAAGAGGCGGAAACTTTCGAAGCGGAATTGGCGTGGTTGTTGTTGCATCAACATTGCGCCTTCAACAGTCCGGTCTGGTTCAACATTGGCGTCGAGGGAGTGCCTCAACAGGCCTCGGCGTGTTTCATTCTTTCCGTCGACGACGACATGGACTCGATTCTTAATTGGTACGCGGAAGAAGGCCGTATCTTTAAAGGCGGTTCTGGCGCTGGTGTCAACTTGTCTCGGATACGAGGCTCGGCTGAAGAGCTGCGCGGTGGAGGAGAGGCAAGCGGACCCGTGAGCTTCATGCGGGGAGCTGATGCCTCTGCAGGAACCATCAAGAGCGGAGGTAAAACCCGAAGGGCGGCGAAGATGGTGCTACTCGACGTCGACCACCCGGACGTCGAACAGTTCATCTGGTGTAAAGCTCTTGAGGAACGCAAGGCAAGGGTGCTTCGTAACGCGGGCTTCGACATGGACCTCGACGGAGTCGACGCGCACTCGGTCCAATACCAGAACGCGAACAACTCGATTCGACTGACTGATGAGTTCATGGCAGCCGTTGAAACTGACGGCGAATGGGAAGTCACCGGTCGAACCGACGGAGCTGTTATAGAGCGACATTCTGCTCGTTCTCTGTTCCGTCAGATCGCAGAAGCAGCCTGGGAGTGCGCTGATCCGGGTGTCCAATTCAGTTCCACCATTAACCGTTGGCATACGGCGCCAAACACCGGCCCGATCACTGCGTCGAACCCTTGTAGCGAATACGTTCACCTCGACAATTCTGCATGCAACCTCGCCAGCTTAAATTTGCTTGCTTTTCTCGGTTCTGGCCGGGGTGATCAATTCGACGTGGAAGGTTTTTGTCAAGCGATACGAGTTGTGTTTATCGCTCAGGACATCCTGGTTGGCAACGCGGATTACCCCACTGACGAGATTGGCGAGACGTCCAGAAACTTCCGTCAGTTGGGTTTGGGGTACACGAACCTTGGCGCAATGCTTATGGCGTTGGGGTTGCCATACGACTCCAAAGAAGCGCGAGCATGGGCCGGCGCAGTCACCGCGCTGATGACCGGTCAGGCGTACGCAACTTCTGCAGAACTGGCCCAAAAAGTTGGAGCGTTCTCCGGGTACGCCACTAACAGCGTCCCTATGCAAGATGTGCTGCGACGACATCGTCAGGCACTCGGAACGCTTCGGGACGCGGCCCCAGAAAAGATAATCACCACAGCAAGAGAACTATGGGATAGCGCCATTAGTGGATGCGAAAAGCACGGTGTCCGCAACTCACAGGCCACCGTCATCGCCCCGACCGGCACCATCTCGTTCATGATGGATTGCGACACCACCGGGATCGAACCTGACCTCGGGTTGATCAAGTTCAAGAAGCTCGTCGGAGGTGGCGACCTAACGATCGTGAACCATACGCTCGGACGCGCATTACATCATTTGGGATACACCCCTGAAGAAACCACTGACATTGAGGCCTACTTACTTGATAAGGGCAGCGTCGTGGGTGCTCCCCATCTCAAAGACATCCACCTTCCAGTCTTCGCGTGTTCCATGGGGGACAACATCATCCATCACGAGGCCCACATCTTGATGATGGCTGCCGTACAGCCGTTCGTTTCAGGAGCCATCTCAAAAACAGTGAATCTGCCGGAAACGGCGACTGTTGAAGACGTCGAAAATCTGCACCTCAAGGCGTGGAAGCTTGGGCTGAAGGCAGTAGCGATCTACCGAGACAACTGCAAGATTGGTCAACCATTGTCGACCACTCGCGATGGTGAAGCAGTCGGTAGTGACGCGGTCACTACTGAACTTGTTGCAGTCCGCGCCGCTCCGGAGCGAGAAAAGCTTCCGCGTACCCGACGATCCCGAACCTTCTCGTTTCGAGTAGCGGACTGTCACGGCTATATGACCGTCGGCGAATACGACGATGGTCGGCCTGGAGAGATCTTTCTTACGGTGGCTAAACAAGGCTCGACGCTCGCGGGCATCATGGACGCGTTTGCGATTTCTGTAAGTCATGGCCTCCAGTACGGGGTGCCTCTTCGTTCTTACGTCGAAGCCTTCACCAACGTCCGATTCGAGCCCGCGGGAATTACCGACGATCCGCAACTCCGAATAGCAAGCAGTTTGGTGGATTACATTTTTCGGCGGTTGGCACTCGAATACCTACCCGTTCAGGAGCGACAGGAACTTGGTGTTCTGTCCAGCGAGGAACGAATGGACCAGCACCTCCCCGGACTTGAAGAAGCAACGGTGGAGACTGCGATTGGGGCTGAACCCGTAGCGGATCCACCTTCGTCGCAGCTCGGTGTTCTAAGTGATGCACCGCTCTGCTCTAGTTGTGGCGATCGGATGGTGCGAGCGGGCACGTGCTACACCTGCCGTTCTTGTGGCAACACCAGCGGGTGCGGGTAAGTGTTCCCATGACATATCACACGTGTGTAATTTGTTGACTATGGGGTGCCTTAGGTTTTCTTTCGGGACGATGTCGTCGGGCAAGTCAACCCTTGCGTTGCAGATCCATCACAACCTTTCAGCCACCGGAACTGGGCTGCTGTGCAGCATGCACGACCGCGCTGGCGCTCATGTCTCAAGCGCTCTGGGTGTGTCAACTCCAGCGGTCGAAGTTCACCCGAACCTCGATTTCCATGCACTGGCTTTTAGTCACCAATCGGGGCACGGGGCGTTGGATTATCTGGTTTGTGACGAGGCTCAGTTCTACACGGACCCTCAGGTTGACCAGCTAGCTCGAGTGGTCGACGAACTTGACGTGGATGTCTATGCCTTCGGGCTCCTTACCGATTTTCGAGGGAAACTGTTCCCAGGTTCGGCGCGCCTTCTTGAAGTAGCCGATGAACGCGTAGAACTGCAGGTTCAAGCCCGATGCTGGTGCGGTAGGGCCGCTACCCACAACGCTCGTCTACACGACGGAGTGCAGGTCTATGACGGCGACGTGGTCCTCATTGACGATGGATCAATCGCCCAAGTTACCTACGAGTTGCGTTGCAGAAACCATTGGATATTGGGGGATTCGGGTCCGATAGCGGACCGATTCCGGGCAGCAGGCTGATTCAGACATCGCCACGCCCGGGTGCTGGACAACAGTCCCTAGAGCAACAATCTGGACGCGGCCCTGACGTACCCAACGCCGGGCGATCCTCGCGTAACCCGGCCGCTTCTTCAACCAGGTCCACCAGCATTGAGACAAAGCGTGGGTGGGTGCCGACCGTAGGGGTCCGCACCATCTTTAAACCTGAGTCTCGGGCAGCGGTAGCAGCTTGAATATCGAGATCGAAGATAACTTCCATATGGTCTGCAACAAAACCGAGCGGATGCACCAAGACCTCGGTAACGCCCTCCGCCGCTAATTGTTTGAGGCGACTGTCAATATCAGGCGATAGCCAAGGGACTGACGGAGATCCGCTGCGGCTTTGAAATACCACTTCGGATGGGCCCGTCATCTCAGCGAGATCATCAACGATGGCAGCTGCCTCATCTAGTTGTCTTTGATAATCAGAGGTCGCTGCCATAGACACCGGCAAGCTATGGGCGCTGTGCAGCACCGGGGTGGAATCGGAGAGACCAGCGTGCTCGCGGGCGTCAACCAATAGCTCGGC
>Ga0209228_1001147_pt1 | contig 13255 bp, 7 predicted proteins | sample METZYME_3_150m_FD_187547 | JGI IMG/M metagenome (GOLD analysis project Ga0209228, IMG submission 187547) | Marine microbial communities from oxygen minimum zone in mesopelagic equatorial Pacific - METZYME_3_150m (SPAdes) (version 2) | ecosystem: Environmental > Aquatic > Marine > Oceanic | place...
TCTGCAAATGAGTATCGTGGAGTAAAAAAAATCGGCTCCGGGGCATTAACTAAAATTACCTTTCAAAGTCAGTAATCCATGTTTCTTTTTCCTAAGAAATATGACGTGATTGTTGTTGGCGCAGGCCATGCGGGGATCGAGGCGGCCTTGGCTTCAGCGCGGATGGGATGCCAAACGCTCATGCTGACGATGAACGTAGACACCATCGGGCAAATGTCCTGCAACCCGGCGATTGGAGGGTTGGCCAAGGGGCACCTCGCACGGGAGATTGATGCGTTCGGTGGAGAGATGGGCAAGTGCACCGACATGACCGGACTTCAGTTCCGAATGCTCAACACCAAGAGAGGCCCGGCTGTGCGGGCACCACGGGCTCAGTGCGACAAAAAAGCTTATCAGTTTCGGATGAAGTGGATTTGTGAGCGTCAGCCCAACCTGGATATTTGTCAGGGGCAAGTCGACCAACTGCTTCATCAGTCAGGGAAAGTCATCGGGGTCGAGACGACCATGGAGGTCCAATACGAGTCGGCGTCGGTTGTAATCACAACGGGCACGTTCCTGAAAGGATTAATGCATGTAGGGGGGAACAAGCAGAAAGGCGGTCGAGCTGGGGAAAATTCAGTTGGAGGGTTTTCTGATTCCCTACGTTCGGTGGGATTGGAGTTGGGTCGACTGAAGACGGGAACTCCTCCCCGACTCTTAAAGAGATCCATTGACTTTGAAAAAACAGTGAAACAACCCGGTGATGAATCCGTTCCTTACTTCAGCTTCTGGAAGGAGGACTTGTTCCACGTAGAACAATCCGGCGTCACCCCAAGTGAGATTGGTTGTTCTGAGGGGAAGTATCCACCAGGTTCTATTTTGGATAGAATTAACGGCCAATTGCCCTGTTTTATCACTTTTACAACTGGTAAAACCGCTGAAATCATCCAAAAAAATCTGCATAAATCCCCGATGTATTCTGGAGATATTGAAGGGGTTGGCCCTCGGTATTGCCCTTCCATTGAGGATAAAATCGTCCGTTTTGCTGATAAGGAAAAGCATCAGATTTTTTTGGAACCGGAAGGAATTTCAACCGACGAAATCTATGTAAATGGATTTTCAACCTGCCTTCCGTTCGATGTCCAATACGACATGGTCCGAACCATCGTTGGTTGTGAAAACGCAGAAATCCTTCGACCAGCCTATGCAGTTGAATACGATTTTGCATTTCCAACTCAGTTAAGAGGAACACTTGAAACTAAACCTTGTGAGAACCTTTTTCTGGCAGGTCAAATCAACGGAACCTCCGGGTATGAGGAGGCTGGGGCACAGGGATTAATGGCCGGCATCAACGCCGCTCTAAAAGTTCAGGGCAAGAAGAGCTTAGTTCTACAACGGAATGAGGCCTACATCGGAGTCTTGATTGATGACCTGATCACAAAGGGAACAGCAGAGCCATATCGCATGTTTACCTCGCGGGCGGAGTATCGATTGTTGCTCAGGCAGGATAATGCTGATCTTCGTTTATGTCAGGTCAGCCGGGACATTGGATTATTGTCAGATCGACAACATGAGATTTTTCGGGCTAAAAAAGCACAGTTTGAAAGTGAGTTGGAGCGCATCCAGACTACCAGGCAGGATAGTTGCTCATTGGAGCAGCTACTCAAGCGGAATGATTTCACGCATGCAAAGTTGCCGCAGCCAAGCGGTGGCGTTTCTCCTGAGGTAGCCGAACAGGTGGAGATCACCGTCAAATACTCAGGGTACATTGAGCGCCAAGAAACCGAGATCGAGCAGTTCAAAAAGATGGAATCCAGACAAATCCCAAGTTGGCTGGATTATGACAGGATATCCGGTTTGCGAAACGAATCACGCCAGAAACTGAAGGAGATCCAGCCGGCCACTGTCGGCTTGGCCTCAAGAATCTCAGGAATCAACCCAACGGATGTCAGTCTTTTGATGGTTTGGATCAAAAGAGGCAGGGTAGAGCGCAAGAGCGAAGTCCCTAAATAGGGCAGGCTGAGTTGAGGGACATGTGATGTTCCACGTGGAACATTTGTGTCAAAGGAATCTTCCTATAATTGGCTTAAGTTTATTAATTGTATCAATCGGCCAAGCGCTTTTCACCGTCATTATAGCATTGTCTAGCGCACTGTGACTTGGCCAGGCGGGAGCGTCTGGAATCCTTGGGACTGCATTTCGGATGATTGTTTTTGCAGAGGAAACATTCTTTTTTATACAGGTAATTACAGCATCCACAGAGACAGGATCCTCGTCAACTTTCCAGCAGTCATAGTCAGTGACTAGGGCCAGCGTGGCATAAGAAATCTCTGCCTCTCGCGCACAGCGGGCCTCCCCCAAGTTGGTCATTCCAATGACGTCGAATCCTAGTTTTTGGTTTCGAAGAGATTCGGCACGTGTGCTGAACGCAGGGCCTTCCATGTTGACGTAGGTTCCTCGGTCGTGCGCCTTTGCTCCTGACTCATTGGCGGCAGCAAGGAGTATCGTTCGTAACTCCTCGCAAACAGGTTCAGCAAAAGCCACATGCCCAACGATACCATCCCCAAAAAAAGTATGAGCCGTTGATTGCTTCGTATTGTCAATGAATTGATCTATCAAAACGATCTCACATGGTGCGTACTGAGGTTGAAGAGACCCAACCGCGCTGGCGCTTATGATCCATGAAACCCCCATTTCTTTCATCGCCCAGATGTTTGCCAGATGATTCAGTTCGCTTGGTAGAATCCTGTGGCCGCGGCCATGGCGGGGAAGAAAAACCAAATCACGATCGTTAAGTTTTCCTGTCAGGAACTCATCAGAGGGATCGCCAAAAGGCGTAGTCATTTTGATCCACTCACTAGCTTCAAACCCATCGATATCATAAAGCCCGCTTCCCCCTATAACTCCAATTTTACTCATAACACACATAATGCTACCTTAAGTTGTTTCGCAGTTAAACTAAGATTAAAATTAATAAAATAACTTAAATAAATAATTATAATATTAATGGATTGTAGGGTCTATCTCAGCAACGTAATGTTAATTTAGCAATTGAAATGACAATAATAAAATTAATATATAATTACTTATACCTCAAAAAAAAGAGCGGTTTTATGCGGTTTTTACCTCTTTTTCTTTTCCATTTTGCTTTTGAACAGGTTCAGATAGAAGCGGCACCTGTTTACGTTGATGCTCAGTTTGAGTTACCATCTGGATTCCACATTTACAAACTTGCGGGAAATTACGCAACAGGTGGCAGCTACGATATCGTATTCGATGGTCAAGGGAGAATCTTGGTGGGGGACACCACCTCGGTAAGGCGACTTGAGGACAAGGATGGGGATGGCCTTTATGAAAGCTACAAGGTCATCGCAACCGGTTTAGGGGGCCGTGGCCCTCAGGGTCTGTTGGTATACGGTGACAATCTCTACGCGGTCGGTGGTGATGGCGTCCAGCTATATTCGGGGTATGAGAGCGGCGGCGCTCTTAAGCATCAGGGGCGTCTAGGAGCCAGATTTAACACCGGAGGGGATCATGCCGCCCATACGTTGCTTCGGGGTTTTGATGGTTACGTATACCTTGTTACAGGTGATGGTGGAGGGGTTAAAGATCGTACCCATATCACCGAAGAGAACTCTCCGGTTTTGTTTGAGCGCTCCGCTTCCGTATTTCGATTTGATCAGAGCGGCACTCGTTGGGAATGCGTTAGCACCGGTAGTAGGAACCCTCCGAGTCTCGGGATGAATTATCTTGGAGAGTTTTTCAGTATGGACAGCGACATGGAGTGGCACGTGGATCTGCCTTTCTATCGTCCGGTCCGATTGAATCACTGGATCATCGGCGGAGATAATGGCTGGCATGGTGTCGGGGCATTGAAGCCTTATCAAATCGATAATGTATCGGGTGTGGTTGAGGTCGGGCGCGGATCTCCAAACTGGGGCCAGTTCTATGAACATAACCAGTTTCCTGAGCGCTACCGGGATACTTTCTTCGTTTGTGACTACCGATGGAAGTCAGCGACAAGTGGCGGTTATAATTCCACCGGCCGCCTGGTGGCATTTCACCTAAAACTTGACGGAGCCAATTGGACAGGAGAGATGGAGGAGTTTGCCAAGGGCAAGCCCGGTGGCGTAGATGGTAATGGAACCCCAATCAATTTTGGGTTGGTTGACCTTGAGATTGCGCCTGATGGCAGTCTTGTTTTTTCGGATCATAACCAGGGGATTTGGCGGTTGTTTTATGACCCAACAAACGACTACAAAAAAAACGGCCCCCCCTCTTTGAAGCCTAAGCGTATTGTTTGGCCAAGTGATCAGGCAGCCTTCCTCAAAACCTTACTGTCTCTACCTCAGCCCATGTCGGAATGGACACGCCTTCAAGAAGTTAGGGGATTTGAATTAGCCAAGTTTGACCTTGTTCAAGAGCTTAAAGAGTACGTCTTTTCGGAGAAGAATCCGCTCCGCCATAGGCTCCGGGCATTCCGGCTTCTAGCCTCTTCATTTGCAGAGTTGCCAACTGGATTTATTAAAAAACTAGCAGGCTGCGCTGAGCCAAAACTGCGAGGCCAAGCTGCTTGGCTAATAGGGATCCGTGGCCAAAAAGCGGAGCTGTCCTTTTTGGTTGACCTGCTTTCCGACCACGATCCTTTTGTCAGGCGCCGATCCGCGGAGGCGATGTCACGCAACTCGTCACAGGAGGCGTCGTTGGAGTTGGTGAATCGATTGAATGATCCGGTTCGACTGGTGCGTTACACTGCAATGACGGCCTTGGCCCATCGGCCTACTGGAGATTGGATCGATAAAGCACTGGGCTCGAACAATCCGCAGACAGTGATGCGAGCGTTGATTCCTGCAAAGTATCGGCGTGAAAAAAATAAACCAGAATGGGTTCGGGTGGCGTTCGAAAAATTGCTTAGAGCAGATCTAACCTCGAGTGAGGACGAATTGGATTTTCTACGAGTAGTTCAACTGAATTCCTCGATCCTGAGCAAGGAAGATCCATTGTTGAGCAAGATTGGGTCGCGAGTTTTGTCAGCTTTTCCCGCTAAGGATAGGTCAGTACGATGGGAGCAGGCTGTTGTGCTTGGGCAGCTTGGTGTGAATGAGGCATTTAGTGCGATGCTGGCGGAGTTGTTGGGGGAGTCGAATTATGTCACGCAGTTTCATTTGGCGGATTGCATAGCTGACTTGGCTGGCGGCTGGACCGAGGTAGAGCAGGGGGAGTTAGCCAATTGGATACTATCAACGCAGTCCGGGTGGTTTGCGGAGTTCGATGGCAAGGGACGGCAGTTTCCTGGTTTTTGGCAGACCGTGGTCCGGGATCTAGTGGAGCGTCACGGAGAAGCGCTGATTTCGCGACTCGACAAAATCAATATCAACAGTTCGCTGCACCGTTTATTTTTCGATTGGGTCGGCAAGCGGACGGGGAGCGGTGATTTACTGTTAAAAATATACCATAACGAAAAATCGGTAGGTGCAAAACTCAGGCTACTGAACTTAGTTCCAAAGATGGATCAAGGCAAAATGGCCTCTTTTTTGGAAAATGAGCTCAGCCAAGCGCCGGCTCACGAGTTGCGATTGGCGCTGCTCACCCGCTTGGCAAGGACCGGGAAACCGACCAAGCGGCGGAGCCTTTTTTTACAGGCCTTGCTGGATGGAGGGGACAACACGATGATTAAATCTTGCGCGCAGAGGGTATTTAGCGCCGGCCAAGAGCTTGGCTCATATTTAGCAGCGCTGACCGGGGAGCATAGCGGGATACCGGCCAAGGTGTACAAACGATTGCTGGGACACATGTCGAGAGAGCCCAGTTTGACGCAAGATTTGGAGGCGGTTTTGCAAGTTTTAAGTGGACAAAGCCGTGAGGTATACAAGGCGGAGCCCAACTGGATTTGGCCCTCTAAACGCGAAGTTGCTGAAGTGGAGTTTTTCCGTAAGATAATTCAGATTCCCGAAGGGGCCGGTTTGATTGCGAGTGTAGAGGGAACTTGCGATAACGAGTTCACGCTGTTTGTCAACGGAGAGCGAATTGGACACAGCAACACTTGGGAGAAGCCTGTGCGGTTTTCGCTCAACGGGAAATTGAAGCAGGGAGCGAATCATCTTGCTGTTGAGGCTGCAAACCATGGCGGTCCGGCTGGGTTGCTGCTGCGGTTCGAATGTTTGACTTCTGATGGCAAATTGCACTTTGCGGTAACGGACCAATCGTGGCGCAGTTCTTCAAAGCTGTTCGAAGGCTGGAAGACCGCCACCAAGCTTCCGCCTAACTGGGAAGCCCCGTTGGTGCTGGGGAGCCAATTGACTGGTTCGTGGCGTGGCAATGCAAATATTCTGAAAGACACCAAGGTAGATATGAGCCGAGCGGAGCGCACGGGGGTGATGCAGCACTGGGCCGCCTGGTACAAGGCTGAGTTTGGCCAAGCGTTGGTTTTGCAGCAGGCAGGTGCGGTTCAATTCCGGGACGATGCAGAGCTCCACACCATATTGATGCAGACCAAAGGTGGAGATGCGAAGTTTGGTATGAAAGTTTACGAGAAAGTCGGATGTCATGCTTGTCATGGTAAGCTGCCCGGAAAAAAAGGCCGAATCTTCGGACCGGATCTCACCGGGGTGACACTGCGGATGACACGCGAGGAGTTGGTTGATGCGTTGATTTATCCGTCAAAGTTTGTACCGGAACGCTTTAAGGCATTGTTGTTCGAGACTAAGAGCGGGGAGGCCTTCACTGGGTTTATGACACAAAAAACCGCCGATTCGGTGACGTTTACGTATAACGAGGACACTCGGCGACTGCCCGTCAATGAGATCCACAGAATCAGACCGCAGCCGATGTCATTGATGCCGCCCAAACTGCTCAGCACATTGTCGGATAAGGAATTGACCGACTTGATGTCTTATCTTCGCTCGCTCAACTGAGAGGGTTAGTAGGTCAGAAGCTTGATATGGGTGATGCCTTTTGCAGTGAGCACCCATTGCTGCCCCTTTTTGAAAACCAGCTTTCTGCAGGGGGATTGTTTGTAAGCCACGGGATTAACGTGAAGCAATTTGAACGACTCCTCGCCGCTGAAGGAGGAGGCATCTCTCGGAGTGCTGCTGACGGGGACGCCGTTGGGATCGAGTGATATCTCGTAGCCGGCAATGGCCTTTGGAGGCTTCATCGAATTGACCAAGTTGGGGTGACGCTTGGCCCACTGGAAGTTCGGGGACTTCACGAGCACGCGACAAAGAACCGGTTGGCTGCTGATGAACTGCCGCAGGCTGAATGGCCGCCGCTTGGCCTTGTCTTCATGTTGGCCAAGGAACAGTTTCCATGGGTCGATGCCAATCAGGTTTTGGCCGTTCCACGGGCCGTGATCGTTGCGTTGACCGGCTAGATTTTTTTTGTACCACGCGGAAAAGTTTGGATTAGCGAGCAGGCAAATCTCGAAATGCAGGTGTGCCCGTTCACGGGAGATGCCTTGGCGTGTATTGCTGGTGCGGCCCATTGTTGCAATGATTTCACCGGATTTTCTGGCTTGGCCAATACTCAAGCCGCTCGCTATGGCACGCAGATGAGCGTACATCGTGTACACCGTCAGGCCGTCAACTTGATGCTGCATGACGATGTAGTTGCCGTAGTTTGAGAGCCCCGCCTTTGCATTGATGTAGGCGATGGTGCCATCAGCGGCCGCGCTGACGGGATCGATCGGCTCGCCCCTGGCATCGCGCTGGGTGCATTTGATGTCGACGCCCTCGTGCATTTGCCAGCCCTCGGAGCGCACGCAGCCGAAGGTGCCGCTTGGCCAAGTGCGGCCAATTGTTGGGGTGAAGTAGCCGGCTTCCTTTCCGGCCTCAAAGATCGCTTGGTTGGGGGTCGGTAGATGGAACGGCTGGCCAAGCACGGCAGCGGCTTGGCCAAGCACAATCGTCAGTAACACCCTACCACAGCCAGTCATTTACCCTTGCCTTTAATTTCTTTAATCGCTGTGTTGAGGCCCGCGAGGATGCGCTCGGCTTCCTTGCGGGAGCAGTCGGGGGTGAACCGGATGATGCCGGTGGCATTGCGCCGGGTGATCATCGGTGCGGCAAGAACACGAGGTTCGGTGAACTGGCAGAAGATGGCTATCCGCTTGCCTTTGTTTGAAGTGGTGAAACTTTCGAGAACGGCGGTGCCATGCCGGTTGAACTGAAGTTGGAGTGCAAAGCCGCCGACAGCCTCCATTAGCGTGGCTTTATCGAGGTCGGCGGTGCTCAGAAACGACTCACTGTTGACGTAAAAAATGATCGGATCTGCACGGTAAACGGCCATTTTTCGAGAATACTTGGTGCCGTCGTTGTTTTGCTCCAGATAGAGCATGATGAGACTGTAATTCTCCCCGGGTTTTTTTTCGCCCACGGATTTGCAGCCCAAGCCCAGCCCAGCGCATAGGGCAATTGCCATTAAATAGTGATTGATAACTCTCATATTAACCGTCATCTTTCCCGGCCGCTCTCCGGAGAGGCAACCATTATACATCATGGGCAAACAACACAACAAAGTAATCAAACGCAAACGGCGGAAGGCCTACCTCAAGCGCAAGCAGGCTGTCGCCAAGAAATAATCACCCCACCCGACCAAGGCCAGAGCGGCTCGGTGGTGACTGATAATTACAAAAATGGCTAATATATTTAATGACATTGTGGAGACCGTTGGACGCACGCCGTTGGTGCGGCTCAACAAGGTCACCGAGGGCATCGACGCCACCGTGCTGCTCAAGTGCGAATTCTTCAACCCGCTCTCCAGCGTCAAGGATCGCATTGGTAAGGCGATGATCGAGGATGCCGAAAAGAGCGGCACGCTGACCAAGGATACTGTCATCATCGAGCCGACGAGCGGCAACACCGGCATTGCGCTGGCGTTCGTCGCGGCGGCCAAGGGCTACCGACTGATCCTTACCATGCCGGAGACCATGTCGCTCGAGCGCCGCACATTGCTGGCGATGCTCGGCGCCGAACTCGTCCTCACCGAGGGGCCGAAGGGCATGAAGGGGGCCATCGAGAGGGCCAATGAGTTGGCTTCTGAGACGCCGAACTCTTGGATCCCACAGCAGTTTGAGAACCCAGCCAACCCCGAGATTCACTGCCAAACAACGGCTGAGGAGATCTGGAACGACACCGATGGGGCAGTCGATATCGTTGTGGCTGGGGTTGGTACAGGCGGCACACTCTCCGGCTGCTGTGAAGTTATCAAACCGCGTAAGCCGTCGTTTCAGGCGATTGCGATGGAGCCGGCCGACTCGCCGGTGATCTCGCAAACACTGGCCGGCGACGAGTTAACACCCGGCCCGCACAAGATTCAGGGCACCGGTGCGGGCTTTATCCCGGGCAATCTCCACCTCAAGGCCGAGGACGGCAGCGGCCAGATCAACGAGTGCATCCGGGTAGGCAACGACGAGTCGTTCACCATGGCACGCCGCTTGGCCAAGGAGGAGGGCATTCTCTGCGGCATCTCCAGTGGGGCAAACGTCTGCGCCGCACTCGAGGTCGCACACCGCCCGGAGAACGTCGGCAAGACGATTGTCACCTTCGCGCCGTCCACCGGCGAGCGGTATCTGAGCACCCCGTTGGCCGAGGAAGCCCGCGCTCAAGTGGGCGGTTGATCCGCGCTTGGCCTTTCATTCACACAACCAGAGAACTGAATGGACTATTCGATTTCCAGTCGGGCGGCATCGCTTGCGCCGTCACTGACGCTGGCCATCTCGGCCAAGGCCAAGGAATTGCGCGCCCGAGGCGAAGACGTCATCGGCTTAGGCGCCGGTGAGCCGGACTTCGACACGCCGCAATATATTAAAGATGCCGCCGCGCAGGCGTTGGCCGACGGCTTTACCAAGTACACCCCAAGCAGCGGCATCCCGGAGCTTCGCCAGGCGGTCGCTGACAAGTTCCAGCGCGACTACGGCGTCGCCTACGAGCCAAGCCAGATCATCGTCAGCTGCGGCGGCAAACATTCCTGCTTCAACGTCATCTATGCCACCTGCGAGGCCGGCGACGAAGTGATCATCCCCGCGCCGTATTGGCTGAGCTACCCTGAGATGGCAAAGCTCGCCGGGGCTAAGCCGGTGATCCTCGACACCACCGACGAAACCGAATTCAAAGTCACGCCGGAGCAGTTGCGCGAGGCCATTACGCCGAGCACCAAGCTGTTCATCCTCAACTCGCCGAGCAACCCCACCGGCTCCGTGTACTCCGCGGATGAAATCAAGGCGCTCGGCGACGTCTGCGTCGAGAAAGGCGTGCTCATCATGAGCGACGACATTTACGAAAAGCTCCTTTACGACGGAGCCGAGTTCACCAGCGTCACCGGGTTTTCCGGGGAGCACAAGGCGCACACCATCATTGTGCACGGCTTGGCCAAGGCCTACTCGATGACCGGCTGGCGCATCGGCTTCCTCGCCGCGCCCAAGCCGATCGCGCAGGCCATCAACGCGGTGCAAAGTCATAGCACCAGCAACGCGACTTCGTTTGCGCAAAAGGGAGCCGTCGCTGCGCTCAACGGCCCGCAGGATCACCTTGATGACTGGCTCGCAAAGTTCGACGAGCGCCGTCGCTACGCCGCCGAACGACTGAACAACATGCCCGGTATCAGTTGCATCAACAGCAAGGGTGCATTTTACCTGTTCCCGAACATGGCTGAGACCGGTCTCAAGTCCGGCGAGTTTTGCGAGCGCCTGCTCGATCAGGCCAAGGTGGCCGCCGTCCCCGGCATCGCCTTCGGCGCGGACAATAACTTCCGCATCAGCTACGCCACCAGTATGGAGAACATCCAAACCGGCATGGCCCGCCTGGAGGACTTCTGCAAAACCCTGTAGCCAGGGAGAGCGGGAAGGACACGGATTTACAACGATTTATCTGTGAACATCCGTGAAATCTGTGTCCCTCTTTTCTTCGAGGCTCTGTTTGGTCTTTTTGGATGAGAAGGACGAAGCGTTTCGGGGCGCTGAGGACAGCGCGCCCTACCTTCGCGCTTGGCCAAGCGATGCGCGGAACAGCTTAATCGTTCGACTTTTCTTGCGTTGCTGAGTGGGGATTGTAGCTTCCCTTTATTGGACTTAAGGAGGCTTGCATGGGCTCTTTATTCTTTAACGCAAAATGTTTTTTTTCTGAAAATCGGTGGCGGGCGGCGTTTACGCTGATCGAGTTGCTGGTGGTCATTGCCATTATTGCGATTTTGGCAGCTTTGCTGTTGCCGGCCCTGGCCAAGGCGAAGGATCAGGCGCGCTTGGCCAATTGCCTCTCGAACCAGCGCCAGTGGGGGTTGGGGATGCAGTTGTATCTTGTGGATAACGAGGACTCGCTGCCCCGTGACGGGATGGGTGCCAACGGGCGTTATCCCGGCACGCCTCCGCCGACCGGCACGCCGAAGGATCCCAGCGCTTGGTTTAACCTGTTACCGCCGTTTATGGGCGAGAAAACGCTGGCGCAGTACTGGAAACGGCCGACAGTGGTGTATCAGGACAACGTCAAAAATCTACCGTTCCCCGGTAAGCAGGGGAAGATTTGGCACTGCCCGAACGCCAGGATGACGGCGGAGGAATTGAAGCAGTTGAAGGGCGGCGGGCGGCACGGGTTTTTCAGCTACGCGATGAACATAGACCTGAAGCGCGGGACGGTGAACTCGTACATGCCGTATCCGAAAATGCCCAAGGCGACCGATCTACCCAGCCCATCGGCGACGGTTGGCACGATGGACATGTATTTCAGCTCGTCGGAGGGGCTGGGGAATCCGTATTATTCGGTGAACCCGGCGGCGCGGTGGCGGGCGTTCCCGGAGCGGCACAAGGGTCAGGGCGGCGTGCTGTCGTTCATCGACGGGCATGCGGCCTATTTTTCACGGCACTCGGTCACCAATGGAGCGGGCACGTTCGAGGGGCCGAACTCTGACGTGATTTGGAATGCGCCTTTCCGAAAATAATTTCACCAAAATCGAACCATAAAAAAAGGACTCATACTTCTGACGGCAGCTATCGGCCTTGTGACGACGAGGGCTGAGGTGGTGCTCGAGGAATCGTTCATCTACGACGACGGCCCGATCGTCGTGCAGGCGGCGGACACTTGGAAAAACCACAGCGGTTCAAGCGCACAGGCGGAGGTGTACGAGGGGCAGCTTATCCTGACACAGTCCGGCTCAGAAGACTTTCACGCGAAGCTTGCGGGCGGGCCGTACAAGAAATCCAGCGGCGGCACGATGTATGCTTCGTTCGACGTGGAGTTTACGGAGCTGCCCATAGGCGGCGGGAGCTATTTTGCGCATTTCAGGGACGATGGCTTTGGCTATCGGGCGCGGATCATTGCCCAAACCACCGGCGCGGAAGGGGGCGCGTTCCGGATCGGCGCCAGCTCGAAGGGCAAGCAATCCACGGTTCTGGTGGAGAACGACCTTCACCTCGACACTGTATACAAGGTGGTTATCGCGATGAGCCTCGTAGATGCGAGCACGACGCTATGGATCGACCCAGACGACGATGCGACCGGGGGCGTCACCACGACCGACAACGGTTCGGCGGTGGACGTGACCGGCTTTGCGTTTCGCCAGGCCAAAAATATCGGCGCAATGTTGATCGACAACCTGAAAGTCGGGACGAGTCTCGGCGACGTGACTGACGGCGACGGCGGCAATGACCTTGCCATCCTTTCGCAGCCGTTGTCGCAGACCGTGCTCGCCGGCAAGACGATCTCGTTTTCCGTCGTGGCCACCGGCGTGGAGCCGCTGACGTATCAATGGAGTAAGAACGGCGCGGACATCGACGGCGCGACCGGGAGTGCGCTCGAGCTGGCCGACGTGTCGGCGGACGATGCCGGCGACTATGTGGTGACTGTCAGCAACGCCGATGGTGCAGTGGAGAGCGACACGGCCACGCTCGAGGTGCAGGACTCGCCCGGCGGCGATGCGGTCACCATCAAGTATCTGCACTCGTTAGTGGACGACAACCGCGAGCCGTCCGACACCAAGACGATTTTCACCGCCGAGGGCATCGTCACCACGCACACGAACATGACCGGCGGCAGCCACTCGCTGTTTTATTTTCAAGACAACACGGCAGGGATCGCGGTGTACTTCCGTAACGGCAAGTCGAGCCACCCGAAAGCCGGCGACAAGGTGCGCGTCTCCGCGCCCCTGGACCATTACAACGGCCTACTGCAGTTTGTGCCGGATGCCGGCAACGCCATGCACCTGGTCAAGGTCGTGAGCAGCGACAACGCATTGCCCGAGCCGGCCAAGCTCGATTTCATGCAGTGGGATGACCCCGCCACGATGGAGG
>Ga0209228_1001152_pt1 | contig 13237 bp, 11 predicted proteins | sample METZYME_3_150m_FD_187547 | JGI IMG/M metagenome (GOLD analysis project Ga0209228, IMG submission 187547) | Marine microbial communities from oxygen minimum zone in mesopelagic equatorial Pacific - METZYME_3_150m (SPAdes) (version 2) | ecosystem: Environmental > Aquatic > Marine > Oceanic...
TATTCAATTTCGTCGAAACCTCAAAATTTTATGGAGAATCGTCTTCCTACTTTATTTGGCCTGCCGTTCGTTGTGATGGCCCTGTAGAGTCTGGCAGTTAGCCCTAGGGTGGGGTTTCTGTGGGCAGTGGTTGGGTGGAGATTACCCCTTCGTCGGCCAGAGTGGCGATCTCGTCATCGCGCAGTCCGGCAACATCCCTCAACGTTTCCACATTGTGCTCACCCAGAGCGGCCACATGACGGATGTTAAAAGGAATTTCCGGCAGATGGAATGGGCGACCAGCATATTTCCGTGTACCGGCATTAGGTGCATTGATGTTTTCAAACTCCTCTATATAACCCCGCTCCCCTAGGTGAGGATTCGCCACCAGGTCCTCAGCGGTCAACACCGCGCCTGCGGAAACGCCATTACTTTGGAGGTGGTTCATCAACTCTTGATCGTCTTTAGTTCGGGTCCACTCTGACAAAAACTCGCCCAAGCGGTGGCGGTGACGCCAGCGGCCTTGGGCCGTGTCGAAGCGAGGATCGGTTGCCCAAAGAGGCTCATCCATGGCCTGTCTTAGCCCCTGCCATTCCTTATCGGTAGACACTGCGATGGCTATCCAACGGTCAGAACCGCGACAAGGGAAGACGTTGTGGGGCGACTTCCACAGATGGCCGCAACCCAGACGAGAACGAGTGATTCCACGCTGGGTTTCCAAAATCGCGGGGCCGATGGCCGATACCCCGGTTTCCTGCATGGTAAGGTCGATGCGCATTCCTTTTCCTGTCTTGTTGCGTTGATACAACGCCAGCAACAGAGCATAGGCTACGTTGTTGCCCACTGAGTGGTCCATGTAGTTATTGCTGGCCCGATAAGACGGGCCATTTTCGTAACCGGTGAGGTAAGACATGCCGCAGGAAGCATCCACAGTGCGGGCTCGGGAGCCGGCCCTTCTCCACGGTCCGGTATAGCCATAGGCCGTGGAGCTCAAGGTGATGATCTTCGGATTCAGCTTGGCCAGACTCTCGTGATCAAAGCCAAACCGCTCCATGGTGCCCGGCCGGAAGTTATCGGTAACGATGTCGCAATTTCGAGCCAGCTTGAGAAAAACCTCTTTTCCTTGGGGGGTGGCCACTTCCAGACAGATACTCTGCTTGTTGCGAGTGCCAAAGTAAGCCAGATTGCCCCCTTCGTTCCACCATTCCCGGGAAGGCTTGCCGCCCGGGAACGGCCCTGCTTTGCGGTCTTGGAGATGAACCAAGCTTTCCACGCGGATGACCTGGGCACCCAGATCAGCCAGGAACGAGGTTCCCCAAGGCAGCGCGTGGACCTGTTCCAAAGTGAGGACGCGAACACCTTCAAGAACTCGATTTTCCGGCATATCGCCTCTCATAAGCTAGAAGAAACGTTGAATAAGGGAAGTTGATCACAAGCCCTTGTGCCTGTCCATACCCGAAAGGAGGATTTCAAACTTGTACTGGTTCTCTGTCCCTGATCAACGACCCGAAACAGGAAATCCCAATTCCGATGGGAAAGGGTATTGTAGTGATGACTATTTCCCGTAAAAGGCTGGTGGATGAAATTATTTAGCTGGGGTGCTTGCCGAACATCATCCAGCCGCCACTACTGGGTGTAGTGAAGGCCGCCAACGCGGTTTCAGCCCGCACTTTTACCTGCCGTGGGCCGGCCGATCCTCGAAGCTGTTCGATACTATCGGTATACATCGCAGTCCGGGTACGGCCGTTGCCTAGATTGCCGCCGCTAGAGCTGAAAGGATGCGGACCCTCAACCCTAATATCGTCCGCGTAAAAGGCAAAAGCATCTCCTCTCTTTACACCGTGCCACTGGAAGGCCTCCAGAAAAAACTGGGTCATCGTAGCGTAACCATCATAAGGGTTGAAAATATCAACATCTGCGGGACTGAGCCCGGCACCCTCATACATTCTCCGGGCGGCGCGGTCCGTCCAGTCTTCTATCTCGTCTAAATCCGGTTGGGTAGTGCGCTGCGGGAAATTGTGCTGGGAATGGTTGAGTACATACACGGGTGGTTGCTTCATATCCTGGGCGCGCTCGGCAGTAGTGACCAGATAGGCAGCCGAGGCGTTGACCGGCCTGTCACAATCAAATATCCGGAGTGGATTAAGGATAAACCTTGAATTCACGTAATCCTCCTCGGTGAGTTGAACCATTCCGCTGGAGGCGTTGTATCCCCATGGGGTCAAAAGTCCGTTTCGGTGTTGGTTAATCACAAAAGGGGCAAGGTCGTCGTGGGTTCCGCCGTATTTTAGGCAATACTGATTGTGAGGGAAGATGTTGATGAAGTCGTTCCCTCCGTGGTTCCCCCAGGGGACCGTCCATTGCCGGGCTTCTTTTGCGTAGTCCTCCGCGTTCTCTCCGCCGCGGCGATACCTGCCTTCGAGGTTCCCTGTTGGGTATATCACCAAACAGGTAGTGCAAAGCCCATCGGCTACGGACTGGGCGGCAAGACCCATCATCTCTCCAATGGTGGGTACGTTGGACGGGGTGTATTTTACGTTAGGCAACTCCATCTGTTTGACGAGCCAATCAGCATTTATCAAGGTAAGACCCCATTCAGACTCGTATGGAGAGTCGAAATAGGGCCGCGGTGCCCAAGTGGACGAGGAGCCTCCACTGTTGCCAGCGATATGACTCTCGCAGCAGATGACCCCATCGATCTGGTCTGGGGTAACTCCCGCGTCCTCCATCGCCAGCTCACAGGCAAGCATAGAGTATGCGCCCAGGGTTTTATCCATGGATGTCTCATCCCAGCGTCGGTCAACGGGGGAATGACCGAATCCAGCCACCGCTACTTTGCCCCGGTGTTCCCAGACACCCATGCCGTCTGTATCTCTCCGCCACCCATATGGAGTTTGCGTAGCCATCACTCACCTATTCTAATTACACAAATCTATTGAACTGGTCGGTTGGTTAACCCACCACCTGCCATTCGTGGATCAACTGGCCCGGCCCAACCTCTTCAAAAATCACTTGGACAGCGGCCCCCACTGGAACTTTGTAAGGTGGAACTCCGGGAAGGTTGGAGTAAAAATTGATGCTCGGGTCCTGATCTAAGGTTATTAGAGCCAAGTTATAGGGCTGATCAGGCATACGCCGGTTCAGCCGGCCATCCTCTATCACGATATAGGTAGATACGTGACCTCTCCCTTCCACATCTTTCCATTCCAGCCTCTCTGCGGACCCGCAGGACAAGCATGCTTTTCGTGGCGGGTATTGTAGCTTGTCGCAAACAGTACAATTTTGCAGCAGCAGCCGTTCCTCGTTGACCGCGTCCCAAAAGGGCTTGCTCAACTCATCGGGAACCGGGATTATCTTGGGCATTTTCGCTCCTGATTATTCGTTAAACGTTAAGACGGAACTCTGGACCAGTTCTTCTGGGCCTCCCCACTTTCAAGCGTTAGCCTTCGTATCCGAGGCTCGTATCTCCCTTAAGTAGACAGTTCCTAATTCCGGCCATAAACCAAGTAGCGCCAACTAAAATTCAACATCGAATATACAAGGATTGGAGAACCTGTCAAATCAACGAGAGAGATCTCACTTAGGAGTCATGTTGTTTAACCTGTTTAAGACCTGCGAGCAGCTCCACTATCAGCACATGGTTGGTTCGATGGAATCAGCTATGTGGACTGGATACGAATGGCAAATGAGGGGGGATTTGTTGTACCCCGGTCATATGCAATGGTACCAAGAACGACGACACGCGTTCAGTCAGGAGTTTCAGGATTTCATCAGTCATTTAACTCCAGATACGGAACGCGTATTCAATACGCCCGGTCGCGTGGCTATGGAAAACGATTGGTAGCTAGACTCTTGCTCGTCGAGTTCTTCTTCGACAACATCAGATTTAGCCTCGAATTTTGGACCATAATTTCCGGCATATCGGAATTCGACGACGAAGCCCCTTTCCATTAGTATCATCCAGTCTAAGATTTAGGAATGCCAGCAGGAGACCTACCATGCCCGGTTATATCATTGCAACTTTAAATAGCATCAACGACCCCGATGCCTTCGCCGCATATCAGAAGTCTGCCAGCGCTTCTTTCACCCAATATGGAGCCAAGTTCCTCCTTAATAGCCGGAACGTTGAAACCCTAGACGGTGATTGGCAACCTTCCGGTGTCGTAGTCGTAGAATTCGAGACCTATGAACTAGCCAAAAAGTTCTATGATTCGCCCGAATATCAAGCTGTGATTAAACAGCGATTCGATTCCGCTGACAGCGCGGTAATCATCGCAGACGGTGATTAACCGTTTCCATCACCCTAGAGAAAGTATTACCGATGTGCGCTACCTAACGCCCTATGATCAAAGTAGATGATATGGCCAAAGTGATGGGATTGATGCTATCAACGATATGGCGCTATGAGTATGCGATTACTACCGTCACTGCTATCTGGCAGAAGTTGACTATGATGCCAATGATAACGACGCCGACGATAAGAAGGAGACAAGGCATTTGGTTCTAAGTTAGGGCCTCAAATTTCTTCACAATGACTGTAACGATTAACCAGCTTGTCCCAAGCAAGATACGATGGCTTCACAGTTCTCAACTTGCTTCGCTAGATCCACATGGCTCAGATCTAATACCATAGAAGTGCTAATTGAGATATTTTTGTGATTCCTAATACCTTGATGGAATTTCTCAGGCGTGCGGACAATAACCGTGACAACATGTTCACAGTCCAACAGCTGTTTAACGAGACGATTTCCTGTTGCGCCTGTGGCACCGACACTCAATATTTTCATTTCAGCCTAAAGTACAAAGAAGGACAGACGGGTTTCTATTGAACATCAGTCCTATTGAGGGTGAAGAGTGGCATCATTTTACACACTTAGTCGACCGTGTAGACTACCGCCATACACCGCCTATCTTCCATATCATTGCACTTACGTAGGAAGAGGATGATGAGCTGTCAGGGATTTGATGCTTATGGTTCAGAAGGAGATCCACAGTGACCATTTACGATGTTGTCGGGACGCCCGTAACTCGAGCTGAAGGGCCGGATAAAGTGTCCGGAACCCATGTGTACCCAGCCGATGTCCGTCTTCCTGGCATGGCATTCGGGAAAGTACTGAGGAGTCCCTTTCCTCATGCCAGGGTCGTCAGCATCGATACTTCCAGAGCGGAGAGATTACCCGGAGTACTCGCCGTGGTTACCGGCCAGGACTTGCTTGGGATGCGGGTCGGGAGGTTCCTTAGGGATGTGCCTCCTCTAGCGCAAGATAAAGTCCGGTTCGTTGGCGAGAAGGTTGCCGCTGTGGCAGCTATTGATCTAGATATTGCTGAAGAAGCGCTCGTTTTGATAGATGTTGAGTACGAAGAACTGCCAGCTGTCTTCGATCCGATAGAAGCTATGGAACCCGGAGCGCCAATGATCCATGAGGGGTCCCCGTCGTACGATAGTCCATCAGGTCAGGTTACCCCGGACGGCAATGTCGTTTATCACAATTCTTGGTCAGGCGGAGATATTGAACGGGGTTTCGAGGAATCAGACCGGATTTTTGAACACACTTTTACTACCCCCTGGGTCCACCAAGGCTATATGGAGCCGTATAGTTGCATAGTTCAGGTTGACGATGCTGAGCGGGTCCAGGTCTGGGCGAATAATAAACAACCATTCATGCTAAGGAGACAACTTGCCGGTGGCCTCGGACTCCCCGAAGAGCAAGTCACGGTTAACCCTACGGGTATCGGTGGAGACTTTGGCGGTAAAGCAGGCGCGATGAATGTTCCTGTTGCCCATGCCCTCGCCCAGAAGTCCGGCAGACCAGTACAGATGGTCATGAGTTATATCGAAGAACTGATGGCTGGGAATCCTAGACATCCGTCAGTTATCACGATCAAGACCGGGATGAAGAATGATGGGCGGTTCTGGGCCCGGCAAGCTCGTGTTGTATACAACGGTGGGGCTTATGGAGGTTTCCGGGGCTCACTTAACCTCAGCGGGAGCCGTCAAGCTGGCGGTGGCCCTTACCGCGTCCCTAATTTTCAGATTGACAGCTATATGGTCTATACAAACAATGTCCCTTGTGGTTCTTACAGAGCACCAGGCGAGCCCCAAGCCGTGTTTGCAATAGAGTCTCATACCGATATGATTGCGTCAGAAATGGCTTTAGACCCCTACGAACTCCGCCTAAGGAATGTGGTCAAGGAAGGAGATGTTTCGGGGACAGGCCAACGGTTCAGTAACTTGCATGGAGAGGAGACCCTCCGGAGAGCCGCCGAATCGGGCAGCTGGAGCCACCCGAAACCTGAGCCAAATGTTGGTCGTGGTATCGCATTGGGTCAACGCCCGCAGGGGCAAGCGGTCTTCAACGCTAAGGTACGTGTCGATGGAAATGGTCGAGCCACTATTTTTTCATCGGTCCCTGATACTGGAGTTGGGTTCCACACTGTAGCTTGTCAGGTGGTAGCGGAAGACCTAGGAATCCCAATTGAAGATGTGGACTTGATTCAGGTCGACACGGGTAAGATCGATTTCGACACTGGTGCGGGAGCAGGTACCAGCGTCGGAGCCGCATATGCTGCTCTAGGTGCAGCCCAGGAAGTACGAGAGAAACTCACCAGACTTGCAGCCGAGTTTTATGGATGGGGCGAGGAGCGAATCATGTTCAAGGGGGGTCGTGTTTTCATAGACGGAGAACCAAGCACCGGGGTCTCCATGCAAGAGTTGGCATCGCGATCTGTAGCCGCGTTGGGAACCGATGTCATAGGCGATGTGACCACCTCCGCGGAGGAACCAGACGTGACGTCATTCTGCGCTCAAATGGCTGAAGTGAAAGTGGATCCGGAGACTGGCGAGATTCGGGTGAACCGAATCGTCACCTCACACGATGTCGGCACAATCTTCAACCCGTTAGGACATCAAGGGCAGATTGATGGAGCCGTTATTCAGGGTTTGGGTTACGCTTTGATGGAGGAATTGCAGTCTGAGGACGGCAGGATTTCCACATTGAGCTTAGGTGACGTTAAGATTCCGGCTATCGCGGACGTCCCTGAATTGATAACGGTTCTGGTAGAGGCTGCTGATGGCAATGGTCCTTACCAGGGTAAAGCGATTGGAGAGAACCCGATTTCACCCATCGCACCTGCAATCGCTAATGCTGTCTTCGATGCGGTAGGTGTACGGATAACCGATTTGCCGATTACGGCCGAAAAGGTGGTCACCGCTCTAAAGCAAAAGAACGCTTGACCTTGAATCGAAAGGGGTAATCGTACGGTTCAGAAGCACTCACGCCTAAAGGTAATAAAGTCCATCAGCAAGCATCAATTGACAAATAGGAGGACATTCAATGCCTACTTATGTTTATGTAGCAGCACAGGACGACAACAAGGTTTCTGTATTCACCATGGAACCTGGGACCGGCAAGCTAACGCCCAAGGCTGAAGTGCCCATTCCCGATGGGCCACATTTGCTGGCGATCAGCCCAGACCGGAAAGTTATTTACGTCGGACAGCGTGGCCTTCCGGGAATATCCAGTTGGCAGATAGACCAAAACACGGGAGATATTACGCAGAACGGCTCAGTAACTACTGACGGCTGGTCTGCCTCTTTGTCCACTGACCGCAAAGGCAAGTATTTGCTATCCGCTCAATATCAAGCCGGGCATGTATCAATACACCCACTTGGTGATGACGGATCGTTGGGAGCCGCTGCCACCGAACATCTAGCGACAGACATTGGCGCCCACGCTATATATACCGACCCATCCAATAGATTTGCCTATGTGCCTCACATCGCCCGACTATTCGATAACGTACTAGAACCCCCTAAGGATGAACTAGGGCCGAATGTGATTTATCAGTTCCGGTTCGATGAAAACACTGGCCGCTTGACTCCAAACTCTCCTCTCAAAATTGAACAGGATGGGAACCTAGGTCCCCGTTACTACTGCTTTCATCCAACCCAAGACACAGTCTATTTTTCCGATGAGCAGGGCTGCAGTGTCACCGCGTATCATATGGACTCTTCTGTCGGAACCCTGTCTGCCTTTCAAACGATAACGACCCTTCCCGAGGGTGTCACCCAAAGGAACACCTGCTCTCAGATTCAAATCTCTCCTACCGGCAAATTCCTTTATGTTCCCAACCGTGGCCACAACAGCATCGCTTGCTTCTCCGTCGATTCCTCCACCGGTCGCCTGTCGGCTATCGGACAGGTACCGACCGAAGCTGTGCCCAGTGCGTTCAGCCTCGACCCTGAAGGAAAGTTCGTCTTCGCCGCTGGTTCGGCGACCGGCCGCCTTGTTGCGTACCGTATAAACGACGATATGGGTGAACTTACACCATTGGAGACCTATTCAGTGGGCGAGAGACCCATGGGGGTGCTAGTCACATCGCTGTAAATTATTACGACCCCTTCTAAATTTCATGCGGTGGTTTCATACGTAGATAGGCAGGTCGACATCTACAAATTGCTTGAGGGATCAAGACGCATACTGGTCGTACCAGTGTCTGGATCTGAAAGGCATCATTGGTTCCAACAAAGGTTCGGTAGGCCAGACAATCAGAGGTTTGTAACTGCTAGTTACGACAGTAAGGAGAAAGCTGAAGCAGCCCGAAAAAGGTCGATGCCTTTTGAGTTGGCATCGCTGAATTTTTGACCAATGAACCCAGGATATGGGGAGGATGTTTCGCCCACGGTTTCAGACGATAAACCTATCCACGCCACGTACATCACTAAAAAGTCCGCCGGAACACCCGGGAGTCTACCGTTCCGGTAGCACCCTTATGCCTACAGGAGATTACCTGCACCCTGCCGCCACGATTTCTTCGGTATTGCAACCCATGCACTGCTACGTATGGGTTGAGCGGGGGCTGGCTTAAGAAATACCTGTCAGTTTCATGGACAAATCGTGGACACAATTGCAAAGTCTCCCTGGGTCACAATGGACGCATTGCTTCTTACGGTTCGCCCACTGGAGAGTTGCGGAAATGAAGGTTTAGTAACCCGCGAGGAGAATTCAGATATGTTGACGACTGAGCACCTGGTCAAAGAGCCTCTGACCTTGAAAGGGGCAAGAGCAGCCGCCACAATTCTGAGATTCCCTTGCCGGGGTCGTTGGAGGCTACATCAAGGATTCCACAGGACCCACAAAATCTTGTGATACCATAAATTACGCTGCGGGACGCAGAGGCCGTAGGTTGAAAGCCTGTTACCCCGACCATTCTCTCCTTACAACCACGCCTGGGAAACACCAAACGATCTCATTAGGAGTCATTTATGGCCCGTCAAACAGCGGTTCACGAATTGGAGCAAGGCGACATCAAACTTCCAGACACCGGACGGCCAGTTGTCCGCTCGACCAAAGGTGTTATCTCTAGCGGTCATTACCTCACCTCCATGGCCGGGATGCGCATTCTGCTGAACGGCGGGAATGCTTTCGACGCCATCGCCGCCGCAGGCATTGCAGCCGCTGTGGTTGAGCCTATCGCCTCTTACTCTCTCGCTGCCGAGGGCGTATTCATGCTCTATGATTCGGCCAGCGGCGACCTCCTGTCCTTAAGCGGTCAAGGCACCGCGCCCGGCAAGGCCACCGCGGATTTCTATAAGTCGCAAGGATTTGACCGCATCCCCACCGGACCTGGCAAGAGTGCCCACCTTTCCTTCACCGTCCCTGGAATTGTCGAAGCGTACATCTCCATGCTGCAACGATATGGCACTCTCCCCTTCGACCAGATACTCGCCCCGGCGATTGAATACGCTGAGGGCGGCATTCCCAACTACGAATACATGCTGGAACGGCTTAAATCAGCTACCACTCCCACACAGTTCAACAACTACCCTCCCGGTGGCTGGGATGTCTTCTTCGACAACCGAGAGGTCCCTGAACCCGGTTCCCTACTAGTCCAGCCCGGCCTGGCCAACACCTTAAAGGCTATGTCAAACGCAGCTGCTTCGGGAGACCGGATTAGTGGTTTGAACGCTGCCCGCGACGTTTTCTACAAGGGTTCTGTCGCCAAGACCATAGTTGAATCCTCGGCCAAGGTCGGCGGAATTCTATCCATGGAAGACCTGGCCAACTACAAGAGCGAGTTCGGAGAGCCGGTCTCCACAACCTTCGAGGGTCACGAGATCTTCGGACATGACTCCTGGACCCAGGGACCCATGCTCCAACAGACTCTAAACCTTCTGGAGCACTTCGACCTGAAGGCCATGGGCCACAACAGCCCCGAATACATCCACACTGTCTCCGAAGCCCTTAAGCTGGCGTTCGGTGATCGTGAGGCCTACTACGCCGATCCAAATTATGCCGAGGTCCCCATCGATGGGCTGCTCTCCAAAGAGTACGCCGCAGAGCGGGTGGGACTCATTGACCCGGAGCGCGCCCTTCCCGAGCAGGCGGCTCCCGGCGATCCTTGGAAGTACTCAAACGGCGTAGGCGCAGTCCCTGCAACCGAGGTGATTGCCGCCTCTGGTAATGGCGTATCAGACTCCTCGTCCCACGAAGGCACGACCCACGTGTCGGTCCTGGACGACCAAGGGAACATGGTTAACGGAACCATCAGCGGCGGCGCGTTCGCCAAATCCGTGTTCTTTCCTGAGCTTGGCTGTGCTCTTAGCACCCGTATAGAGATGTTTAACTGCAAGGAAGGCCACCCCAACATGGTTGAGCCTGGGAAGCGGCCTCGCACCACCTTGATCAATTACATCGCCAAGAAGGACGGCAAACCGGTAATGACCATCGGATGTCCCGGAGGTGACAATCAGGCGCAGGCCAACGTACAACTGGTGTTGAACACCTTGGTCTTCGGCATGGACCCTCAGCAGTCAGTAGAAGCGCCCCGATTCGCCAGCCAGAGCGTGGAAAACTCGTTCTTCCCTCATACCTACCTGCCAGGCAGACTGGACCTGGAACCCGGGATACCCGAAAGCACTGCCGACGCCCTGAGAGCCCGGGGGCACGACATTGGCTGGGCCGCCAACTGCGGCTTGGGCGCAACTGTCTCAGTCAGGGACCAAGAAACCGGCAATCTAAGCACCGGTGGAGACCCTCGCCGCGCCTGCTACGCCATGGGGCTCTAGGACCTACAACCGCGAACAAAGAGCCTCAGTCGAAGTTGGCTGAGGCTTTTTTCAACATGCTCTCCCTCTCGTCATTCCGGAGAAAGCTTGGGTTGACTTCGCCCAAGAGGCTGAGCCTATCAGCCAACCGTCAAAGTCAGTCAATGCTCCAGGTTGGATTACTGCTAGCCTCGGCCTGCAAATGATCAATGATCCAGCCCTTCACGGAATCAGCGACGTAGAAGGCCGGCTGCAATAGGTCTCCGTCGGAGAAGACCTGCCCTTCGGACCTCGCTTGGTCTGCCGACTTCGAACCGGGAAGCATCCGTATCCCAACCCTAAGGTTGGCCACTGCAGGGTCAATGCCCCGGAGAAATTCCAGTTTCTGCTCCACAGTGTCGCTGGTCTCTCCTGGTGCACCGAAGGTCTGACCAACGGCGTAAGCAAGGCCGCCTTCCTCACACAATCGGCAGACCTGAAGCATCTGGTCCAGGCGCGCGGCCAAGTCTTCCGGATCGTAGGCATCGACGACTAAGTCACCGATTATCGCCAGACCACATCCTGATTCTTTCATCAGACCAATCAGCTCCGAATCGCAGCCGCTGGCGACAAGGCCGGTGTTCCATTCGATCTTCAGGTTGGACTCAATCAAAGCACTACAGAATGCTTTGGCGTGATCAACGGGCAGGTTGAAACCGTTGGCGATAAAGAAGAATTTGCCCAGTCCCAAACGAAGCCTCAAATCCTTAACTTCGTCAAGCACGTCTTGGATGGGCCGCAGGTTTTGCCGGTCTGGATCGCCCGATGTCTGCGTGCTGAACCACTTCGTGATGACACCTATTCCGAAACCGGCTTCGGCATACCTTCCAAGATCCAATTCCTCCAGGCGGGGCGGCTTCATCACACCTGATGTCGGTTGTTGTTCAGTAGCTGTGACATTGCCACCTGACCGGTACACTACACCCGGCAAGTCTTCGTAGGGCTCCCCGCGTTCCAGACGGTCAGCAAGGTCGGCAAAAGAATCGCCGCCACTCCCCGTAATTCCTACGTCGGGCCCAACGAGATCGAAGCACACCTCTGGAAGGATACTGAAAGCGGGGCCTCCGCAAGCGATGGTTGCATCGCTAATCGACCTGATCCGTGCTATGACCTCCTTGGTGATCGGCAGCACCGACTCCGGGTGCAGGTTGCTTCCGTTGTCCAGGTTACGCATTGACAACCCCACCAATTCCGGCTGGAAATCTTTCACAACTCTTTCTACTTCGCCCAGATAGTCATCGGCGAACATGAGATCCAACATCTTGGTGGAATGTTGTTCAGGGTCTAGGTACCCGGCGATGTAGGCCAAGCCTAACGGGAGGGGTTGGGCCTGATAATTGGTCATCCATCGCCCGTGGCGGTTAGTTGCGATGAGCAGGACTTTCAAAACTCTCTCCCATTCATGCCTGGAGTCCAAGTCCCTACATTATCACTATGGGGGTAGATTTGACCAAGCTGCGGCCGTAATCATGTTCGGTCTTCGCAGAATGCCAAAGATGATTACCTTTCCCACGCACCGGGAAGGGTCAGCCTAGGAGCGGCCTCTCTCGATAAGTCCTACGAAGCTCACCGGGCAATCTCGATGCAGTAGATTCCGGTTTCTGCGGAATTACGACCGGGAGCTACCTCAGAGATCCCTTGACCGACTCCACTCCCTTCACCATCGCCCGTAGTTTGGCAAATGCGATTCCTCGAGGCAGATATTTCATGCCGCAATCCGGGGCCAGCATCAGTTGTTCGGGCGGCAGATATTTCAACGCCTCTTTGACTCGGACACCCACTGCCTCGGGTGTCTCTACCTTGGGGTTCTCCAAATCCAACACCCCCACAACCATGGTCTTACTTGGGAGCCTGGCCAACACTGACAGATCAAGGTTCGGCTGGGCAGTTTCTATAGAAACCAGATCAACTACCGAATCCTCAAGCTCCGTCAAGAAATCGTACCTGGATGCCTTGCCCTTAACCACGGCTGCGTAGCCGAAACACAGGTGCAGGCCGGTCGTGCCGGTAACATCTTCTAGGGCCTTGTTTATGGCTTGAACGCCGAACTCTTTGGCGGCGGCTGCGTGGGCTTGGAGCCACGGCTCGTCCAACTGGACAACATCTGCTCCGGCCTGGAATAGGGCTTTCACTTCATCGTTTACGGCCACCGCGTAGTCCATGGCCAGCGAC
>Ga0209228_1001153_pt1 | contig 13233 bp, 13 predicted proteins | sample METZYME_3_150m_FD_187547 | JGI IMG/M metagenome (GOLD analysis project Ga0209228, IMG submission 187547) | Marine microbial communities from oxygen minimum zone in mesopelagic equatorial Pacific - METZYME_3_150m (SPAdes) (version 2) | ecosystem: Environmental > Aquatic > Marine > Oceanic...
ATTATTAATGGGCGAATAAGTTTTGATATTAATTCGCTTCCCTTTATTTCTTAGAAAGTCGGCTTCTTTTTTTAGTGGTCGGTCCAGACCGGGGGAAGAAACCTCAAGAACATAATGGTTATCTATCAATTCGTGGATTTCAATTAAGTCTTCAATTTCTCGACTTAATTTTTGACAGTCGTAAACTGTAACTCCTTGACTTTTTTCAATAAATACTCTTAAAACCCAATTTCTGCCAACTTTTTTGTACTCAACATCGACTAATTCGATTTCATTTTTTCTGAGAGTTGGCTCAATAAGATCGGCAACTGAATGGTAAGTAGAGGTTTTTTTCATGTTCCAGTAGCAAGTATATTTAACCGCTTCTGTTTATGCTCTAATTAGGCCGTTCTATGTTTTCTCAATAGTTTAGGAATTGGCAGCGCCCTTTATTTTCTATAAAAGCAAAAAAAAAAAGCGTGGCTTAAGCCGCGCTCTTAGATAGGAACCAACTCTTTACCAAAAAACTATACTAAAAGGGGGTAAGTGTTGCAAGGAAAAATTTTTTCTACTGAGGGGTAGTAGTTTTTACAGTTTTGATAGGATCCCAAAAATATCTGCGATTTCTTCTGGGTATGAAACTAGCAGAGATTCGCCGGTTTTTCTTAGTTTTATTTCTATTTTTCCTTCACCAAGGTTTTTGAGACCGATGACTATTTGGATAGGAATACCAAGGAGTTCTGCATCTTTGAATTTCGCACCCAACCTGTCTGGACGGTCATCAAGCAGGACCTCCATCCCCATTTTCAAAAGTGTTTCATAAATATTACTTGCTGCTGAACTTACAGTATTGTCGGAAAAGTTGACTGGGAGTATAATCGCTTGAAAAGGAGCAAGAGGAGTAGGCCAGATGATTCCTTTCTCATCATGGTTTTGTTCAATGGCGGCCGCAGCAGTTCGACCTACTCCTATACCGTAGCACCCCATGATCATATGTTTTTCTTTTCCTTTATCGTCCAAGTATAAGGCTTGCATCGATTCGCTGTATTTTTTTCCTAGAATAAAAATATGACCCACCTCGATACCCCGTTTTAATTTAAATTTTCCTGAATCGCACTTCGGGCATGGGTCATCTTCGTTGATATTTCTTATATCGCCTACTTTTTCAACGCTCAGATCTCGATAAAACTGAACTCCGGTCAAATGGGTATCTATTTTATTTGCTCCTGCGATGCTATTCGTCATAAGTGGGACTTCTTTATCAGCAAAAATTTTTAGCTTAATCTTGACGGGACCTAAATACCCGCAAGGTAATCCAGTCGTTTTTTTAATTAAGTCTTCTGATGCAGGGATAAGCCATTCGCAGTTGACTAGATTCTTCAGTTTGATTGAATTGATTTCGCGATCTCCTCTAACGAGTCCCGCAACAAGTCCCTGTTCTGTTTCAAATACAACGGTTTTAATAATTGTTTTAGGTGAGACTTGCAGGAATTGAGCTATATCTTCGATTGATTTTTTTTTGGGTGTAGCAATTTCTTTTAAGTCTTCCAGAAAGGAAGGTGCCACATCTATTATTGTGTTTTTTGACTCAGCTTTTTCAAGATTTGAGGCGTAATTGCATGTATCACAGAATCCAACACAATCTTCCCCAGAATTTGCAAGTACTATAAATTCGTGAGAAAAGTTCCCTCCAATTGTTCCGCTATCGGCCTCCACCATTTTAAAATTCAGTCCACATCTCTCAAAAATTCGGGAATAGGCATTTGCCATGTTTGAATAAGTTTCGCGTGTACATTCCTCGGTTGTATGGAAACTATATGCATCTTTCATTGTGAATTCACGTCCACGCATAATTCCAAAACGGGGCCTGACTTCATCTCGAAATTTGGTTTGAATTTGATACAAGGTAATAGGCAATTGTCGGTAGGATCTAACATCACGGCGTACAATTTCTGTAATAACTTCTTCGTGAGTTGGTCCATAACAAAACTCGCGGTCATTTCTATCTTTAAAGCGTAATAACTCCTTCCCATAAAAATCCCAACGTCCACTCTCTGCCCATAATTCTGCTGGTTGGACACTAGGGAGAAAAACTTCTTGTCCGCCAATCTGATCCATTTCTTCTCTGATGATCTGTTCGACTTTCCTAAGCACTCTTAGCCCTAAAGGTAAAAATGAATAAATACCAGCGGCCATTTGACGAATCATTCCAGCGCGAACCATAAGCTTATGGCTAATTACTTCTGCATCTGCGGGGGACTCTTTTAAGGTAGGTGTTAGTAGTTTTGAATAGTACATAGTGTTAAGCTTTTTAAGTCTATAGCTCTTTGATTACTACCTAGTTTTTTTGAGGTATATTTTATTTAAGTGAAAACTATTTTTTTCTCAAAGATATATTTAGCTAGTGGATAGAAAATGATTGGCTAGTTCTATGTCTCCTTCGCGATGGATCTCAAGCCATCCCTTATGAATTTCAAGAAAATTGACGACGTAGCCTCGATCTATCATTTCTTGTATAAGGTCGGTAAATTTAAACAGGTTTATATCTTCTGCCTCTTGGAATTTGCCGCGATAGTTTTTAACACAGTCTTCATAGGTTTGGAGAAGTTGCTCCGCTCCAGTTTTGGTAAACTTTGCAAGGCCTATAAACTCGTGGGTGGCAGTTTCTGAACTTAGTTTTGAGCCAATTTTTGAAATAATATTTTCACAAACAAAACTAATTTTTCTTCTGGTAGGCTGGTGTTTATTTTTGCTGATAACAAAATCCTGAGTTCTATTTGTTTCAGGCGCATGGTACTGCATGGTGTTGTCGGCCACAAGCACAATGTCTTCTTGGCAAGTGAGTATTTTTGTCATTATATGGTCTTCAAATAATATGTCTGAATACAGCATAATAAAACCGTTTATCATCTTTTTACGAGCTTCCATCAAGCTGTGTAGTTCGGAACCTTTTTTATAGTTTTTATTTTCCTGTAGGTTAGTGCCTTCAGCCTTCATTTTGTCGCCCTTATAACCTGTGATTACTGTGATGTTTGTAAGGTTACTATTGTTGAGTGTGCTGACTTGCCAGTCGAGAATAGTTTTACCGGCTATTTCAAACATAGACTTAGGTTTGCCATTTAGAATTGAGCTTAATGATGAGTCTTCGCCTGCAGCAGGAATGATTACAGGGATGTTTTTATTATTTTCATCGAGTTTGTCTTTTTCTTTAACATCGAGAAACCCTACTGTTTTAAATATTTCTCGAACAGGAGAACATATTGGGTCGGCTTCAAATGATCGTTGATTGAGGAGTATGGTCCGTGCAGTTTCTTCCATTGCTTTATTGGCACTTCTTAAAAGGTGATTAGCGTAAATAACAATACGAAATCCTGCCAAACGCAACTCATCTTCGGTAAGTGTATTGTATGTTGTTGGTACACATACCATTGGTTTTTCACAATTACTCTTTTGAGTTATTTTCTGATAGCGTTCAGCAAACTCCATGATCTGGGCGGGATCTTTTTCTTTGGAATGAATCATCACACCATCAGCTCCAGCTTCAAGGTAGATTTGCGCTCTGGAGAGCGCATCGTCAACGCTTTTTCCAGCTATTAAGCTTTCTAGTCGGGCTATGATCATGAAGTCTAGTGATATTTGGACGTTTTTACCTCGGTGAATTTTTTGGGCAAATACCTCTGGTTCCTGAAGTGTTTGCTGAACACCTGGTTCTAGACTATTTCTCTTAGGGAATACTTTGTCTTCAATAATTACAGCAGAAACGCCTGCTCGTTCAAGTTTGGTAACCATATACTCAAAGTTATTTGCATCGCCACCTGTATCTCCATCAACGATCATTGGTTTGTGGGTAACAGCTAATATTTCATTGATAGATTTTAATCTTGAATCGAAGCTGACGACTTCAATATCAGGGTGGCCTTTTGAAGCAGAGTCAGTGAGACTACTCTCCCATATTGCGTCGAATTCTCGTTGTACTGATAATTCGTTAGATTGCCCTTCAACTCGTGCATTATTAGCGATAATACCACTTAGTCCATTATGAGCTTCAAGCACTCTTACTATTTGCTCTTTTTGGAGGAGTGCTTTTAATTTACCGCGGCGTGTCTCAGGGAGAATATTATTTAGTAATGTCATATTTTGATTTTAAATAAAATTATCAGGTTCAAGGCGTTCACGGATCCATGCAGGTAGGTAAACTGACTCAAGGTCAAGCTCTTTTAGTACTTGGATAATTATTTCGCCTTGTTCTTGATTTGAAAGTAAGCTATCAATGATGATTGTATTCTTCCCATTTACCTTACAGTGGCCACTTTTAACAGAGATTTCAGAGTCGAACAAGCTACCGATTATTATATTAATTGAAAGCTCAGATGCGATTTTTTTCAGATCCTCTAATTGGGATATTGAATCCATTCTCTAAAATGGTCTTAGAACCTTATCTAATTGATGACTCGCACTATGTCGTTATAGAAAGCAAATACCATCAAGCTTATTAACATGAAAAAGCCTATCTGTTGAGCTATCTCTCTGTTTTTCTCACTAACTGGTCGTCCCTTCACTATTTCTATGAGAAAAAACAAAATATGACCTCCATCCAAAATTGGAATGGGGAGTAAATTAATTAGTCCAAGGTTGATGCTTAGTAAGGCGGTTAGTCTAATAAATTCATAAAAGCCTTGTTCGGCCTGCTCTCCATAAATCTGAAAAATCAATATGGGGCCACCAATTTGATCTGCTGGGATTGACCCAAAAAGCATTTTTTGCACACTGATAGCGATCAAGGCCGTCATCTCCCAAGTTTCTTTTATGGCCCTTCCGATCGAACCAAGCAGGCCATATTGTTCGAGCACCATACGACCACTCATTCCAATACCAATTTCTCCAATTTCTAAATCTTTTCCATCTTTATCTTTAATTATTTTTGAGGTAGGGATCAGAGGGATTAGTATTTCTGTATCGTTACGTTGAATTTTAAAAACTAGTGATTTGCCTGGCTTATCGACTGCTGCAGGTCTAAGGTCCGACCAGCCAAATATGCTTTTATCTCCTACTGCGATGATACGGTCATTAATTTGCAGACCTGCCTTTTCGGCAGCACTTTCCTTTTTGACATAGTTAATAGTGTTTGCTAGTGGGGTTATACCAATCAGTCCGACTTTTTCACTGTCGCCAAAAAGGTTTTTAATTTCTTCTGAATTAGGTGTGATTTCTAAATTAATAATTCCTTTTGTTAAGCTTTCAACTTGAAAGTCGAGTTTTTTGCCAGGGGAATCATATACCGCCTTTTGTAGTTCACTCCATAAAAGGATTGGTTTGTTGTTGACAGATAACACTTTGTCTCCTGTCTGGAGGCCTGCCTCGAGGGCAGGTGAATTCGGTTTCACAGTTCCAATTACCGGGCCTATTGTTTCAACCCCCGCCATGAAGACAAATATATAGATAATTAAAGCAAATAGAATATTAAATAAAGGGCCAGCAAATGCTATTAGAAGACGATGGTGAGGTGGTGCAGCTGAGAAGGAACCTTCTTCATTTGTTTCTTCACCAAGTTCCTCTCCCTTCATTTTAACATAACCGCCCAGCGGGATAGCTGCAATAATAAATTCGGTTCCTTGAGAGGTTGTCCCAAATAACTTTTTGCCAAAACCTATAGAAAATTTTTCTACAATGACACCACATTTTCGAGCAGCAAGAAAATGCCCTAATTCATGGATAAATATAAGGGCGGCCAAGCCTAATAAAAATGCGAAAACCTTAAGGCCAACGGCTGATAAAGCATCGAAAGATATAGATGATATTTCAAACATAAGTAATTTAAAGTGATTATTTAGGGGCTAGGTGTAAAGTCTTGTATTTCTATTCCGGGAGGAACTTCGAAATCAAAAACACTTTCCGGTATGTCCTCGTTAGTACGGATGGCTCTAAAGTTAATTTCTGTTCTATTACCTAATTTATCATACACGGTCGCCCCTGTAATTTGGTAGTTATTTTTGTTTGCTCGAAGGAGGAGGCGGCTTAAATTGCTTTCAATTTCCTTTGGAGTGAAAACAACAATAAATTTATCCCTTTTAGCCAGAACCTGCACAGTGTCAAAGATGTCAGTCAATCTTCCTTGCCCTGCCAGAAAGAGAGCAGGAGTATTTGATGAATATACGTTTTCAATGGCCATCTTTGTTGCTTGCTCATCTTCAGGTGTGTAGAGCCATAAATATTTTTGATCGCTAATAAGAATCTGTGGGTCTGGGGAGTTATATGTCCATTTCATTTTACCGGGTTTTTTAATCTGGACATTTCCTCGGGTAATTTCTGTTCGGTTTATCATTTTCACGAAGGCCTTTTGCTCAAAGGTTGCCTGAAATGTTAGAACCGATTCATAATTTTTTTGTATTGCGTTAACAGTGGCCTGCTCGCTGCTAACTGCCCATGCAGGTAAATGCCAACCTAAAATAAGAAAAAAAAATAAAAAACTGAACTTCATTTGCATGGATATTTTTATGTGATATTTATTATTAACGAGTTTTGTGAGTCACGGTCCTATCATTAATCTTGATTTGATTTTCTTTAACCATCTTGATTGCTTTTGGATAAAGGTGGTGCTCCTGCTCAAGTATTCTTTCAGAAAGAGACTTTTCGTCATCGTTGTCGTAAATAGGGACCACAGTTTGTGAAATAATTGGTCCGCTATCAATTCCTGAGTCAACGAAATGGACAGTGCACCCAGAAAATTTAACTCCATATTCTATGGCTTGTTTTTGAGAATTCAGACCTGGAAATGCTGGTAGTAAGGAAGGGTGTATGTTTATAATTTTTTCCTTAAAGGTTTGTATGACCTCTTCTCCCAGGATGCGCATATATCCAGCAAGACAAATAAGGTCAATAGGATATTCTTTTAACTTTTCTATAAGAGCCGTGTCAAACGCTCTTTTGCTTAAATAGTCAGCAGGATTGATAAAAGTCGTTTTTATGTTATATCTTTCAGCCCGACTTAAAGCCATTGCATCTTTGGTATTGCTAATTACAATGGAAATATCAGCGTCCAGTTCTTCTTTCTCAATACTGTCGATTATAGCTTGCAAATTAGAACCACGGCCGGAAACAAGAACGGCTAATTTGAAAGTATTTAATGTCATCTGTGTTATCAGGTCTTTATTTCACTTTGAAATCATTATATATACTTGAGCTTAGCACTTTCGAAAAGGAGGCACAAATTGTTCATAAAAAATAGCTTATAGAGAGCTTTAGGATGTTAAATGAGTTAAAAAAAATAATAGGTCTAAAGGTGTTTCTTGAAGAGGGCCTTGAAATGTTATATTGATTAATATGGAACCTGGGTAGCCTATCAAAGTTCTGCATTTGTTAAAATTTTTAGCAGACCTATATTTTGAGTGTGCCCTGATTTGTATGCTCTGATGTGTCCTCTAATAGGCTTACCCAAGAGATAGAAGTCCCCTAGGATATCAAGAATCTTATGCCTCGGGAACTCATTTTTAAATCGCAACTCGGTATTGATAACTTTTCCATCTCCCAACAAGATAAAGTTGTCCAAGTTGCCACCAGAAGCAAATCCCATTTTTGTTAATTGGGCGATATCTTTCATAAAACCGAACGTGCGTGCAGGGGCGATTTCTTTTTTAAAGTTTTTGTCATCTATATATTCGAATGTGTGATCCATTACTCCGATTGGAGCTGGATACTCCATATGATAGCTAACCTTAAACCTATCGCTTGGTTCAATGCTAATATGGGAAGCACCCTTCTCTTGAGTTCCAAAAACATACTTTTGGTCGATAATTAACTCTCGGCAAGATGTGCCCTGCTCTTCAATTCCGCCGTCTTCGATTAGTTCACAAAAATCTTTTGAAGACCCATCCATGACCGGAACTTCATCGCCAACCTTTATGAGTAAGTTTGTAATATTGTACATATGGAGAACAGCCATGATATGTTCTATAGTAGCAACGCTGGCTTTTCCTTTATGCAGCGTAGTAGAGTAATTAGTAGATATAATATTTTCAAGTCGAGCTGGAATAGTTTGTCCGCTGGAAATATGGCTAAAAATAATGCCGCTTTCGGGCGGTAGAGGTTGTAGGATTAGACCAGTTTTGAGTCCTTTGTGAAGTCCGCTTCCATATAAAACGACGCTTCTTTTAAGTGTTCTTTGCTGGGGATATTTAAGCTTGTTAAATTTTGTTTTTTTAGGTTGGACTTTTGGTTGACTAATTTCTAAAGGAATTTGATTGAGAGAAATTTTATTCCGTGAAGTAGCGACTGCAAGGATACGATCTAACACAGAGTGAAGTTCCCTGATGTTTTCCGGCCAATGATACTGACATAGGGCTTCAAGTGCCGCCGAATCTAGCTCGGGGGCTGGGAGCCCATCTTTTTGTGATACTTTTTCTAGATGGTTGCGAATCAACACAGGAATAATCGTAGAATTTTCTCTTAGAGAGGGCACGTTGACGGTTGTATTGTTAAAAATTTTTAGTAGATCGGGGTTGAATAGATTTTGTTGAGAAAGTTCCTTGAGGTTTTTAGAAGAAGAAATGTATAGGCGTGATGGTAGTATTTTTTGTTGTTCAGTTTGATCAGGAGACAATGCATTAAATAGTTTTTTTTGAATAGTTTGATTCAGGGTATCGACATTATCTAAATAAACAACTTGAGATAGAATTGTATTTAAACCATTAGTCTTTGACGTAGTAACGCCTTTGTTTGATTGAAATAGAAAAGAATTGATTTCGTGGGCTGGTCTAGAAGCACAATTGAGTTTAATAAAAGGGATATTGCTTTTTGAACTTTTTTGATGGATTTCTTGGGCGATATATTCTTTACCTGTTCCAATTTCACCTAAGAAAAGTAGGGCACTATTGGATTGCGAATGGGTATTAATGGCTTTTTGTGTTTCAATTAGTGTGGCAAACCCCAGCAAAGCGGCATTATTTTTTTTTATTGGGCGGGTTTTTTTGAGTCCTAGGGCGCTTTTTACAGATTGAGTTAAACTGTCCATTGAAAACGGTTTTTCAATGAAGTCAAAAGCTCCCAGTTTAGTTGCTTTGACTGCTGTATCGATAGTCCCGTGCCCAGACATGACCAAAACTTCTATTTCTGGGTGATAGGTTTTAACAGTCTTTAATACCTCTATTCCATCCATTCCAGGAAGCCAGACATCAAGCAATAAAAGATCTGGTGGATCAGATTGAATTATATCTAATGCGTTGAGTCCGTCTTCAGTTATCAAAACATCATAGCCCTCATCAGATAAGATTTCTTTGAGGGAGTTTACGATATTCGTTTCATCATCAATCACTAAAATGCGTTCTCGAGGCAAACGTAATCTCCATGCTGGAATATTAAAGGTGTTTTGAACTATTTTTGAAATTCTAAATAAAAAATACGCTCCCCGGCGTAGATAAACTTTTTTTCGTATTTACTTTTAGGGACACCTTCTTTTTGAAATAGGAATGTACCAATCCCATTTTTGTTTTTCAAGGCCTGTTCATTTTCAAAAAAATCAAGAATTTCTATAGCGTAGGCCTCGTGATCTGTCGCGATATGAATTTCACCACTGGGCTTAAGTTTTTCGGCTAGAACTTTGATAAAGTCTGGTTTGATTAGTCTACGCTTATGATGTTTTTTTTTAGGCCATGGATCGGGGAAATTTATATATATTCGACTAACTTCTTCAGGATTAAACAAAAGGGGGATTTTTTTTTTCGCATCACCATATATGATTCTAGCATTGTAGACTTCATGCTTATCAATTCTAGTAATAACTTTTCGGATTCCTTTATGATAAAAATCAATCCCAATAAAGTTTTCATCTGGTACTCGAATACCCATTTCTATGAGAAAGTTTCCGACTCCAAACCCGATTTCTAGGTTCAATGGATTACGGTTTCCAAATAAACTTTCCCAGTTGGGTCTAGCTTCGACATCGAGAAAGTTAGAACTATTTTCTGCGATTTCTTCAAATGAAATTAGGTTTTTAAAAGACATTAGATACTTACGCTTCTTCGTCTTCTGAGTAGTCGTGAATAGTCTTTATACGAACAACTTCATATTCTATTTTTTGGTCTGGCAGAGATATTATAACCTCATCTCCTTCTTGTTTTCCCATTAAAGCTCTTCCGATGGGTGACCCACCAGAAATTTTACCGGCCTCGGGATCGACATCCTCAGGAAATACTAGTTGAAATTTTTTTTCTTCCCCTGTTTTGGTGTCAGCAAGTAACATAGCACTACCCAATCCGGACCTGTCCCGCGGTATTTTTTCTATGTCAAGAGAGGTAACGTCGCTGATTCTTTTTTGCAATAGTGAAATTCTGGCTTGAAGGAATGTTTGCCTTTCTTTAGCAGCTTTATACTCGGCATTTTCTTTTAAATCCCCATGTTCTCTTGCTATTAAAATTGCCTTTGGGATGTCTACCTGTAGTTCTTTTTGAGACATTAAAAGTTCATCATCAAGTTTTTTTATAATAGCCTGCTTCATGCAGATTTTCTCCGATTAAATTGTATGATTTCTAGTATTAGATTAGCTTTCCTACGCGTTAAATGCGCATTTTAAAAAACCATTTCATCTTGCGCAAGGTAAAATTAGATATGATTCAATATAATTAGACTTTGACATTTATTTATGAGTTAAGATTTTTTTTGAGGTGAAAATTTTAGCCAGTGTGTATAAGTATCCTGTCCCAGCAAGAGGTAAGAGAAAGCATAAGTGTTGAGTTAGAGCTAGTGCAATAGCTTGCTCAGGTTCTATCCCAAGATATTGGTAAATAAAGAAAACGGTCGCTTCATAAACCCCAAAGTTTCCGGGTGCTAATGGAACTATAGTTGTTAGGTTCAATGCGGATAGAATCAACAAGACACTCCAGATTGGCAGATCTAAACCGAAACCCTTCTGTATTGCCCAGATTGCCAAAGCTTCAACTAATTTCATTCCATAAGCTAGAATAACACCATGGAAAAAAGTTTGGAAATTGCGGAGCCCTTCTAATTGTTGTCCCCAACGAGATATAAAGTCAATGATTCTTTCTTTAAATTTATTTTTGTAAGAAAACTCTTTTTTTTTATAATTATTAAAACGAAAAGAGAAATATAAAAGAAGACTCATGAAAAGAAAAATAACCACAATTAATCCAAGTATTCCCTTTTTCATTAAGGGTGGTATGGGAGTAAGCCAACTTACAATTAAAAGAACGGTCAATTTAGCTATTCCTTCAGCAAGTTGATCGAGGGACATTACTGAAAGAGCGGTCGAATGATTAATACCTTCTTCTTTAGCCAAAAGAAAAACTCCGCAAGCATGTCCGCCAGGAAACGGAAGTATGTTCATTGCGGTGCTCATAAGGGCATTAACTTTAAACATTTCTTTAAATGTGACGGAAGCGTCACCTGGTAAAAAGATAATCCATTGTTTGGCCCAGAATATAAAGATTAAAAAATGTCCAGCAACTCCGAGTGAAAGCCACAAGGGGTGAACTCGTTTGATATTATCCCAAGCTTGCCCCAACTCTATTTCGCTAAAACATAAGAAAAGTAGGTATGTTGAAAAAGTCCAAGCAATTAGTAATAAAACTTTATTTAGTTTTGGACTGGGCATTAAAAAATATTTTTTGTAGCTAGTTTGATTTGAGTCTATTTTTACTCAAAGTAGCTTGATTGCGGTTCCACCTTCAGGCAGATTAATTAATGGGTGGGTCTTGGCTCACTTTTTCTTTTTTATTTTTTCTTGCCATAAAATGAGCCAGTGCTGAAGTAATCTTAGCGCCTGGACACCTTGGAATTTTCTCCGTTTAAACTTTGGTGTTTGGTCATGTTGTATTCTTGCTATAACCGTTGCACCAACAGCTTCTTCTATCACTACTCCACGCTGAGCATGCTCAAGCTTTTTTGATGTGCACTGGTCTCGAAATGCAACTACTAGACGGCAGTCTAAAGGGCGGTCTTCATAAATCATACATGCATGATCTTCATCCAAAAAAGGACATGGTTGGTTGATGACGAGACGATGCCAGTCGACTTGTTCTAAGTTTTTGTTTGAGCGTAATGTTTCCCGTACGCGGTCAATTGTGCGTTTCGATCGTTCAATAACTTTCTCGAGATTGATCTCATTCTCCAAAGCATTATTTATGATACCATCCCATTCAACTTGCGTTGCAGCTACACCAGTATGGCAGCAATGTGCGCAACCTTTTCCACATTTAAGGGGAGGAGCATTTTTATAGGAGTCGTTTAGTGTTTTCCAAAAGTTGCGGAGTGGAGTGGTGCTTTTGGAGCGAGCAGTTTTGATGTGATCTTTTGTTAAAATGCCATAAATATTTTGAATGTCTTCTTCTTTGAATTTTCGCTGAAGATAGTCAGCTAGCTCTGCTGAGCTTGTCATCCCTTCTATGAAAAGTCCGCGTGCATCACTCTTTAGTTCCATGGCTAAATTCAGGTGATTAATTAATGTAGACTTAAAGTGGCAAGTTAAAAGCGGAAGTCATAACTTTTAAAACCAAATAGAAAAAGACTGGCAACTATTCTTTTGTTTTGGCGACGTATTTTACTTGTAATTCGTATATAAGCTGTTCGATAAGTTTGTTTTCGTCTTCATTAAGGTTGCCTTTGGTTTTTTCCCGCAACATGATTAGCATATCAATTGACTGTTGAACTGCAGGAAGATTTACTTCTTTTTTACCAGTGGAAGGGTCGGGCATATCTCCTAAGTGATAAAAGGCAGATGAAGTGAGAGACATGATGAATGTAGAAAAGTCTATCTGAAAAGGCTCGGTTTCTTTTCCTTCCTTTGAGTTGGTTTGTCCTTCTTGAACCTTTGTTTCTTGATCATCTATTGTATTAGCGTCATCTTCTGAAATTTGGGAAGAGCGCTTATCTTTAATAACAAAACTTTCGCCTTCTAAGTCTTCTTTTTTACCCATAAACTTTAATCCCTAAATTAGAGAAACTACTCCTTTTCTTGGCCGATTAGCAGTTTTACAGATATTCCTAAAACAGTCATGATGAGTCCCAGCATAAGGGCAAGGTAACCATCTCCTTCAATAAATTCCATGTAGGATTTGCCTGCAATTGGCCATTGCCTTACGACACCCACTATAATGAAAACAGTTCCTAGCCCGATCAGAGTTTTTTTTATCAGGGTTACACTCTGTTCTTCTGTTTTTTTATCAACTTCATTCTGCATTATAACAAACTCTTAGGTAAGTTTGAACCTAGGTGGCTAATTGAATTTTTATAGACATATGAATTGAT
>Ga0209228_1001160_pt1 | contig 13202 bp, 8 predicted proteins | sample METZYME_3_150m_FD_187547 | JGI IMG/M metagenome (GOLD analysis project Ga0209228, IMG submission 187547) | Marine microbial communities from oxygen minimum zone in mesopelagic equatorial Pacific - METZYME_3_150m (SPAdes) (version 2) | ecosystem: Environmental > Aquatic > Marine > Oceanic | place...
CGTCAAACTTTTTTTTATTTCCGGTAATTTTCTTGTTGTCACTGAATTCTTCCAGACAGCGTTCCAACTCACGTAGAAGCTTATTAAATATTGTATCATTTTTTATAAGAGATGCTTTTACATCAGGTTTAGTATCTGAATTTCTCAACATTTCAAATTCCAATGTAGTCACAATTTTTTTCAGCTCATCAGGATAATCCTTGTAACTTCCCTTTGTATTTAAACCAATTCCCATTATCAATATTGGAAAATGCTGCTCTGGAATACTGATTGTTTCGAGCAAAATACCGCATATTTTTTTTTGACTTACAATCACATCATTTGGCCATTTAAGACGGATTGAATTTACATAATTTTCAAGTACACGTGCAACAACGACACTCGCTAACAAAGAATATATTTGAATCTCTGATGCAGGTTTTTGAGGATGCAAAACGACAGAAAAGGTGAGGTTTTTCCCAGGTAGCGAAACAAACTTCCTTGATGCCCTGCCACGTCCAGAAGTTTGCATGTCTGTGCGTACTACTAATCCGTGCTGTTGGAGTAATTCATGGTTGGACTTAAGGTATGAATTAGTTGAATTTATTTCATTAAAGTGAATGATTCTATTACCTATTTTCCTGGACATAATTTATCAATTCAGTAAAAAATCGTGAATTATTATTTCTTTGGCTATTCCTGTATCTTCATTCCTGTCAACCGATACAATTGCCTTCACCTCCGCGATTACTTTGCTAATTTCAGTTTTCAGATGTATTTCGTACCAATAACTGTAAGGAGTGAAATAGTCATCTGCTTTGCTGTAATATTGAGTGATGTTTCTCAATTTATTTTTTATGTCATTTTTTTTGAGTTTTATCCTGGGCAGTTTAGTCAGCTCTTCTGCAATTTCAATTCTCTTTTGATAAAAATTTTGTGAGTAATTGTTTTCGAAATTTGATTGAGAATAGTTTATGAAATAATTTGTTTGCTGGTCATATTGCTCTAGAAATTCAACAATTTCTTCAAAAGTTGCCAAATTTATATTTATTCGAGGATATATAGACGTATGATTCGAAGATGATACATATTTGTTGCCTACCGGAAAAGTTGTGAAACTCTGGTCCCAAAACTTCTGAGGAATGTTTTTTTCTTTAATAGCGTTGATCAGCATTATTTCGTTTAATTGATCAAAATATCCGTTTTTAATTTCAATTGGCGGTTCAGAAAATATATATGCGTCTTTTTCTGCTCCAATTGCACCGTAGATTGATGAATCATAAATATATGAGTCCTTATCTATCCAGTCGAAAATTGCAGCGTACATCTTTAATATTTCATTATTGTCAAATTGCTTATTTTGCGTAATTAAAGCGTCTCCGACATTAGATTTACTGCTAATATTCCATTTGTTAAGAATATTAATAAATTGATTTGCAAGATGCACATCTGATTTAGATTCGGGATTTACTGTTCTAAAAGGAGGTGTTTGAATACGATTAAGGTTATATAGATGATCAATAGGACGTATATAGGGTGTGTAGAAAGCAACATCAGGAAAATCAGAGATTACGCCTGCAGGTAATCTGACAGGCTCAGGTGGGTTTAAAATGGATATATCTCTGCCTGAGGTCCCCATTGATAAAAAACTCCAAACGTACTGTCTGAAAAATTTAATCTCTTCATGACTTTCCAAACCTTCAAGAACAGCCTTAAACATTGATTTAACAGCATTTCTGGCTTTGAAAGATGCCTGGTAATTCTGTATTCCACGTGTTTCAAGTTTTGTTTCAAATGAAAACTCTGTCATGAAGACAGCCAGAAGAGCTAATATTACCAAGGTGATCAGCAAGGCGATTCCACTTCGTGATTTTTTTTGCAATTGTGAAGGGGAGTTCACTGTTAGGGAAGTGATGAGCTATGTACTTTGAAGTTAGGCTGTTTTTAAATTCATGCCTTTCAAAGTTTTCATCAGAAAAGAAGAGCCTTAGTCCTGAATTGAATAAAAACTAAGGCCTTGTTTCTCAAAAATTTAAAACTGCTGAGATTTTTATGAGCAACCGCTGGTTGCTCCGCAGGATGCACACTTGAGACATGAACCGTTTCTTACCATTGTGAATTGCTGGCATGTATGACAAGCTTCACCTTCATAGCCCTTCATACGTGCCTCTTGAGAAAGGCTTGCTGTAGAACGGTTTAGTGTTTCCCAGGTTTCTAATGCAGAGTCTGCAGTAAAATCTGTACTGCCTGAATAATCAGCATGAGCGGTCTCGAGTTCAGAATCAGTATTTTTAAGCAAAGTAAAATCTACGCCCTCATATTCGATTTTCTCATTTTCAAGAAATTCCTGGCTTTCTTCTGTACTAAGAGTCCTTTCCGAGATAACCTGTTCGTTATCAAATTCAGGCTCATTTTCATTTTGTGTATGTACTGCACTGGCCTGCAATTCATCCGGGTGGACATGTGCCAGTTCGTTACGCCCAAGGTATGAAATTGCAAGTTCACGGAAAATATAATCAATAATTGAGGTACTCATTTTTATTGAGTCATTACCGGAGACAATACCATTTGGCTCAAAACGAGTGTAAATAAAGGCTTCGATAAATTCCTCAAGTGGAACTCCATGCTGAAGACCGAGGGAAATTGCTATCGCAAAGCTGTTCATCAAACTTCTGAACGCAGCTCCCTCCTTATGCATGTCAACAAATATTTCTCCAATTGTACCGTCCTCATATTCGCCAGTACGCAGATAGATTTTATGTCCTCCGATAACGGCTTTTTGCGTATATCCGTTGCGACGGTGAGGTAATCTTCTTCTTTTGGCAATGTAGCGGTGAATTATTTTTTCAGCAATTCGGACTTGTGCTGGCTGTGAAGCGGCAATTTCCAAGTCTGAATCATCTTCATCCCACAGGTATTCATCAACGTTAACATTTAGTGGCTGGCTTAGCTTAGAGCCGTCACGATAAAGTGCATTACATTTTAAGCCTTTAAGCCATGATGTTAAATATGCTTCTTTAAAATCGTTAACATTTGCTTCGTTTGGAATATTGATAGTTTTGGAAATAGATCCGGAAATAAAAGGCTGAGCAACTGACATCATCCGGATATGTGCCTCTGAAGCAATATAACGTTTACCGTTGCGCCCGCACTTATTTGCACAGTCGAAAACACTATAATGCTCCTGTTTGAGATGTGGAGCATCTTCAATCGTCATTGTTCCGCAAATATAGTCGTTTGCTGCTTCTATTTCTTTGCTAGTAAATCCAAGATGCTTAAGAATACTGAATTCAAAATCTCCCAACTGATCATCAGTTATTCCTAATGTTTCCTTGCAAAAATCCTCTCCCAGGGTGTAGTGGTTAAATACGAAGCTAACATCAAATGCTGATGGCAATTGATCTTCTATGCGCTTAATTACATCGTCAGTAAAACCCTTGGCACGTAATACATTTGCGTTGATGCATGGGCTGCCGTCTAATCGCGCGTGACCCTTGATATAGTGTACAATATCAGTTATTTGTGTGCTACTGTATCCTAGTTTCTTTAATGCAGGTGGTATGGAGTTATTTATTATTTTAAAATAACCGCCTCCTGCGAGTTTCTTAAACTTCACCAAAGCGAAATCAGGTTCGATGCCGGTAGTGTCACAATCCATCAGCAAACCGATAGTACCCGTAGGAGCGATCACTGTGACCTGCGCGTTTCTGAAACCATATTTTTCTCCCATTTTCAGGGCCAGACTTGCATCCTGTTGAGCTGCCTTGAGAAGTTCCGGTGGGCAATGCTGGCTGTCTATTCCTACCGGCTTGATGGTTAAACCTTCGTATTCACTGTCCGGAGCACGGAATGCAGCTCTGCGGTGGTTCCGGATAACACGCAGCATATTCTCCTTGTTGCGTTCATATCCTGGAAAAGTACCAAGCTCTTTGGCCATCTCAGCGGAAGTGGCATAAGCAGTCATGTGCATAATGGAAGTTATAGAACCGCATATTCCAAGGGCCTCAGGTGAGTCATAAGGTATGCCGTTCACCATCAGATAGGTCCCTAGATTGGCGTAACCCAAACCTAAGGTTCTGAATTTGTGAGAAAATTCTGCGATGTTTTTGCTTGGAAATTGTGCCATTAAGACACTGATTTCCAGAACAATCGTCCAGATTCGAGAGCCGTGCCTTAATTTTGTTACATCAAGTTCTCCGGTTCTTGGGTCACAAAAATGCAATAAATTCAGAGAAGCCAAGTTACAGGCAGTGTCATCCAGGAACATATATTCACTGCATGGATTTGATGCCCTGATAGGACCGTCAGCAGGGCATGTGTGCCATTCATTAATAGTTGTATGGTATTGAATTCCAGGGTCTGCCGAAGCCCATGCAGCATAGGCAATCTCTTCCCATAATTCGGATGCCTTCAGAGTTTTGCATGGGACGGGTTCTCTCCCCTCTTTTTGTGCTTTAACTTTCTCAACACGCCAATACAGGTTCCACTCCTTGTCCTGTTCCACCGCCTGCATGAATTCATTATTCAGTCTTACAGAATTGTTTGCGTTTTGCCCTGAAACAGTCTGATATGCTTCAGAATTCCAGTCTACATCATATTCATCAAATGCAACTTTGGTGTATCCCTGTTTTGAGAGATGGATAATTCGATAGACATAGCTGAGTGGCATATCTGCCTGACGGGCCTTTTTGGCAACTTTTTGCAGATTTTTGTTAAGTTTTAGGTCATATTTTTCAGCCTCGTTTTCCCATTCGTTAATTGCTTCAAACAATTCATTTATTATTTTTTTAATTGTTTTTGAGCCAGAAACCAAGGCCGCCACTTTTTGTTCTTCATGAACTTTCCAGTTGATAAATTGTTCAATATCAGGATGATCCGCATCCAGGCAGACCATTTTCGCAGCTCGACGTGTGGTGCCTCCGGACTTAATTGAACCTGCCGCTGTATCGCCAATTTTGAGAAATGACATCAGTCCGGAAGAAACTCCTCCTCCCGAAAGCGGTTCTAAATCTCCACGCAAATCAGAAAAATTGGATCCTGTTCCAGACCCATATTTAAATAATCTGGCTTCTCGTGTCCACAAATCCATGATTCCACCTTCACGCACCAGGTCATCCTTGACTGACTGGATGAAGCATGCATGAGGTTGAGGACGTGTGTACGCATCTTCTGATGGTGCAACTTCTTCTGTTTTAGGATCAACATAATAATGACCCTGTGGGGGTCCATTCAGGCCATAAGCCCAGTTCAGCCCGGTATTGAACCATTGAGGTGAATTTGGAGCAGCCATTTGATTGGCAAGCATGTGACAAAGCTCATCATAGAATGCACGCGCATCCTCTTCCGTATCGAAATAGTTATATTTATAGCCCCAATATGTCCAGCAACCTGCCATCCTATGAAAAACTTCCCGTGAGTCTGTTTCTGATGCAGTAGATTCCGTTTCAGCAGACTCAGTCTCATTTTTTTCTTGATCTGACTCAACTTGATCAGGCAGAGAAGGTTGCAACCAGGAAGGGATCCCTTTTTCTTTAGCTGGTTTAAGCTGTTTGGGAATCCCTGCTTTTCGAAAATATTTTTGTGCCATGATATCTGTAGCCACTTGTGACCAGTGTTTTGGCACAGTCACATTCTCCCATTCTGAGACTACAGAGCCGTCAGGGTTGCGTATAACTGAGGTGCGGTTTTCGAATTCTAAAGACTGGTATGGTCCTTCACCTTCCATGGTGAACAGGCGCTTGATTTTCATGAATACCTTTTAAATGATTTGTATTCTATTTTTTGAAGATGACCAAATCCATGGCGCGCTTGATCCCTTTAAAGCATACTTTTTGTGAACAAGTATAATTGGCTGGATTCACGTTGCCAATTCAGTCAGCCGTATGCAAAAATCTTAAGTAACAATTTTGCAGTAAAACTCTTAAATCAGTAACGTGCTCAGGATCTAACTACTATTAAATTATAGATTAATTAAAGAGTCAAATAAACTCAAATAATTTTACCTGAAAAATTAATTTTACCGAATGTGCGTAAGTAAATTAACTATTCTGCTGACTCTATTCAGACAAAATAATCATGAGATATTCAAGTATGTCAAACTTTTCGGCAGCAATGGAAAATAATCAGGATAAGGAGAGTATAATTTAGGTAATCGAATGCAAAAAATCAACAAAAAATATCTTCTGCTAAATCAAGTAGTAACAATTAATGAGCTGATATTTAAGGTAAAATAATTGTATAAATCACACAAAAAAAATAAAAATTATAGTCCTGTACCGGCCGTTTATCTTCATATCCCGTTTTGCCGAAAAATTTGCCCATTTTGTTCCTTTGCTGTCTGTAAAGACCATTCTGATTTACATAGCAAATATATCACGGAAATGCTTAAAGAAATTTCCATGATTGTAGAAGAAATTAAAGGAAAAAATCAGAAAGAGAGTGAACTGCAAAAGTGTAATGGACATAAACTGCTTGAATCCATTTATGTTGGTGGGGGGACACCATCTCGACTAAGTATTCCTGAATTATCGAAGCTGCTTTCAAAAGTAAGAGAGCATTTAACCTGTTCAAAAAATGTTGAAATTACAATTGAAATGAATCCTGAAGATGTGAGTCCGGAATATTTAAATAATCTTGCCAAAATCGGAGTCAATCGCTTGAGTTTAGGAGGCCAAAGTTTCCGGGAATCTCTGCTTAGGAAGCTTGGACGTTGTCATGATGCTTCTGATTTGCGAAAAGCGTGCGATGTAATAGTTAACTCTCCTTTCCAGAATTGGAATATAGATCTGATGTTCGGAATCCCGGGACAAAGTGTTTTAATGTTTAAAAAGGATGTAGAAGCTGCCATTTCCTACAACCCCAATCATATTTCTTTATATGGGCTAGAAATACATGACCGAACACCTTTTGGTAAAAATAAGCAAATCTGCAAATGGGTTAATGAACATCATGAACAATATGAGGAAATGTATCTATGGGCAGTTAACAGATTGAAAGCAGCAGGACTAATTCAATATGAAGTTTCTAATTTTTCTAAGAAAGGAAACGAAAGCAGGAATAACCTGCTTGTATGGTCAGGAAAAGAATATCTTGGTTTCGGGGCTGGTGCACATTCATATTATGAGATAACTCGGAAAGGAAACATTGGATCAGTAAAACCTTACATTAGTCATTTGAAAAAAAACACTTTACCTGTGGAATTTGAAGAACAGCTTTCATCTAGCCAGCTTGCTTTAGAATTTCTGATGTTAGGATTAAGGAGCAGTGAAGGTTTAAACCTGCAGGGATGGATTGAGCGATTTGAATTGGAATGGAGTCCCCTGGAAGAACAATATGTAAATTCACTTTACGAGCAAGGACACGCATTAAAGAAAGGTAACCATTTTTGTTTAACACCGAAAGGGATGCTTTTAGCAGACAGCATTACGGTGCAGATGATGCCATCAAACACCTCGCATAAAACTATCAAATTATTATTTTAAATTTTTGAGTAAAGTTTTTTCAAAATATTCCGAAAATCAATACAAGTGTTTTTCCGGCTGGGAAAATTAACCAGCTTTGAGGGGAAACATTAAAAGTTATAAAAATAATTGGGAGATAAAAAATGAAAATTCGAAGCAATGCCATGTCAATGAATACATTGAGGCACTCAGATAACAATTTAAAAAATGTCAAAAGTTCAATTTCTAAACTTAGTTCAGGAAACAGAATAAATAGTGCAGCTGATGGACCAGCCGATTTGATTGCTTCAGAGCGTTTAAGAGGACAAATTGCTGGATTGAAACAGGCGCACAGCAATAATGACAGTGCAATTGCAATGTTTCAAACAGCTGAAGGAGCCCTGAGTGAATTCAGCAACATTTTGATCACACTGAAGCAGCTTTCAGTTCACGCAGCAAATGAAGCGGTGAACGATGAGAGTATGGTTGAAGCAGATCAGCAGGAGGTTGATGACCTTCTTGAAACTTTAGACCGAATAGTGGAAACAGCCATGTTTAATGGTAAACATTTGCTTGATGGAAGCTTGGGCACTAATGGAGCTACTGTTGGAGATAATTTGAGATTTGTGAGTGCTGAAACTGATACAAAGGCTTCTCCTATAGAAGGATATGAAGTTGATATTTCTCAAGTAGGTACACAGGCATTTAAAAAAGGTAGTATGCCATTGACTGTAGATAATATTAGTTCAGGTGTAAAAATATTGTTGAATGAAGGTGGCCAGAATGTCGAAATAGATACCGGGTCAGGAATAGTGAACAAAAACATAGAAGAAATTCTGTCTAATCATCGGCGTGATCCTTTACGTTTTCCTACTGAACAAGCATCTGCAGATATTCGTGGAATCGTAATGCATGCAATTAAGGAAGGAATAAAATCCACTGGATTAGCATTAGAGGCTTTTGAGACACCAGATAAAACTTTCTACTTAAGGCACAAGGAGTTTGGTGAAGACTACACTTTTTCTGTTACTACTAACCTTCCGGGTTTGCTGACAAGACAAGCTAATATAGCAGAACTAGCGGAGCCAGGTATTGATGTGGCAGGAAGAATCGGAGGTCAGGCTGCCAGAGGAAAAGGTCAGTATCTAACCGCTATCCATGGGGGATCTCCTGCAAAGGGAATAACGATACAATATGATCGCACAATAGGATTAAAGGAAGTACCTATAAAAAACGAGCTGGGAGAGTTCATTGGTTTAGAATTCGTTGAAGAAACCCAGGAGGAAATTGTTGGTTCACCTGAAAACCCACTCATTGAAGGCTATGTACATTTGTCTCAACAGACGAAAAATGTAAATCTTGGACCTAAACCAGGGATGGAAAGCAGTTTCTCATTGAAAAGCATTCGTACAAATAACCTGGGCATGGGCGTAGAAAATGAAAGCGGATTCAAAAGTCTTTATGATATAGATTTAACAAATAAACAAGGTGCCAATGATGCTGGAAGAATAATCGATAAAGCGGTTGATGAAATTACAATTTATCGAGGAAGAATTGGAGCATTCCAGAAAAACGCAGTCGAAAGCAATCTTAATTCATTAAGAATTGCTGAAGAAAATATCACCAAGGGAGAGTCTACAATTAGAGACACTGATATGGCTGCAGAGATGTCAAAACTGACAGGGAATCAGATTCTACTTTCTGCAAGTCAATCGATGCAGGCACAAGCTAATCAGTTGCCTGAAAATGTACTGCAGCTGCTTCAACAAGGCTAATAAAATTTTACTTAAAAAGATAATTGGTAGCAGGCAGTATTTAAAGAATGCTTTGCTAAATTCCCAAATATCGATGTTGAATTTCTTTATTTGAGTTTAGTGTCGATGAATCACCCATCCATTCAATTTTACCTTTTTCCATAATATAATGGCGGTCAGCAAGGTCTGTAAGAGCCTTAATGCTTTTATCTACCACAAGGATTGACTGTCCGGATGATTTCAAACCTTTTAAGCAATCCCAAATTTCGTTTTTGATTAAAGGGGCAAGCCCCTCTGTAGCTTCATCCAAGATCAACAGACGGGGGTTTGTCATCAATGCCCGCCCTATTGCCAGCATTTGCTGTTCCCCTCCGGATAGCTGATTCCCCATATTATTTAATCTGTCTTTCAATCGGGGAAATAATTCTAAAACTCTATCAAGTGTCCATGGATTCCTAATTTTGAACCTGTTTGAAGAGGTTGCCTCGAGGTTTTCGTATACGCTTAGATTTGGAAAAATATGGCGGCCTTCAGGTACAAGGCCAATTCCTGTCCTGGCAATTTTGTATGGTGGCCATTTTTGGACATGATTGCCATCAAAAATGATTTCACCGGATTTTGTTTTAACCAAACCCATAATTGAATTGATTGTAGTTGTTTTGCCCATGCCGTTGCGTCCAATAAGGGTTACAACTTCACCCTGATTTATCTTCAGATCAATACCGAACAGTACTTGACTCTGACCATAAGAGGTTTCCATGTTGTTTACTTCAAGCATCAGTATTCTCCTCACCAAGATATGCTGCTTTAACTTCAGGATTTTTCCTAATTGCCTCTGGACTGTCAGTTGCGATACCTCTTCCATTTACCAGGACTGTGATCTTGTCTGCCAAAGTGAAAACAACATCCATGTCATGCTCTATAAGCAGTATGGTTAATTTGCCTTTAAGTTCCTGCAGAATTTCTACCATCGCTATTGATTCTTTTGGCCCCATTCCTGCCATAGGTTCGTCAAGAAGCAGTAATTTTGGACGGGTTGCCAAAGCCATGGCAATTTCCAGCTGACGGTGTTCACCATGGGATAGTTGTCCTGCCACAACTTCAGCTCGATTTTCTAAACCAACCTGCTGCAAATATCCAAGCGCAGGTTGTCTGAGGTCATTATCTTTTCTGGCATCTTTCCAGAATTTAAATGAATGACCTGAATGAGCCTGTACTGCAAGTGCAACATTGTCATGTGCAGTTAAATCAAGAAAAATATTGGTAATTTGAAATGAACGGGCAAGTCCAAGTGCAGAGCGCAAATGTACATCCATACCTGAAATATTTATTCCGTCAAACAAAACATTTCCTGAATCAAGTTTAATTTCACCGCTGAGCTGGTTTATTAAGGTGGTTTTTCCTGCACCATTAGGTCCAATTACAGCGTGAATTACTCCTTTCTTAACCTGGAAGGACAGATCGTCAATGGCCAATAGACCTCCAAATGATTTAACCAGAGAATCAACTATTAACATATATGAGTTTTTAAAAATTATGTAGATTTCTTAATTTGCCACCATTTATCCAGTCTGACTAAAATTCCATCAATTCCACCTTGTCCAAATATTGCAATCAGCACAAGCATTGGACCAAAAAAAATCTGCCAGTATTCCGTGATACCCGAAAGAAATTCTTCCAAAAACAAAAATGCGACTGCACCAATAACTGGACCAAAAATAGTTCCCATACCACCTAGTACAACCATAATGATTAAATCTCCGGATCGCGTCCAGTGCATAACAGCAGGACTGACATAATCTGTTTGATTTGCGGACAGTACTCCGGCTACTCCGCAAATTGCTCCGGCAATTACAAAAGCTACAAGACGGTAACGGTAAACAGGGAATCCAATAGTTCCCATTCTTTTTTCATTAGACTTTGCTCCGCGGATTAACATGCCAAAACGGGAATTGATTAAGCGGTGAGAAAAATACAAAAAAACAGTCAGGAATATAAAATTTATATAGTAAAGGGTGTTATCATTTGAAAGATCCAGCAATTCATGAAACTCGCTTCTTGTATAAAGGCTTAGTCCATCATCTCCACCATAATTATCGTTTCCAACAGCAATGAAATAGAACATCTGAGCAAAAGCTAGCGTAATCATAATGAAATAAACTCCTCGAGTACGCAGTGAAATAGCTCCAATTATTAGCGCTGTTAATGCAGAAAAGGCAACTGCAATTCCCATATGAATGAAGCCGTTTGCCATCCAAGATACACCGTCTTCAATAGCGTGTAATGTCCCAATTCCTACAACATATGATCCAATACCCAGATAAACTGCATGACCAAAACTTACCATCCCACCAAATCCTAAGATCAGATTCAGGCTGATTGCTCCAATAGAAAGTATCAGCATTCTGGAAAACATAACTGTATAAAAAGGCTCATCAATACTGTCGGCAATCATCGGGACTGCAGCCAAGCCTACCATCAATATGGCAATTAAAACTGTACGAGGGGACCAATTCATCTATACTCCTTTAGGTGGGAATAGTCCCTGTGGCCTGATCGCCAGAATAAGTGCCATCAGAACATAGGTCAGCATTGAAGAAATGGCAGGTGCGGCGGTATCTGCAACATCGTTGGAAACAAACAGTTCTAATATATCCGGGAGGAACGATCGACCGACAGTATCAATAAATCCCACCAGGAGTGCTGCTACAAATGCTCCTCGGATTGAACCCACACCTCCGATGACTATGACAACAAAGGTTAATATCAATATTCCTTCTCCCATTCCAATTTCCACAGTCATGATTGGGGCTGCCATTAAGCCCGCCAAACCCGCAAGTGCAGCACCCAAACCAAAGACAATAGTGTAGAGAAGGTTTATATTTACTCCAAGGGCACTTACCATTTGACGATTGCTTGCCCCAGCCCGAATCAGCATGCCTAATTTTGTACGGGATACGAGTAAGTAAAGTAAAAGGGCTACTAAGATTCCTGCAGCAATAATTACCAGTCTAAATGCAGGATATCTTATGCCAAAAATTAGATCGACGCTGCCGTTTAATACGTCCGGAAGAGGGATATCGAGCCCGATAGGGCCCCATAATAGTCGTACAAATTCATTAAAAAAAAGGATAAGGCCGAAGGTTGCCAGGACTTGATCAAGATGACTGCGTGTATAGAGTGTACGTAATGCAATGATTTCTAGCAATATTCCAAACAGCATGCATGCAGGCAGAGTAAGTAGCACACCAAGAAAAAATGATTCTGTCCAATTTGTGAATGTTGCAGCAAAGTAGGCTCCCATCATGTATAAGGACCCATGTGCCAGGTTTATCAGGTCCATGATGCCAAAAATTAAAGTGAGACCTGCTGCCAGCAGAAACAGTAAAATACCTAATTGTAACCCGTTAAGCGTTTGCTCCAGAAGCAGTATCCAGTTCACCAGGACCTTAATTGTCTTGAAGTGTTTTTTGCAGAAATGATGTTTGGCAAGGTAAATAACTATAACAATTTCTTACCAAATATACGGTAAAAAGCACAGAAAATATCTCAGGATATTTTATGGATGCGATAAGTCTGGGGAAATTTTGACATTGCTTTCAGGTTTGAATTGTGGAAGGGAAGTATCAAGATATGGAGGGACAAGAAGTCCCTCCAAAAACAGGAATGCTACCAGGACATTTTACAATCCTTTGCGTAAGGATCCTGGTGATTTGTGTAAACGGTTTTCACAATACTGGTTGTGTAGTTTCCTTCAGAATCTTTAATTACTTTACGCAAATAAAAGTTTTGGATAGGAAAATGGTTGTTACCGTATTTAAAAGGTCCCCGCACCGATGGAAAGGCCGCCCGACGCATCGCTGTCCGCATGCCGTCCTTGTCGCTGAGGTTCCCGTTGACCGCCCGCACGGCACTGTCAATGAGCATGATAGTGTCATAGGACTGAGCCGCGTAAAAGGTGGGATAGCGCCCATACTTCTTGCGGTAATCCTGCACAAAGATCTTGGTGACAGGAGTTGGTAAATCCGGA
>Ga0209228_1001162_pt1 | contig 13199 bp, 14 predicted proteins | sample METZYME_3_150m_FD_187547 | JGI IMG/M metagenome (GOLD analysis project Ga0209228, IMG submission 187547) | Marine microbial communities from oxygen minimum zone in mesopelagic equatorial Pacific - METZYME_3_150m (SPAdes) (version 2) | ecosystem: Environmental > Aquatic > Marine > Oceanic...
GAGCTCTTATACTAATGGTTTGGATGTTTTTTGCTATTGGGCCAGGCTCTGTATTTGGAAATATGGCATTCGGTGAGCCCAATATTGGCTTTGATAAGTGGATGTTAGGAATGCCATCTATCTGGGCATGGCAAATAATTTGGTGGGCATTAGGAGTAGGTGCAGTCTGGTTTCTAGCAAATAAATTAAGAATGTCTGTAGAGCCAGAAATAGAAATAAAAGCCATCACTCCAGATTAAGTAAATAACCTCAAAAAGCTTCTCTTAGATTTTCTGAATAGTATCATTGTATTGAGAAAGTTATGTCTAAGCAATTTTGAAAAATAGTTTAAATATCAAATCAATGAAACTCTACACCAACGTAGAGAGAATATTTAACGAGCTAGAAGAAATAGGCAAATCAACTTCAGATTCCCTGGATATTAAAGATTTAACTCAATTTGATCAATTTCATTACCATGGAACTGATGCAATTGACATTTGTATAAAAAAATTGGGAATCAATAATAAAACTAAAATTTTAGACGTTGGCTCAGGTATTGGAGGTCCAGCAAGATACATAGCAGATAAAACTGGTGCAGAAATTACAGCCATTGAACTTCAGCCAGATCAAAATGAGTTAGCTAGTGACCTAACAAATAGATGTGGGCTTTCAAATAAAGTCACTCATATTTGTGGCGATATTCTTAATTATGATTTCCAAAACCAGAGATTTGATGCAGTTGTTAGTTGGCTTACTTTGTATCATATATCTGATCATCAGGCCCTCTTGAAAAGGTTATATGATTTACTTCACCCAAATGGCTTATTTTTTACTGAAGATATAACCAGTAGAGTTCATTTAAAGAATCAAGAACTTAGTGAGATTGAAAAAGAAATTTATGGCAAGCATCTCCCACTTTATGATCAATATATTTCAAACCTAGAAAACAGTGGCTTTAAATTAGTCTTTGCTGAGGATATGTCAGAATCTTGGACAGATTTTACGAAAAAAAGAATAACCCAATACCACAATGACACAGAAAGAAACATTAGAGTCCACAACAAGGAGATTGTTGAAAGCTTAAGCTCCTTCTATAACTTTGTTGGTCAATACTTTTCTAATGGAAAGCTTGGCGGAATTCGAGTTATCGCAAAAAAATCTTAACTTATTTATAAAATTACTATTTTTCTGTATTTTTCTCTATCTTTTTCAAACTATGAACCATTGAGAGAGTAATTGTTAGAATCTCTTTAATAAATGAAAACAATGGAATCAAGAAATAACATACAACAAAGGGCATGATTCCTTGAAATACTGCCATCCCTGTAGAGTAGTAATAATAGGAGTTATAACCACCAAAGAAAAGTGAGAAAACTACGAGTACTATTCCTAAAACAGGTAAGAATACAATTACAGCATCATATCCAATTTTAGCGATAGTATAAACTGGAAATTCCTCATCATCACTGAGCAAAGGTTGATTTGAGATATGAGCTAATCGTAATGTCGATGACTTCCAAATCTTATAAGGCAACACTATGAAATAGAATAGTGTTTTTAAAAAAACAAACAAAGCTTTTGGTAGTGCCTCAGATATCAGTGAGTATTGTTGCTTCTCTTCCATAATTTTTCTCCAAAAAAAGTTATTACAAAAAAAATATTAACATATTTTTAATTATAAAAAAATATAACTCAAGGAAAAGAAATGACTTTAAACTTTTAGAAGCTTAGCCATTGTTACCCCCATGTCTGAAGGGGTTGGTGCAACCATTACGCCAGCATCTTCAAGTATTTCTACTTTTTCAGCAGCACTCTCACCACTAGAGCTAACAATTGCTCCTGCATGACCCATTAATCTACCTGGAGGAGCAGTCAAGCCAGCAATATAAGCCGCCATTGGCTTACTCATATGTTTTTGAAAATACTCTGCAGCTTCAGCCTCTTGAGGACCTCCAATCTCGCCAATAATCAATACTGCCTCAGTTTCATCATCTTGCTCAAAATGTTTTAAGATTTCAACAAACGAACTGCCATTTATTGGATCACCCCCAATGCCTACACCCGTACTAATTCCGATTCCTAATTCTTTCATTTGAGAAGCTGCTTCATAACCTAAAGTACCTGAGCGTCCAATCAATCCAACGTTACCTTGTTTGTAAATATGACCTGGCATAATGCCCAACATGGCTTTACCTGGACTAATTGTTCCTGCACAATTAGGACCTGTTAAAATCATGCGATCTTCTGGTTTGGCGCGTGCAAAAAGGTATCGCTTAACTCGAATCATGTCATGCGTTGGTATTCCATCAGTAATACTCACACAATATTTAATACCGCCTTCAGCGGCCTCCATAATTCCATCTGCCGCATATGCAGGAGGTACAAAGATAATACTAGCTTCAGCGCCTGTTGCTTTAACAGCATCATTCACTGTATTAAATACTGGTTTACCGAGATGAGTTGTACCCCCTTTTCCAGGGGTGACTCCAGCCACCACATTAGTTCCATAATCTATCATCTCTTGTGTATGAAAGGAGCCAATGCGACCGGTAATTCCTTGAACTAAAACTGGGGTTTTCTCATTGATAAAAATACTCATAATCTCAACCTTTATTTATTACCTTTCCAAGCATCAACCACTTTGTAGGCTGCATCTGCCAGAGTATCCGCTGTGATGACTTTCTTACCACTGTCTTTTAGGATTTTTTGACCTTTTTCAACATTAGTACCTGATAATCGAACCACTAAAGGAATATCAATGTCTCGCTTATTTAATAGATCAACAATTCCTTGTGCAACCCAATCACAACGATTAATTCCAGCAAAAATATTAATTAATATTGCTTCTACATTTTTATCTGATAGAACTAATTCAATCGATGTAGCAACTCTTTCAGAAGAAGCTCCGCCACCTATATCAAGAAAGTTTGCTGGCTCACCACCGGCATGTTGAATCATGTCCATAGTTGCCATGGCAAGACCTGCACCATTAATAAGGCAGCCAATATTGCCATCCAAACCAATATAGTTTAAATCATGCTCAGCAGCATTGGTTTCTCTTATATCTTGTTGTGTCTTATCGTGGAATTCAAAGATTTCTGGACGGCGATAAAGTGCATTTGCGTCAAATGACATTTTCGCATCAAGTGCCAAAACTTTATTTCCAGATGTCAAAACCAGTGGGTTTATTTCTAATAAATTAGCGTCCGTATCACGGAATGCACGATAACACTTCATTACCGCACGACTCGCAGATCCAATCGCTTCGTTAGGTAAACCTAGGGTAAAAACTAGTTGACGAGCCTGAAATGGCTGCATACCAACTGAAGGGTCAATCCTAATTTTGTTAATTTTTTCTGGCATCTCCTCTGCAACTTGCTCTATATCCATTCCACCCTCTGTGGAAACAACCAAAGTTACTTTTTGAGATGCCCTATCCAATACAATACTAAAGTAGAGCTCTTTTAAAATGTCACTAGCCTCTTCGACATAAATACTTGAAACCATTTTGCCTTCAGGACCCGTCTGATTTGTCACTAGGTTATTTCCAAGAAACTTATCGCAAAATTGTGAAATTTCTTTAGGTGACTCACATAACTTAACTCCGCCAGCCTTACCACGTGCGCCAGAGTGAACCTGAGCCTTTACAATCCATTTGTCACCACCTAGCTCGTTAGCTTGATAGATTGCCCCGGTTGCAGAATGGGCTACTCCGCCTCTTGGAACAGGGACTCCATATTTTGCCAATAGCTTCTTGGCTTGATATTCATGAATATTCATAATTAATTCTTAAGCTTTCCTTTAATTGCTTTATCTGTATTCACAATATTTTCTGCCATCTTTGCAGAGGCAGCATCAATCATTCTTCCATTGAGTTGGGCAGCTCCTCTGCCCTCTTTAGCAGCCTCATCAAGTGCAATCAGAATTTGATTGGCATGTGAAACTTCTGACTCTGGAGGAGTATAGACCTCATTAGCTAGCTCAATTTGAGAGGGGTGTATCGCCCACTTTCCTTCAAACCCAAGAGCTGCACCTCTTTTTGCTGCATCAATATAGGATTCTGGGTCATTAAAGTCACCAAATGGTCCATCGATTGCACGTAATCCATAAGCTCGACAAGCAACTAGCATTTGCGATAAACCAGCGTGCCATTGATCTCCTGGATAATCTGGATTTAATCCACCTATTACGGTTGTTCTTGCTCTGCAACTAGCAGCATAATCAGCGACACCGAAGTGCATCGCCTCAAGTCTCTCCTCACGACCATTTTTAGCAATATCCATAACGTTGGCCATTCCAAGAGTTGTTTCAATTAAAACCTCAATTCCAATTCGATTCTTAAAGCCTTTAGCAGTCTCTATTTGATTTAACATTGCTGAGAGCATATAAACATCTGAAGCCGTTCCTGCTTTTGGAAGCAATATAGTATCAAGCCTTTCACCAGCCTGTTCGACAACCTCAACAACATCTCGATACATGTAATGGGTATCAATACTATTAATTCGAACTGAAATCGTCTTGCCATTACCCTTCCAATCTAAATCATTAATAGCATCAATAACATTTTGACGTGCTGGTAATTTATCATCTGGAGCTACAGCATCCTCTAAATCCAAAAAAACAAAGTCAGCGGCACTTTTTAAAGCTTTTTCAAACATTTTAGGGCTTGACCCCGGAACAGCTAACTCGCTTCGTTGAAGTCTTTGCCTGACTGGCTCATAGATAATATGACTCATAACATTCCTTAAAATAAAAACTCATTAACCGACTAATATAACAAGAATGTAGCTTAGTAAATTGAGTAATTATCACAAGTGGTTTAGGTCAAATCAACTTTTAAAATTGATTGATTGAAAAGTGGCGTCCCGTAGGAGATTTGAACTACCTGTTTCCAGGATAAAATCCTGGCGTCCTAGGCCACTAGACGAACGGGACAAGAAAATTTTATTAGGTTTAGTTTGAAAAAGTAAGTTAAATTTAACTTACTTAATCAAAAAAATTGGCATCCGGTAGGGGAATCGAACCCCTCTTGCCAGGATGAAAACCTGGAGTCCTAACCGATAGACGAACCGGACCAAATCATTATTGCTATGGTGGAGCTAGGCGGGATCGAACCGCCGACCTCAACACTGCCAGTGTTGCGCTCTCCCAGCTGAGCTATAGCCCCAAAAAACCGGGTTGTTAGCAAAAACGTAAATTATAATCTGTATCTCATTTCAGTCAAGTCAAAATTGGTAAAATATTAGTCATGGAAAAAATATATAACAGCAATAATTACACAATCGAGGTGCTTTATCATATCGGCGCCTATGAAAATTCAATACACTTTATCTTTGATGATAAAACTAAAACATGTGCCATAGTTGATCCCGCATGGGAGCCCGATTTATTTTTAAAGAAAATTAATGATAAAGGCTACACGCTTACCGATATTTGGATTACCCACTGGCATGGTGATCATACAAATGCGGTCGATGATATAGCGAATAAAACGGGAGCAAAAATTACTGCTGGGGTAAACGAAATTCCATATCTAAATATTGAAAATAAAGTACATACTGTTAAGGATGGTGACACTATTCAACTTGGCAATATTGAAGCTAAAATTATTGAAACGCCAGGCCATACTGCAGGCGGGGTTTGTTATCTTCTTGATGAACACCTTATCGCAGGCGATACTTTGTTTGTTTATGGTGTTGGCATCTGCAGTCTTGCAGGTTCGAATCCAGTCACCCTATTTCACTCTCTAAAGAAACTATTGGCTGAAGTTCCTGATGAAATCCATTTGTTGTGCGGACATAACTATGGCTCAGAAATTTCAACCACAATCGGAGAACAGAAAAGAGCCAACCCTTTTTTACTGATTAAGGATGAGGACACTTTTGTGCGCTACAGAATGCATGTTCATGACTCCACTCGTAAGTATCCAATGTCACCAATGACACTTGATGAGGTAAACGCTTTGCTATGATAGGAATTTATGGCGGCTCCTTCGACCCCGTTCATTTAGGACACCTTAAAACTGCAACATCTATTAAGAATGAGCTTGGCATTGAGCGTTTGTTCCTTCTGCCTTGTTATGAGCCAGTTCATAAACAGTCTCTAAATTACTCCTCTGAACAAAGACTTGAGATGCTGAGTCTTGCCATTCAAGATTTTCCTGAACTTGAAATTGATACTCGAGAAATTCTTCGTGAAGGAAGCTCGTTTATGATCGACACCCTAATCGAACTCGTAGAAGAATTTAATAATCATACAATCTGCCTTATCATTGGAATGGATAGCTTTATCAACTTCAAAACTTGGAAACAGTGGGATGAATTTGCAGATCTAGTGCATATGGTTGTACTCCCAAGGAGCGGCAATCAACCCGATAAGAAAAGCTTAGATACTTTTGATTTAGCCAAAGACAAAGATCATCTTAAATCTGAACTAACCGGGCTGCTATATTTTTCCAATTCCAAGCTTATTAATATTTCATCAAGTGACATAAGAGACAAAATTGCCAACGATCAAAATCTTGATCAATTAGTGCCAAGCTCCGTCATCAACTTGCTTCAAAAAATATGAATCTTAAGAAGCAAATAAAAGTTGTTGAAAATATTATTGAAGAATTAAAAGGCGAAAACATCATTACTCTCAATGTAATAGAGCAGAGCTATGATATGGAGGCCATCATTGTTGCAACTGGACGCTCTATTCAACATGTTAGGGGAATAGCTAACAATGTGAACATCGAGGCTAAAAGGCTAAATATGCCTGTTTTGGGAATAGAGGGTGCTGAATTCAGCGAGTGGATACTTGTTGACCTCGGAGAGGTTATTGTTCATGTCATGACTGAAAAAACTAGAGCTTTCTATAAATTAGAAAAATTATGGTCTGTCGAGGAAGATGAAGATTAATCTAATCGCTGTTGGGAAAAAAATGCCTGATTGGATCTCTCATGGTATTGAGCATTATAAGAAACAACTTCCTAAACACTACAATTTCACTATCACTGCTATCGAATCGCAAAATAGAAAATCAATTAGTCCTGAAAATACAAAAAATCTTGAAGAAAAATTAATTCTAGAGGCTGCCTCTGATTCTAACTTGTTAATAGCGCTTGATGAGTCAGGCAAAAAACAAACAAGTAAAGAGCTCTCAAAGTCAATTGAAAAATGGAAACATAATGGCGATAACGTTGCATTAATTATTGGAGGTGCGGACGGCCTTTCCTCAGAGCTTAAACAAAAATGCAATTTGATTTGGAGTCTTTCAGACCTTACCTTGACTCACTCTATGGCTAGATTACTCGTTGTGGAGCAAATCTATCGTAGCTATAGCTTACTCAGCAATCACCCGTATCACAGAAATTAGAGAATTGAATTGACATTCTCTGGAGGCCTTCCAATAGCGACGCCCTTCTCTGTTCTGACAATGGGACGCTCAATCAAAATTGGAAACTCTAACATTGACTTTATAAGATGATCTTCACTCAATGACTTGTCTGCAAGTCCAAGTTCTTTGTACTTAGCCTCTCCTTTTCTAAGTAGTTCTCGAGCACTAATGCCCAAGTCCTTTATAATCGATGTAAGTTCTGATTCACTTGGAGGGTTCACTAGGTAATTAACAACCTCAAAGTCAACATCATTTTGTTCTAAAATAGCAACAGTTGCTCTTGATTTAGAGCATCGAGCATTGTGATAAATCTTAGTACTCATAATAATAATTCATGAAAAAATATTTCATTATACTCTTGCTTATAGCCCCTTTTCATACAAGCCAAGCACTAAGTTTTAGCGAAATGATTGACTCGGTGAAGCAATTCATGCCGTGGTATGAAATGGCTCCAGAAGTCACTTTCACACTAACCGATACTGAGGGTAGTGTCTTTACTGAGAAAAATACACGTGGAAAATATTTGGTCGTAAATTTTTGGGCCACATGGTGCACTCCATGCCTAAAAGAGATTCCTGCTTTCGTAGAGTTCTATAATAAAAACTCTAATCATGTTGAAATTCTAGGCTTAGACTATGAGCCAGTTAATCTTCCAGTGATTAATGAATTTGTAGAACGTTTTTCAATTAACTACCCAATTATTCTTTATACGGATACAAATGACTCAGAGTACTCAAAATTTGGTGAAATTGTTGGCATGCCAACAACGCTAATTTATAGTCCTGACGGAGAGCTAATTCGGACCTTTATGGGGGAAGTAACCATAGAAGATCTTGATAAATATATCTCTCCAATCACCTAGCTTATTTCATTATGATTACATCACCTAAATCAGATGGACTTAATGAAAAACAGCAACAATCAGTCGCCCTATCTGAAGATATCAATGCTTTAATCCTTGCCGGCGCTGGCAGCGGAAAAACACGTGTTCTAACCCACAGGATTCATTATCTAGTATCTGAAAAGAATCATCATGTTGATGACATTCTTGCAGTCACCTTTACCAATAAGGCTGCTAATGAAATGAAAGAACGATTGAGCGATTTACTGCGACAGCCTGTTGGAAGAATGTGGTTTGGAACTTTTCACTCTATAGCGCACAGAATACTTAGAACACATCCAACTGAAGCAAACCTTTCGCCCACATTTCAAATATTGGATGCTCAGGATCAATTTCGAATCGTTAAACGCATAATGAAAGAAAATTCTATTGATGAAACCAAATTTCCTATAAAAAAAGTTCAGTGGTTTATTAATCAGCAAAAAGATGAAGGTATTAATCCTCAAAATATTGATGCGGGTTATAATTTTTTCGTCAAACAAAGTGCTAAGATTTTTGACCTTTATGAAAAGCATTGCCAAGCCAATGACCTAGTCGATTTTGCTGGGCTTTTAGTTAAGAGTTATGAGTTACTTAAGAACAATCAGAATTTATTAGGGCATTATCAAAATAAATTTAAGCATATTCTGGTGGATGAGTTCCAAGACACCAATCGAATCCAATATCAATTCATAAAGATCCTTCATAATGACAGCAATCATATTTTTTGTGTAGGTGATGATGACCAGTCCATCTATGGTTGGAGAGGCGCTAGAATTGAAAACATCCAAAAAATAGAGAATGACTTTAAACCAATTGAAGTCATCAAGCTTGAGCAAAATTACCGATCGACTGGGAACATCCTTAGCGCATCGAACGCCTTAATTGCGAATAATCAAAATCGCCTTGAAAAATCTCTTTGGACTGACTCTGGCGATGGAGATTTAATTAATGTGTTTAATGCCAGAACCGAAACGGAAGAGTCTCAATACGTCGTTAGTGAAATTCAAAGTCAGTTTAATCAAGGAAGAAATCTGAGTGAATGTGCAATACTTTATCGGTCCAATGCGCAGTCAAGAGTCTTTGAAGAATCACTGATTAATCGCAACATTAGTTACAGGATTTATGGTGGCCTTAGGTTTTTTGAAAGAGCTGAAATTAAAGATGCAATGGGTTATATTCGCCTTACAGAAAATACCTCGGACAACATTGCATTTGAAAGGATTGTCAATTTTCCAACTCGTGGAATTGGGCTATCAACTATTGAGAAGATAAGATCGCATTCTATTGAAAACCATACTGATTTATTTCAATCTTCTATTGCGATTAAAGATACATTACCTGCCAGAGCTTCTAACGCACTTCAAAACTTTATAGATTTAATTGAGTCAATGACTGATAGTATTAAAAATCTTGAACTTAGCGAAAAGGTCGATGCCATTCTCTTGCAGTCTGGTCTCATGAATCATTATTCAAACGACAAGACTGACAAAGCTGGAAGCAAAAGAGAAAACTTAGAAGAACTTGTTACTGCAGCAAAGCAATACATTCATGAAGAAGATAATGAAATGAACGAGACAGAGGGATTTATTGCCCTTGCAACTCTTGATTCTAGTGGTGATTCAAATCCTGGTATTGATGACTGTGTTCAACTGATGACTGTACATTCAGCAAAAGGGTTGGAGTTTCCGGTTGTATTTTTAGTTGGATTAGAAGAAGACTTATTCCCCTCAAGACAAAGTAAAGATGAGCCTCATTTACTTGATGAAGAGAGAAGGCTTTGCTATGTTGGAATGACAAGAGCAATGGCAATATTGACCCTATCATATGCAAGTCGACGCTTTATCCACGGGCAATCTTTTTATTCTCTAAATTCAAGATTTTTGGATGAAATTCCAAGAAGCTTTTTGAACTACGTTAAAAATCCCAATAGTGATAGATTTAATATGCCCTATGAAGATTTTAAAAAATCACCACAAAAGATAGCTTCAAGCTCAAGTAACTCTATTTACTCCGTTGGTCAAAGAGTAAATCATGCTAAGTTTGGAATGGGCACAATTCTCAATTATGAAGGTAGTGGTGATTCTATGCGAGTACAAATTAAGTTTCAAAAAGCAGGTACAAAGTGGCTTATAAGCTCCTATGCTAAGCTAGAAATTATCTAATCTTTAGACCAGGGCATACCATCATGCGTCCAGCCATTAAGGTTGCCTCGAACATCATTCTCATCTGCATCACCCTCAAAACCAGTAGCAACATGAGATACATTATTAAAACCCTTACCTTGAAGACAAATTAAAGCTTCGTTGGAACGAAAACCACTTCGACAGATAAGAATCAGCTCTGTATCCATTACTTCACTTCGATCCCCGAGTTCACTAAGAACTGACTGATAAAAAGCTTCTGGGTCTGACTTTAAATCGGGCTCATCAAACCACGGAATGAGTATTGAGTTCTCAGGATAGCCAATATGCTTATGTTCAGCAGAGGTTCTGACATCAATTAAAACAGCTTCAGGATTTTCATTTAGCCTCTCAACAGCCATTTTTGGAAGTAGGTTTCTCTTGTAACTCATTTTATTCCCTTTAAAGTTTTTCTTTAATAATGATACTCTATGCTTATTTTTTTCGAACAAAAAGTGCAATTGATTCTACATGCGCCGTCTGTGGAAACATATCCATCACACCCGCACTCTCTAATGAAAACCCTAAATCTATCAACCTTGCTGTATCTCTTGCCAAGGTTGCTGGGTTGCATGAAACATAAACCACTCGCTCAACTTTGAGTTTCGGCAAAAGCTCAACAATTTCTATTGCGCCTGTCCGAGCTGGATCAATGAGGGCTTTATTATAGTTTCGACCTCTAAACCATTCAAAACCAGACACATCTTCAAACAGGTCAGCCTTATAAAATGACGCGTTAGTGATGTCGTTTGCCTCAGCGTTTGCTTTTGCCCTCTCGACTAGACCTCGATCCCCTTCTATACCAACAACTTCATTGACATATCTCGAAATTGGCAGTGTAAAGTTACCAAGACCACAGAACAGATCGATGACATTATCTTTTTCATTTAAATCTAATAGGTCAATCGCAAGGCTAATCATTTTTTTATTGAGCTCAAAGTTAACCTGAGTAAAGTCATTCGGCAAAAATGACATAACAATATCGTGTTTTGGCAGAGAGTAAGTCAGCTGTACTGGATTACTTAAGGGCTTAATGGTATCCAATCCGCCACTCTGTAGATACCAAGTAATTGATAGCTTTTTAGCAAAGTCATTTAAGATTTCTTCATCATTATCATTGAGTGGCTGAAGGTGTCTTAATATTAAAATTGTATCTTGCTCTGCAATCGCCACCTCAATCTGAGGAACGTGCTCTTTAATGCTTAGACTCTCAATGCACTCAGAGAGTAATTCAAGGTTATCCCCTAAAGAAGGATGTAAAACCTCACACCGACTCATGACCGTGACAAATGAAGATTTTCTTTCTCTAAAGCCGACAAGAACCTTCTCTTTTTTTGCGACGTAACGAACCCCTAAGCGAGCTTTTCGGCGATACCCCCAACTCTCAACTTGAAGTGGCTCTATCCATTGTTTTGGCTGCACTTTTGCTTGACCCATAAAGGCACTTTGAAGCCAATCATGTTTTGCATTGATTTGATTTAGACTCGAAAGGTGCTGAAATGAGCAGCCACCACAGATTCCATAAACGGCACACTTTGGATCAATCCTGTCTGTAGAAGGCTCAATGACTTCAACGACATCTGCCTCCTCATATTTGGCGCGTGAAAGGGTTCGAGATGCCATAACCTTTTCACCTGGCAAAGCTCCTCTCGTGAAGATAACTTTATTATCAATGTGAGAGATGCCTCTACCTTCATGAGACAAAGACTCAATCTCGATTTCATAAATTTTGCTTTTTAACTTTCGTCTTCTAGACATCCAGAAGTTCCACCCAATGCTTAACTGGGACAGAGCTCCCTTTTTGAAGATGCAATAAACAACCAATATTACTGGTTACAATCATTTTAGGTTTTGAGGCATTTAAATTTTCAATTTTGTTAGACCTAAGTTGGTTCGAGATCTTAGTCTCAAAAATTGAGTAGGCGCCAGCAGAACCACAGCAAATATGAGAATCTTTGACTGGTTTGTTGATGTAGCCAAACTCTGAAAGAATAGACTCAACCAGACCGCCTAGTTTTTGGCCATGCTGCATAGTACAAGGCTCATGATAAGTTACATTTAACTCAGAAAGATTTAACGCGCTTAAGTCTTGTTCTACTAAAAACTCAGCGATGTCCTTTGTTTTTGAAGAAATAAAAAGTGCTTTTTCATAATAAGGGTCAGAGCTCTCAAAAAGCTCGGGATAATCTTTAATCATCACTCCGCAGCCACTTGCACTTGATATGATTGCCTCAACTCCAGACTCTAACTGTTCAGCCCATTGATCAATATTTCGTTTTACTTTTTTCATTGCGTCACCGGATGCAGCAAGGTGCTGATCAAGGGCACCACAACATTCGCCCTGTGAGGACTCTAGCGCTTCGATATTTAACTTAGCTAAAATATTTTTTATGCTGTGGTTAATATTAGGGGCAAGCGAAGGCTGAACACAGCCTCCCATTAAAAGAACTGTTGAGTTTGTTTTTTCTGGTTTCACTAATTTAGAAGTAATCTTAGAGTGACGCAAAAAATAACCAACGGGTTTAATAATGATTGGTGTTAATAGCACTTTTCGAACAAGATATCGGTAAAGCGCCTGGACTTTTCCTCTCTTAGACTCCATAACGTCACGACCTATTTCGAGTAACTGTCCATACTCCACACCGGATGGACAAGTCGTTTCACAAGATCGACAAGTAAGACATCGATCCATATGGCTTAATGATTTAAGGCTAAATTGATTTTGCTCTAAAGCAGATTTAATGAGATAAATTCTTCCTCTTGGAGAATCTAAC
>Ga0209228_1001164_pt1 | contig 13192 bp, 6 predicted proteins | sample METZYME_3_150m_FD_187547 | JGI IMG/M metagenome (GOLD analysis project Ga0209228, IMG submission 187547) | Marine microbial communities from oxygen minimum zone in mesopelagic equatorial Pacific - METZYME_3_150m (SPAdes) (version 2) | ecosystem: Environmental > Aquatic > Marine > Oceanic | place...
CTTGGAGCAATGTATGCAACAAGAGATTTTTATCATCATTATATTAATCCTGAAGCAAGCGAAGAGAGGCTAGTTTCTGTCGGGAGAAAGTCAACCATATTGATTTTATTTGGATCATTTATTTTTGGTTTAATCATTGGTGAGGAAATCACCGCATGGTTGATTTTTGCTTTATGGATTATGTCTGCAGGGGTCTGGTTACCAAATATATTACAAGTAATTTGGTGGAGATTTAATTCTTGGGGCTTTTTAAGCGCCTGGGTTGCAAACCTAGGGTTAAGCTGGCTGGTGGTATGGATTTTACCTCGATTTGGCGTTATTCCAGAGCTTCCTGATTATTTACAATTTTGGGCATTAATTATTCTCAATGCTATGATTTATTTACCAGTAACTTTTTTAACCAAACCCGAGAAAATGGACCATCTTGTTGCATACTATGTTATGTCCAGACCAATAGGATTTTGGGGGCCTGTCCGCGAAGAAGCAATTAGGCAAGGTTTAATAAAAAGCTCAGATTCTAAATAAATACCTGTCTAGAAAATGATTAATAATCATTTTAAATACTTCTTCCTTTTTATTTTTATACAACATCTCTTGTTTGCAAATGATCCATTGCAAGAAAATGCTGATGATATTCTTAACCAACTTACCGTAGATGAAAAAATCAGTTTGTTATCTGGGAAAGGAGCGTATAATACGCAAAACATTGATCGATTAGGGCTCATTCAATTAGAGTTGTGGGACGGGCCTAATGGTGTGCGGAGTAATTCTAACGAAATAGCCACAGCCTTCCCTGTTGGAATTTCTATGGGAGCAACATGGAATACTGATCTAATAAATGAATTAGGAGTAGCCCTGGGAAAAGAAAGCCGCGCCTTTGAGGTAGAGGTTTTGCTTGGTCCAACAATGAATATTATAAGAACTCCTTTAAACGGAAGAACATTTGAGACATTTTCTGAGGATCCTTTTTTTAATGGCGTAATTGCATCAGCATACATAAATGGCCTTCAAAGTGAATATGTTGGATCTAGCGTTAAGCATTTCATAGCTAATAATCAGGAAATAAAACGTCAAAGTGTTAGTGCAGAAATTTCTGAAAGAGCACTGAGAGAAATTTATTTACCAGCATTTGAAAAAGTAGTTAAAGAATCTCAACCATATACTATTATGGCAGCATACAATCGGATTAATGGCATACACGCAACAGAGCAAAGATATATAATGAATGATATCCTTAGAGAAGAATTCGGCTTTGAAGGGGTTCTTCTTTCAGATTGGGGAGGAGTTAAAAGCACGGCACCTTCTTTAAAAGCCTCACTTGATCTTGAAATGCCTGGCCCTGGAAACTATTATGAGAAACCCCTAAGAAAGGCGCTTAAGAAAGGTGTGGTTACAGAACAAGAAATTGATGAAGCTGCGTTAAGGATGATAAAACTAATATTAAAAACTAAGTTGGGAAAAAGTTATGAGATATCCGAGGTGCTTAATGATAATAAAGAGATCGCAAGGTTAGTAGCAGAAGAGTCAATAGTATTACTCAAAAATGAAAAGAAAATCCTCCCGTTAAACCCAAAGAATATAAAATCAATTGCAGTTATTGGACCAAATGCTAATCGATCAGTAATTCAAGGCGGAGGAAGCGCCAGAGTAACCCCAGCATATTCCATTACACCATTAAAGGGGATATTAGATGGGGCACAGATAAATGATATTGATGTTTATTATGAAAAAGGGGTTGAAAATCATCCTACAGTACCGTTGATGGAAAAAAATTCATTAAGAACAAAAGCAGGGTCTGAAAACAAAGGGCTTAGGGCAGAATATTATCGTTCATATGATCTCAGCGGGGATCCTTATAAGGTAGAAACAGATGAAGAGCTCCGTATTTTCGGTATTTTAGATAAAGACATATTTGGATCTGTAAAATGGACAGGAGAGTTTATAGCGCAAAATGATGGACAATACCGCTTTAGCGCAAACCCAGGTTTAGGGAAGGCAAAAATATATATTAACGAGAAAAAACTTTCTCTTAATGAAAAAGGAAGACCTGGTTTTGGAGGGTTGTTACCCGCACCAAGAATTGGCAATGTATTTTTAAATGCCGGAAAACATTTGATAAGGATTGAATATTCAGCAAAACCAAATTCTATTATTTCATTTATTTTAAAAATTATTATGCCAGCTATGTCCAACATGCTAAATAAATTTAGATATCTTGAAATAGGATGTCGGCTTCCGGAGCCTTCTATGTCAGATGCAGTCGATTTGGCTAAAAAAACAGATGTAGCGATTGTTGTTGTTGGTTCATCAGATAATTACGAGACGGAAGGAGAAGATAGACCTTCAATGAAATTAACTGGGGAGCAAGACAAGCTGATTGAATCTATTTTAAATGTGAATAAAAATACTATCGTAATAATGAATACAGGATCCCCCATTGAAATGCCCTGGATTGACCAGTGTCCAGCTGTGTTACAAGTTTGGTTGCCGGGGCAAGAAAATGGTAACGCATTATCCAATGTTTTATTTGGCAATGTAAATCCTTCTGGAAAACTTCCTGTTACATTTCCTAAGCGAATAGAAGACAACCCCTCTTTCGGTTACTATCCAGGAGAAGATCAAGTAATCTATAACGAAGGTATATATGTTGGGTATCGACACTATGATACCAGAAATGTTGAACCTTTATTTCCTTTTGGTCACGGGTTGTCATATACTGAATTTGAATATAAGGAATTAGACTGCCCAAAAGAAGTTCAGTCCCTTGATAAGATAGAATTAAATTTTTCAGTAAAGAATATTGGTGAAATTAAAGGGCAGGAAGTTGTTCAATGTTATGTAAGGGATATTAGTTCTAGTTTGGATAGGCCTTTAAAAGAATTAAAAGCCTTTCATAAAGTATCTCTTTTTCCTGGGGAGTCAAAAACGGTTAATTTATCTTTAGATAAATCATCGTTTTCTTTTTTTGATGATCGTATCAATAAATGGATAGCAGAACCAGGGAATTTTGAAATATTGATTGGAAGCTCATCCAAGGATATACGATTAAAACAAATAATAAATTACAATAATTAAGTTATTATGTTATTATTTACATTTTATTTAATTGTATTCATGTTTTTAGTTGGAGATGAAAAGGTTCAATTAGATACTGTATTAAATGACCCTGCTTTTCAAACAGTTTGGAATCATCTGGAGAAAAAAGACGTCCCAAAGGAATATGTAATAAAAACGTTTCTGAATTCAGAAATAAAAATTCACCCTAAGATTATTAATTCATTTAATAATCCCTATGAGAAAAAAGAATGGGAGCAATACAGAAAAATATTTATTACTGAAAAAAGGATCAAAGGAGGGATAAATTTTTTTTATGATAACAAAGATTTGATTGAACAAGTATCAGACAGTCTAAAGGTTGATAAATTTTTATTGGTAAGCCTTATTGGCGTTGAGAGCAATTATGGTAAACATTACGGACAATATTCTGTTTTTAACGCCCTATATACATTGATTCATCAATTACCTAGAAAAAAGAAATGGGCAGCAAAGGAGTTATCTGAATTTATAATTTTATGCCATGGAAACAAGATTAACCCACACTCAATTAAAGGTTCTTATGCAGGCGCATTTGGTTTTGGTCAATTTATCCCATCAAGCTTTAATTACTATGCAATTGATTTTGATGGAGACAAAATTCGTCACCATAATAAATGGCCAGATGTACTAGGGAGCGTAGCCAACTATTTATTAAAGAACGGATATAAACCCAATACAAATGATTATTCCAAAAGCTCAAGTGCTTGGAAATCGGTCTTTGCTTATAATAGGTCAAATAATTATGTTGGAGTTATTATGGAGTTAAGACAAGAAATAAAAAAAGGATTATTTAATAACTAACTATAAATCTAGAATTAATTCCATTTCTATTTTATTTCTAATTATTTTTACTAATATTTTATCACCGCTATTTAATTCTGCCAATCTTGCCATATAATCATAAATATTTCTTATTTTTTTAGTATTTATTTCAATAATAATGTCCCCCTTTTTCATTCCAGCTTTATCTGCAGGACCATTTTTTCTTGAAATCCCATCAATCTCCATACCAATCTTTTGGCTACTATAAGAAGGAATTACACCTAATGTAACATTAAATGAAGGAGATTGATTATCTGAATTTTCGTCAGCTATCTCAGTGAATATAGGCTTTTCTTTATTTGTTGATAATTGAACAATTAAGTCATATACGAAATTCAAAATCTCCTTTTCTCCTTGATAATCAATTTTATCCCAGTCATCAGATGGTTTATGATAATCTTGGTGAGCTCCGGTAAAGAAAAATAACACGGGTATATTTTCTCCATAAAAACTCGCATGATCACTTCGACCAAAATCCATCCCACTCATATTTTTATCAATTTTTAATGTATGATTTTGTTGTACTATTTCTATAGTTTCACTAAGGGATTTTGCGCTTCCAACACCGCCAACAGTAATTGGTTTTTCATTTAATCTTCCAATCATATCCATATTTATCATAATAGCAGTTTGTTCTAAATCTTTTGTTGTGGTTTGTGTATAAAACTTTGATCCTAACAACCCTTTTTCTTCAGCATCAAAGCATATGACAATTATACTTCTCCCTAATAATTTTTTATTCATCATTAATTTATGGCTTAATTCGAGTATGCCAGCAGTGCCAGAGGCATTATCATCTGCCCCATTATGTATTTGCATAGAATCTGGATTTAAAGAACCTGACCTATGTCCTCCATAGCCCAGGTGATCGTAATGTGCGCCAATAATTATATATTCTTTATTTAATATTGGATCTGAACCTTCAATAAATCCAATAATATTTGTTGCGGTTTCTTTTTCAAATTTTAAGTTAACACGCGCAGAAACTTTGCGATCCAGTTCAAAAGAAAAAGGGGCTAACTCCTGATCGATCTTGGAACGTAAATCTGCTACAGTTCTATCTTTGTCATTAATTATATTATTCGCTACGGCATGGGTTATTTGAATTATTGGCAAACCAGCTGAAGATGCGCTCTGTCTGTATACTAATGGTTTTAGTTTATTATTTTCTTTTTCTTCTCGTTCCATAAATAATATTCCGCCAACTCCTCGGTCACGCGCTGCGATCACTTTATTATAGAGCTTTTTATGATAACCGTATGGTGAATGCGTGCTATTCCCATCAGGTCCATTTAAAAACATTAACACCCACTTATTTTTTACATTAACATTTATATAATCATTCCATGATAAACTATCATCAATATCAAATCCATACCCAACAAAGACGACCTTGTCATCAATATTTCCATTTCCAGACCACCCTATCGGAATAAAGTCTTTTTTTATTTTATATCGTGATTTTGAATTACGAACGCGCAAGATATTTCTATTACCAAGAGATACCTTGCTTATATAAGAGAATGGTTGTTCATATTTTTTTGTTCCCGCAGCAAGAACCCCCTGCGCCTCCCAATGTTTGCTTATGTATTTTATTGCTTTTTTTGATCCTTCAGAGCCTGGAAGTCTGCCTTCTAATCTATCTGAAGATAAATATTTGATATGTTCGAGAATTTCAAATGTCATGATTTCTGCGGACCCAGGATCAATTTTTTCTTTATTTGACTTGCTGACAATCATTATACCGCCCACAATAATTATTAAAGTGATTACAATCTTTTTAAGAAGTTCATTCATCTTTTTCTATTAATATTTATATAATTCAATACTCATCTTAATAAATATTAGATTCTATATATTCAAGGTAAAAAATAAATAGAGATTATTACAGTAATTAATGCCCAAAAATCAACTTGATGGAATTACAATTAATACTCATTCAGAATATATATCTGAGAGATCCAACCCATTAAAAAAAAGATTTTTTTTTGCATATCATATTGCCATTCAAAATAAAGGTAATTCTCCTGCAAAATTATTAAGTAGGTATTGGCACATTACGGATGCGGAAGGGAATATAGAGGAGGTACGAGGGCCTGGAGTAGTAGGGCATCAGCCCCGATTGAAACAAGGAGAATCTTTCGAGTATACTAGCTTTTGTCCATTAAAGACTGAGTTTGGAGTAATGCATGGAAAATTTCATATGGTAAGAGATAATGGTCAAAAATTTGATGCAATAATCAAACCATTTAAATTAGCGGTTCCTTTCTCTGTAAATTAATTTTATGATATTAAATAAGACAAAAATACTTGCGACTATTGGACCAGCATGTTCTAACCAAACAACATTACAAAAAATGGTTGATTTAGGGGTAAATGCTTTTCGGATTAATATGTCGCACGGATCTATAGATGATAAAAAATCTCTTTTTAAACAATTAAAAAAACTGCGTTCAGCCGGATCTTATTATCCAACTATTCTTGCGGATTTAGCAGGACCAAAAATCAGAATAAAGAACGTTAAAGACGGATTAATACTAAAGGAAAATGACAAAATAATTATTGCAAATGATAAAGATATAGATAAAGATAAGATCATAGTATCTTCTGGATTCACGTTCGGAAAAATTTCAAAAGGCGCTAGAATTTTAATTAATGATGGTCGTATTCAGCTTGAAGTACTTAAAAAGATTAGTTCTCATTCAATTCAAGTTAAAACTTTAATTGGTGGAAGAGTAGAGAAAGGAAAAGGAGTTAATTTTCCCGGGGTAGCGATTGATATGCCGCCTTTGACAGAACAAGATTATATAGATTTATCATTAGCAATTGACGAAGGGACAGATTGGATTGCCCTGTCCTTTGTTCGTTCCGCAGATGATAAAAAAACTGTGGACTCGATATTAAAAGATAAAGGAGCAACCATCCCAGTCATTGCAAAAATTGAAAAATGGGAAGCACTAGACCATCTTGATAAAATAATAGAGATTTTTGATGGAGTTATGGTAGCCCGCGGAGATTTAGGAGTAGAAATACCTCAAGAGCAGGTCCCATTAATTCAGAAAAAGATTATTACAATGGCGAACAAAGCTGGTAAGCCGGTAATTATTGCCACTCAGCTTTTAGAAACTATGGTAGAAGCTCCTACACCAACGCGCGCAGAAATTAGCGATATTGCGAATGCAATTTTTGATGGGACTGATGCTTTATTAGTTACTGGTGAGACCGCAGTGGGAAAATTCCCAGATAAAGTAATTGAAGTTTTAAAGAAAGTTATAATTGAAACTGAAAAGACTATTGATTTTAATAGCATACTTCAACCGATAGGGCATGAGCATCATACTGCCGACGCAATAAGTCATGCAACCTGTCAAATTGCAAACGATATGAACATTAATATTATTTTATCTTTAACTCATAGCGGAAGCACAGCAAGGATGATTGCAAGGTATAAACCTTCTGCTAATATTATTGCTTTAACCCCAGTAGAAAAAACATACCGACAGTTATCAATTATTTGGGGAGTGACACCTAAAATGATTAAAGAATATTCAAGATCAGATGATATCCCAAGTGTGTCTGCTAAATTTATAGATGGTAATAATATATTGAAAAATGGAGATAAATATGTTGTTACTGGAGGGGTTCCGGTCGGTATAGCAGGAACAACAAATTTCGTGTTTGTTCAAAAAGCAAAATAATAGAACAGGAATTTTATATGAAATACGTTTATTTCTTTGGGGATGGTAAAGCAGAGGGAACCGCAAAAGATAAAAATACGCTTGGAGGCAAAGGGGCGAATCTTGCAGAGATGACAAGCCTTAATATCCCTGTTCCTCCAGGGTTTACACTAACAACTAATCTGTGTATGAATTACTTAGCCGATGGTGTTTATCCAAACCAGCTAGAGCAGGAAGTGGAAGACGCGATTAGAAAAGTTGAATCGGTCATGAATCAAAAATTTGGCGATACGGAAAATCCGCTTTTAGTATCTATAAGATCAGGAGCAAGACAATCAATGCCTGGCATGATGGAAACAGTTTTAAATGTAGGGCTAACTGAAAAAACTATTCCTGGACTAATAAAAAAAACTAAGAACCCAAGATTTGTTTATGATGCCTACCGTCGATTGATCACAATGTATTCTGATGTTGTAATGGAAAAGTCTGAGGGATTAGAGCCAAATTCTGGACAGGGGATACGAGAACTATTAGAAGAAATTATGGATAATATGAAAACAGAACGAGGCGTAACAGATGATACTGAATTAACAGCTGATGATTTAAAAAGCCTATGCACTAAATTTAAAATTAAGGTAAAAGAAACTCTTGGGAACGATTTCCCTGACGATCCAAATTCTCAGCTTTGGGGTGGAATATCAGCTGTTTTTAAATCTTGGTCTGGTAAGAGAGCTATTAGTTATCGAAAAATAGAAAACATACCAAATGAATGGGGGACAGCGGTTAACGTACAGACAATGGTGTTTGGAAATATGGGAGATAATTCTGCAACAGGAGTTGCATTTACAAGAAACCCTGCGACCGGTGAGAATGTATTTTACGGAGAATGGCTTATCAATGCACAAGGAGAAGATGTCGTTGCTGGAATAAGAACCCCCTATCCTTTAAATAGTAGTACTAAAACTACTGAAACAAATAAATTTTCTGGTCTGGACGAATCAATGCCAGAGGTTTATACCCAATTAGATTCTATAAGATTAAAACTTGAAAAACATTATCGTGATATGCAAGATATTGAGTTTACGATTCAAAATGGGAAACTATGGATGCTGCAAACTAGAGTTGGTAAAAGAAATGGTGCAGCAGCTATCCGAATGGCTTGTGATATGAAGTCAGAAAATCTAATTTCAAATGAGGAAGCAATATTACGAGTTTCGCCGGACCAACTTGACGAAATTATGCATTCAATGGTAGATCCTTTATCAGAGCAAGGAGGAGAATTATTAGCTAAAGGATTGCCTGCAGGACCTGGGGGAGGCGTTGGTCAAGTAGTGTTTTCAGCAGACGTTGCTGAAGAATGGGCTAAAAAAGGGTTGAGCGTTATTTTAGTACGAAATGAAACATCCCCAGAAGATGTACATGGAATGCATGCAGCAAAAGCAGTTCTAACAGCTAAAGGTGGAATGACATCCCACGCTGCTCTGGTAGCCAGAGGATGGGGTAAATGCTGTATCGTTGGCTGCTCAGCTCTACAAATAAATTATGCTGATAACCAGATGCTTATAAATGATGAAATTATAAAAGAAGGTGATTGGTTAACCTTAAACGGGTCAACTGGGAAAATATATAAAGGGCAATTAAATCTTATTGAACCCGATTTGAGTTCCAATAAGTATTATGGAATATTAATGGAAATGACTAATAGCGTAAAAAGGCTCGGTATTAGAGCAAATGCAGAAAGTCCCGATGATGCAAAACAAGCACGCGAATTTGGAGCAAAAGGTATTGGTCTTTGCAGAACGGAACATATGTTTTTTGATCCAGAGAGGATTCTTGCTGTTCGAGAAATGATTATAGCAACAGAAGTTTCAAGGCGGCGTGAAGCAATTATGAAATTATTACCATTCCAGAGAGAAGATTTTAAAGGAATTTTAGCAGCAATGTCTCCTTATCCTGTAACTATCAGATTGCTAGATCCCCCGCTTCATGAGTTTATGACTCTAAACGATCAGCAGAAAACTGAATTAGCGAAGGAATTAAATATTTCTTCTGAGGTGTTGGAAAATAGAATTAAAGGGCTTGAAGAATTAAATCCAATGTTAGGACATCGGGGGTGTCGTTTAGGAATTGCATATCCAGAGATAACGGAAATGCAAGCGCGTGCGATATTTGAAGCAACAGCTGAATTAATGAAAGAAAACGTGGAAGTTGCTCCAGAAGTAATGATTCCACTAGTTGGGACTTATAAAGAGTATGATCATCAAGAAGCGCTTGTTCGAAAAATAGCAGAAGAAGTTAAGTCAGAATCTGGCGAAAATTTTTCCTATTTGGTTGGGACAATGATTGAACTACCAAGAGCGGCTCTTACAGCAAACGAAATTGCAGACAAAGCAGAGTTTTTTAGTTTTGGTACAAACGACTTAACGCAAACAACTTATGGATTCAGTCGGGATGATATAGGGGGCTTCTTACCCGAATACCTTGAAAGAGGGATTTTAGATCATGATCCATTTCAAAGTCTAGATCAAACTGGCGTTGGACAACTTGTTCAAATGGGTGTCGAAAAAGGGAGAGAAGTACGAAGTGATTTAAAAATTGGTATATGTGGAGAACATGGAGGCGACCCGGAAAGTATTAGCTTTTGTAATCGCATGGGTTTAGACTATGTAAGTTGTTCACCTTATCGTGTTCCAATTGCTAGACTTGCCGCAGCGCAAGCTGAACTAAAATAATAATACAATGGCATGACAATAGGAAGGATTGGAAATGTCAAAAAAGTTAGAGATTATATTTATTCTTTTAGTTTTATGTGTATCAGTTGATGCAAAAAATTTCCAAAATTTTGAATTTGTTCCAAACGAATTCATAATTAAGCTGTCTCCAGATACAAAAATTATTACCCCAAATTCTTCATTTACTGGAATAATAGAAATTGATGACATATTGTCAAAAATGGCTATAGATGATATTAGCCCTGTAGTTCCCTATAAAAAAAATCTTGATCCTCGCCTTCCTGATATTAATCGTATATATAGAATCCGATATTCTGTTAATATTTCCCCAGATAAAGTAGCAGAGCAATTTAACAACTTAGATAATGTCATCTATTCTGAGCCAAGATATATCCAATACGAAACTACGGTTCCCAATGATCCTTACTATTCTAACCAATGGCATCTCCCTGTAATTGATGCAAGCCAAGCTTGGAATACAACAACAGGAGACACTAGCGTGATAATAGCGATTGTAGATGATGCAGTTGATTTAGACCATGAGGATCTTGCAGATAATATTTTTACGAATTGGGTTGAATATCATGGTACAGATGGTGTTGATGATGATTTTAATGGGTATGTTGATGATATTCATGGATGGGATTTTGCAGAAAACAATAATGATCCTAATCCAGTAATAGATAATCAAGGTCATGGCACTCACGTTTCAGGATGTGCTTCTGCTGTTACGAATAATGGGATAGGGGTTGCGGCTCCGGGCTGGAAGTGTAAGATTTTACCATTAAAATTTTCAAATGATAATAGTGGTTCACTATCAGGAGATGCAGCTGCTGCTATTATTTATGCTGCAGATATGGGTGCTGCTTTAACTAATAATAGCTATGGAGGAGGAGGGTTTAGTAACTATTTCCTTGATGCATTTCATTATGCATATGAGCTAGGAACGCTATCTATTACTAGCGCAGGAAATAGTGATGAAAATGAATTATTTTATCCAGCTGGCTATAATAGTGTATTTAGCGTTGCTTCCACCGCATCAGGAGATTATAAATCAGGTTTTTCAACGTATCATTTATCTGTCGATATATCATCCCCCGGATCAGGAATTTTATCTGCTTATCCTAATAATGATTATGCTTCTGCTTCGGGCACTTCCATGGCTTCTCCAGTTGCAGCCGGGGTGGCAGGCTTGATAAAGTCACAGTTTCCTGATTTAACTGCTAACGAATTAGCGGTTAGACTATCAGCAACTGCTGATAATATTTATGATATTAACTCTGAATATTATTTGCTTTTAGGAAGTGGGCGCGTAAATGCAAATAATGCTGTAACATATACTAATAATCAGTTTAATACGATTCCTGTAAGAATGGCATTAGCAAATTTTTCAGCAAGTGATTTGTTGCATGGAAATGGAGATTCTTCATTTGACCCAGGTGAAACTATTGATATGGATATTTCCTTAAATAATTATTCTATAATGGGTTCTGAAAATGTAAATGTGTATTTAACAAGCGCCGATTCTAGGATTAACATTATTGAGGGAACAATACTAAATCTTAATGTTCCCCCAGAAGATACTATTATTTTGGATCAAGCTTTTTCATTTTCTATCAATGATTCTGTGAATGTAGGAATATGTGTTTTTAACATTGCAATTCAACAAGGAGGTCAAAACCTAAACTCTTTTGAGCTCTCCATTAATATTGGAAAAACACCGATACTAATTGTTGACGATGATAATGGCGGCTCAACTGATAAGTTTTATACTACTATATTGGACAGCATGAATATCCCTTATTCCTTGTGGGATAGGATGAATGGCCCTCTATCTTATGAAATGGTACAAAATAGTCCTATTTTGATTTGGTTTACTGAATGGGTATTCCCCTCCTTAGATTTTGATGATCGATTGGTGCTAACTGAATATCTCGATAATGGAGGGAATTTATATCTTTCAGGTCAGGATTTAGGATGGGACTTAAATGAAAACCCTGGAGATTCATCTCAAACCGCATTTTTCTATAATTATTTACATGCTGATTGGGGGGGGGATGATGCGGGAGCTTCATCAGCGCATGGCGTGCCAGGAAATTCTATATCTGATGGAATGAGTTTTGATATATATCAGCCTGGATATCCATCTGCAAATCAGTACCCAGATTATTTTACCCCTCATGCTGCTGCTGATTTGATATTCACATATAGTAATGAATTAAATATGGGTTTGAGCTATAAGGGTGATTATAGATTGGTGTATACAGGGACAGGCCTTGAAACATTTGGAAGTAATTCCAGCTCTACGGCTCCAAACGATGTGAATGAATCCCAAACCGTATTTTTGGAAAGAACTCTTAATTATTTAAATTTTATTAATCATACACCATTATCTGATAGTGAAGATTCCACTTCAAGTATTTACTTCCATGCACGTATTTTTAATAATGGAGTTGACTTCAACGGACCTTTTTTATATTATAGATTCAATGGCGGTGAATACAATACGGTGGAAATGAATGATACATTAGATGGTTTCTATTATAGTGTTCCTGCCCCAAATGAATCTGCTATAGTTGAGTATTATTTTTCTGTAAACAACAGCTATTATAATTGGACAAATCCAATCAATGCGGATGAGGTTTTTCAGTTTAGTATAGGTAGAGATATGATAGCTCCTGATGTTAATGATCTAGTAAGATTACCCAATCTTATTGATCGTTCAGGTGATGCGAGTGTTTCTGTATCAGCAAGTGATAATATTGGAATTGACAGTGTTTTTTTATATTGGTATTACTCGATTAACCCAGAGGAAGTACTTGTTACACCGATGAGTCTAGATGGTTATTTTTGGCAAGGAAATAT
>Ga0209228_1001166_pt1 | contig 13171 bp, 9 predicted proteins | sample METZYME_3_150m_FD_187547 | JGI IMG/M metagenome (GOLD analysis project Ga0209228, IMG submission 187547) | Marine microbial communities from oxygen minimum zone in mesopelagic equatorial Pacific - METZYME_3_150m (SPAdes) (version 2) | ecosystem: Environmental > Aquatic > Marine > Oceanic | place...
CTTTGAACCATAGGCTCGAAGTCTTCAAGAGACATAGATTCATAATCCTTATCAAATGCGGATTGATCATATAGATGACAAAATTGAGCTGTATATTCAAAATGTTCATGACCTCTGTATTGCTCTCTCATGTCTTTATCTAATCCCAGATGTTCAAAAAAATAATAACCTTGAAAAATTCCATGATGATTAAGCATCCAATGATTTTTTTCTGAAACAAAAGGTTTTAAAATAGCCGCACCAATCTCTGCATGGTTATATGATCCTAGAATATCACCCATATCATGTAAAAGAGCACAAACTACATATTCTTCATCTCTATTATCTTTATATGCTCGTGTGGCTGTTTGAAGACTATGTTCTAATCTATCTACAGCAAAACCACCATGATCATCTTTGAGCATTTTTAAATGATCAAGAATTCTATTTGGTAAATCGGCATTAAACCCTGTTGCGTAGTTACCAATTATCTCCCAGTCTTCTTTTGTCGACTCGGCCATCGATTTGTATGATGCTCTTTGTTTTTCAACTTTCTTATCCATAGCTTCCCCCTTTTTTTAGCTATCATAAAAAATTTTCTTTATTAATTAATAATCTATATTATTTGTAAGTACTTTGGGAATAAAAATGAAAAAAATTAAAACAACACTAATTATATTAATAATTTTTTTGTTAACTGGATGTGAAACCATAGATTCAGTGCGATTTGAAAAACCTATAAAACAACCTTCTCCGGAAACTTTTCGAATAACAGATTCAGGTCCAGTTATTGGGATTGAAGGAAAAGAAAATGTGCATATGTGGTTAGGGGTTCCATTTGCCGAACCCCCATTAGATTCATTACGTTGGAAAGCACCTAGGCAAAAAGCATTATGGGAAGATGTTAAAAAAGTTATAGATTTTTCTCAACCTTGCGTTCAATTTCAATCTTCTATTACCGGTGATGGTTTAGCAAAACCAGGAGAAATAACAGGCAGTGAAGATTGTTTATATTTAAATATTTATGCACCTCCTTTAAGAATAAATTCAATTCCTCAAGATGAAAAAAGACTCCCTGTTATGGTTTGGATTCATGGAGGAGGGAATACATCTGGTATGACATCTGAGTATAGCCCAGAAGTTCTAGTAAAATCTCAAAATGTTATTGTTGTATCTATTGCTTACAGACTAGGTTTGTTTGGGTGGTTGTCGCACCCTGAAATAAGAAATAATTCGGAAGGGCTAGATAGATCAGCAAATTTTGGATTATTAGATCAAATTCAAGCATTAGAATGGATTAAGCAAAATATCAAATACTTTGGCGGGAACCCAAATAATATAACTATTTTTGGAGAAAGTGCCGGTGGACAAAATGTAATAGCGTTATATGTTTCACCATTAGCTAAGGGATTATTTCAAAGAGCCATATCGCAATCAGGCGGTATTGGTCTAACAAATATCAATGATGCAGAAAGAATTGATAGAAATATTTACCCTTTAGGTAGTAATTATAAATATAGACATAAAACCACTGAAGAATGGGTTTCTTCACTAAGGCAACTAGGTCTAATCAATACATACCTATATGAAACAAATAATCTTAAAGACTTAAGAAGTTTAACAGCAGAGGAATTACTTAAAATTTGGGATAAAAAACAATTCCTAGATGAAGATAGGCAAATGCCAAGAATTATTGGCGACGGAATTGTTTTGCCAACAGATAGTATTTTAGATTCCCTTAAAGATATAAATAAGCATGCCAATGTACCTATAATCTTAGGGGTTAATAAAGATGAAAATAAAACATTTAATCTCTTTGATGAGGAGATGGTTACCAATATTTTAAACTTAACTTTTATTGTTAAGGATCCATTTTATTATGATCTTAAATCTGATTATCAAAGTCTTGCATGGCGATCAAACGCGGTGGACGCTCCTGCAGATGCAATTTTAGATAGTGGTTATGATCAAGTTTATACATACAGATTTGATTGGGATGAGGAACCTAAAATAATTGGGATGGACTTTTCATTTATGCTTGGCGCAGGGCATGGTATGGAGATACCATTTGTAATGGGCGATTTTGAAATGGGAAGAGAAACTAGATTTCTTTTCACCAAGAAAAATGAAGAACAAAGACTCATTTTATCTGAAGCTATGATGAATTATTGGACTCAATTTGCTAGATCAGGTTCTCCCAATGGAGAAATAGCAGAAAATTTACCTTTTTGGAAAAAGTGGCCTGTAGGAGGAAAAAATCAAGATAGAATTATGATTTTGGATACTAAAAAAAGTAATGGGCCAAGAATGAGTAATGGATATGCTCCAAAAGATAAATTGGTTTTGATATTTGATTCTGACCCAAGATCATCCAAGGTAAATGACAAATGTCTTTTTCTTAACGATGTTTATTCTTGGGTTGATAATTGGAAAGAATTAAATAATTCTTGTAAAGATGGGATCAGGTAGATGAAATATAATTGTCTCTTTATTGGTAATGCCATAATGGATATTTTAACTGATGTTGATTTTGATTTTATGGTTAATGAAGGTATTGAACTAGGATCGTGGCGACCAGTTAATAAAGAAGAAATTGAAAATCTCCAAGAAAAAATTACTAATAAGAAAATTGCCTCTGGCGGTTCAGCAGCTAATTCTGCTGTAGGTTTTTCTCAATTAGGAGGATCAGCTGCATTTATTGGAAGAGTTAAGAAAGATGAATGGGGTCAAGAATATATTAAGGATATGAAGGAAACAGGAGTTTCTTTTACATCAAAGCTTTCAAATTCAGGTTTAAGCACTGGAAGATGTTTGGTTTATGTAACTCCGGATGCCCAAAGGTCAATGAGAACATATTTAGGCGCAGCAGCTCAATTATCGCCTGATGAAATTAATGAAGACAGTATTTCCAATTCAGAAATAGTTTATCTTGAAGGTTATCTTTGGGATGAAGAGATGGCCAAGGAATCTTGTAAGAAAGCTATTGAGCTTTCAAAAAAGCACAATGTAGAGATTGCTTTAAGTCTTTCAGATTCTTTTTGCGTTACAAAATGGCGTGAAGAGTTTTTAGAGTTAGCGAAGAAAGTAAATATAATTTTTGGTAATGAAGAAGAGTTTAAAGCGTTATTTCAATCAGAAATTCTATCTGATGTAATATCTGCAGCTAGATCTGAGCTAGGAATTTCTATAATAACTCGGGGGCCTTCAGGTTCAATGGTAGTTTCAGAAACGCAAATAGATGAAGTTGTGGCTTACCAATGTAATAATGTTATTGATACAACTGGGGCAGGGGATCTTTATGCTGCTGGATTTCTTTACGGTTTATCACAAAATAAACGGCATCATGAATGTGCAAATCTAGGATCTTTTGTATCTTCTCAAGTCATATCAAAATTAGGACCACGTACAGGGAAAAATTTAAAAGAATTAGCAGAAAAAGAAGGTTTCTTAGATTAAAAATTTTGATAGAATATTTTAATAAGGATTAAATTATGCAAATTCCACTTCCAACTGAAGAACAGGCGCTTCCAGGACGAGAGGATTCAGTTAAAATTACGAATTCACATTTTATTTTAAATAATCCAATTATTCCAAATTTGGATGAAAATATTGAATGCGCAGATTTTGCTTTAGGATGCTTTTGGGGGGCCGAAAGAAAATTTTGGGAAAATGCAAAAGTTTATTCAACTGCTGTAGGATATATGGGAGGTATAACTCCGAACGCTTCTTATGAAGAGGTTTGTTCTGGTCTAACAGGGCACACAGAAACAGTAAGAGTTTTTTTTAATCCAAAAGAATTAAATTATAAAGACTTACTAAAAATATTTTGGGAGTCACATGATCCAACACAAGGAATGCGACAAGGAAATGATGTGGGTACACAATATCGTTCAGCTATTTTTACTCATTCGGATTCTCAAAATAATCTAGCTAAAGAATCTCTCTCTCTTTATAACAGCGAATTAAACAGCAAAGGCTATCCTGAAATAACAACTGAAATCAGAGAAGCTCCTGAATTTTTCTATGCTGAGGATTACCATCAGCAATATCTAGCTAAGAATCCAAATGGATATTGTGGAATAGGTGGGACTGGAATTAGTTGTCCAATATAACTTAAAATTATTAGAAAATTGCTTCTAGGATAAGGTGAAATTCTCTTTCATGGCCAACAAAGTATCTATAACTACCAAACGCATAATCCGCACGAGTTGCATATTTTTCATCAGTTAAATTACTAAATGAAAATCCAAAATTTAAATTTTCATTAAGAGGAACTTTTGCCCTAAGGTTAAAGACATTGTGTCCTTTATAAAAGTGAGCATTCCTTTCATCGACCGGATAACTATCTATCTTTTCCCATTCTAATTCTAATTTTATTCCAGATTTAGGAGTAAAAATAAATCTTGTATTCGCAAGAAGTTCTGGTGCGGAATCTATTTGATTGCCTGATTTAATACCATTAGGAGTATGATTAAAATCATATTCGTGTTTTGCATGACTTGCTGACCCTTCGATTTGGAAGATATCATTAATTTCAATTAAGTAACCGATTTCAAATCCTTCATGTTTTGTTTTACCATTTTCCACATTAAAACCTTGAGAGTCTCTAAAGAAATAATTATCCTTTTTCATACTAAAGCCGACTAATTCTAAATTAAAATTAAGAAATCTACCTCTTAGCCCAATTTCAAAACTATCTAATTTTTCTGAATCAGCGCCTCCAGGTATTTGTTTGCTTTGTATTCGATAAAGATCAGTAGTTTGAGGAGCTCTGTTTCCTCGAGAGTAATTAGCAAAGATAGCTAATTCTTCATTTAGTTTATGATTGATGGCAATTTTAGGAGAGAAATCTGTAAAATCATCGTTCCTATTTTCTGAAACCTGAATTCTTCCCTTGGTTCCAGGAGTAATATTTGTTTTGTATTCATATTCAACTTTTTCTCCTCTAATCCCAGTTACTAAAGTAGTATCTTCTGATATTTGCCATTCTATATTTAAAAAAGCTGACAAAATTTGACTATCAATATTGTAATCGTAGTGGGACCCATTTGGATAAGCTAATCTTGGACCAAAAGATACATTAGGAGCTGTTTGAAATTCACTTAACTCACCTTCGGTGATTTCTACATCTATTCCTGCAGTTAAAAAATGGTTATTAAAAGGTCTTTGATACATTGATTGAAGGCCTATACTTTTATGACTATTTTCTTCTAGAGGTTTTCCAGGAAGAAAATGCATCTTAAAGTCCATATCAGTATATCGTATATATGGAGTAAAGCTTAAGGAGCCATTTTCAAGTTGTTGGATTATTTTAAAATATGATCTGATATTATATGTATCACGAAAAGCTTCTGGATCAGGATTTTCATGTCTTATTTCTTCATCTTTATATGCCTGGAAACCTTTAATATAACCCATAGTTTCTTGGTTAAGATTAGTTCCAGATAATGAAAAGATGTAGTCTTTGGAGCCTTTTGAGGTGTCCCATCTCAGCAAAAACTTTTGTTGTCCATAATGTGGCTTATCAGAATCTTCTTCATGTTCTTCGTCATGATCTTCTTCATGTTCTTCGTCATGATCTTCTTCATGATCATGATTATGTGAATGACCGTTATCTTCTCTCCAGAAAAATTTAAATAGTAAATTACCATTGGGAAGATTCCGATAGATACTCGAATCAAATATTATTTCATGCTTTCCTGTATGAAGATTTAATTCGTTAAAATTTTGGGATTCATTTTTTTCCGTTATAACATTAATTAGTCCATGAATAGCATTTGATCCATATAAAACAGATCCTGGTCCACGAATAATTTCTACTCTTTCACCTATTTCCATTATTGAATCCATTAATCCATTAACATTTGCAAAACCAGGTGACCTTAATGGTATGCCATCTTCAAGATATAAAAAGCTTCCAGCCCCTGCGCCTCCAGAAAGAATTGGAGATCTGATAGATGTAAGATGTTCTTGTCCGCTACCTCTACTAATAAATACACCTGGCATTCTATTTAATAATTCGCTTGGTGTATGCGGGCTTATAAATTTTATTTCCTCGCTATTAATGAAAGCTATATTTCCTGTAGCATTTAAAATCTGAGATTTATCTTTTGTTCCTGTAACCACAATTTCATCTAGATTTTTAGCAAAAGACATATTGGCTGTTAATAGTATAATTATTAGGTATAGAAATTTTATAAATCTCATTTTATCTCTCTAATGTAATTATTATTATTGTTTTATTAATCTGATTAAATCGTGGAAATGGATAAAGCCTAAAGGATGTTTTTTTTCATCAACTATAAACAAACCCTGAATTCCGATTTCATTTATAAGGTCTAAAGCATCTGTTGCCAACATATTTTGACTTACTGTTTTAGGGTTTGTGTTCATAATTTCATCAACAGTTTTTTCCAGAAGTCCAGGCCCCATATGCCTTCTTAAGTCGCCATCAGTAACAATTCCTATAAGTTCATCATTTTTAGTAACTCCTGAGCATCCAAAACCTTTTTCTGAAATTTTAATCAAAGCTTCAGACATATTTGTTCCAGAATTAAGTAATGGGATAGTGTCTTCTTTATGCATTATATCTTCAAGAGTAGATAAAGCTGCTCCCAACTGTCCGCCTGGATGAAGTGACTTAAATTTATCTTTATCAAAACCTCTTTCATTTAAAAGGCATATCGCTATTGCATCACCTACAATGAGTTGCATGGTAGTAGATGTGGTAGGTGCAAGTCCATTAGGGCAAGCTTCAGTTGCCTTTGGTAAAATTAATGAAATATCTGCAGATGAAGCTAAATGACTTTCTGACGAAGATGTCAAACTTATAAGCTTTATATTATTTTGTTTTGAAAAATGGACAATGTCATTTAATTCTGATGTTTCGCCTGACCAAGAAATAGCAAAGATTATATCTTCACTGCCAACCATACCCATATCACCGTGACTAGCCTCAGTAGGATGAACAAAATAAGATGGTGTTCCAGTAGAAGATAGTGTTGCTGATATCTTTTTTCCGATATGTCCAGATTTGCCAACACCAGTTACAATAACTTTTCCAGAAATTTCTAATATCTTTTTTATAGCAAGAGTAAAATTTTCATCAAAAAAACTATCGAGTAAAGCGATCCCTTCAGCTTCATCTTTTAGGACCTTCCTAGCCACTTCTTTAATATTATTACTCAAATTATCCTCTTCCTACAGAAAAATATTCAAAGCCTAGTTCCTTCATAATATCAGGGTCATAAATATTTCTAAAATCATATATTAGAGGTCTTTGCATTGAATCATATAATTTTTTTAAATCAATTTCTTTAAATTCTTGCCAGTCTGTAAGAATTACTAAGCAATTAGAGTTATCAGCAACTTCATAAGCAGATTTTTTCCACTCAACATCAGTAATTAATTTTGAGGCTTCATTCTGACCTTCAGGATCATAAACAGATATATTTAAACCTGCTTTAATAAGGTCTGGAATGACAGTAAGGCTTGGAGCTTCCCTCATATCATCTGTTTCAGCTTTAAAAGTTACACCTAAAATTCCAACATTATTCTCTTTTTTGATATCTAATAAATCAAGAATCTTCTTACTGATATTCTTTTTTCTTTTTTCATTACCAACTATAACGCTTTCAAGAAGAGTTTGAGGTGAATCGAAATTTTTTCCTGTCTCAATTAATGCTTTAATATCTTTAGGAAAACAAGAACCTCCAAAACCAGGACCAGCTTCAAGGAAATAAGGTCCAATTCTTTTATCTAAACCAATTCCTTTAGCTACATCAGATACATCAGCGCCAATCTTTTCACATAAATCTGCTATTTCATTAATAAAAATAATACGCATAGCTAGCATGGAATTACTTGCGTACTTTATTAATTCAGATGAACGGCGTGAAGTGAAAAGTAATTTATCTTCACTAACAATATTTGAATATAACTCAATTATACTTTCTTTATTGCTTTCATCATTTAAACCAATAACAATTCTATCTGGATTTACAAAATCATGTATTGCATTTCCTTCTCTTAGGAATTCTGGATTTGAAATTACTTCAAAATCATTATGTTCAGATTTATCGTTAATTAATTTTTCTACTTCATCGCAAGTGCCAACTGGAACTGTTGATTTAATAATTACAAGTGTTCCTGATGAGATAAAGTGAGAAATTTCTTCTACACATCTATAAAGTTGCGTCAGATCGGCTTCACCTGAATCTAATGATGGTGTTCCTACAGCGATCATTATAATCTTAGAAGAAGCAATATCCTCAGAAATATTTAAACTAAATTCTAATGATTTATTCTTAGATATTAATTCTTGTAAACCAGGTTCAAAAATTGGAACTTGATTCTCTTTTAACATATTTAATTTTTCGGCATCGTTATCGATACATGTTACATCATGACCAGCATCAGCAAAGCATGCGGCAGAAACTAAGCCAACATAACCACAACCTATAACAGAAATTTTCATTAATCAGCCAAACAAGTTAATTTCTTCACTAACAACTTTTTCTAAATATGGAGAAGGTGTAAATTCTGAGCCATGTGATTTTTCCATATCTTTAAGCCATTCTAGAATTTTATCGTACCCAATAAGATTACCATAAAACATTGGACCGCCTTGATAAACTGGCCACCCATATCCATTTATCCAAACTATATCAATATCACTAGCTCTTATAGCCATGCCTTCTTCAAGTATTTTAAATCCTTCGTTAATCATAGGATATAAACATCTTTCAAGGATTTCATCTTTGGAGATATTTCTTCTTTGAATTTGATTTGCTTCAGAGAATTCTTTAATTAAATTCTCAACTTCCGTATCAGGAGATTTATTTCTTTTTTCATCGTAAATATAGAATCCTTTTCCAGTCTTTTGTCCTAGTCGTCCAGCTTCACACAATCTATCTCTTAATGTATCACCATTAGATAAATTTTCATCCCATCCAATATCTAAACCTGCTAAATCGGACATTGCAAAAGGACCCATTGGAAATCCAAACTCAAATAAGACATCATCAACATCCCAAGGCATCGCGCCTTCTAGAATAAGTTTATTAGCCTCTCTTTGTCTTTGAGCAAGGATTCTATTACCAACAAACCCAGGGCAAACTCCAACAACTGCTGCAATTTTTCCAATTTTTTTAGCCATTTTCATGGATGTAGCCACAACTGATTTAGATGTTTTTTCTCCTCTAACGATTTCAAGAAGTCGCATTACATTTGCTGGACTAAAAAAATGTAAGCCAATAACATCTTCAGGTCTTTTTGTTTCAGCAGCAATTTCATTTACATCTAAAGCAGAAGTATTTGTTGCTAATATAGCTCCATCTTTTGCAATTTTATCAAGAGTTCTAAAAATATCTTTTTTTAGATCCATATTTTCAAAAACTGCTTCTATAATTAAATCACTTTCAGACAAATCTTCAATTGAAGTTGATCCTTGAATTAAATTCATTCTTTTTTCTACATCTTCAAAAGTTATTCTTCCTTTGTTAGCGGTATTTTCATAATTCTTCCTGATTATCCCAAGTCCTTTATCAAGCCTTTCTTGGTTTTGCTCCACTATAGTTACAGCAATGCCAGCATTAGCAAAATTCATAGAAATCCCGCCTCCCATTGTGCCAGCTCCAATTACACCTATAGATTCAAAAGGTTTAATTTCTGTTTCTGGTTCAATATCTGGTATTTTTGCTACTTGTCTTTGCGCAAAGAAAGCATATCTTTGTGCTGCAGATTGAGTTCCTGTAACAAGTTCCATAAATAACTTTCGTTCAACTTTTACACCATCTGCAAAAGAATTATTAACAGCGGCTTCAATACATTGAATATTATATTCCGGAGCTAAAAATCCTCTTGTTTTTCTAGCTATTGATTTTCTAAAATCTTTAAATAGATTTTCATTTCCTCTTGCTGCTTCAACTTTATCATTCATTTCACTAATTTTAACTAAGGGACGTTGTTCCGAGACAATTTTTTTAGCGAAAGATATGGCGTCATCGAGAAGCGAATCCTCTCCAGCAATCTCATCAACTAAACCCATTTCTAAACATTCATTTGCAGCTACATGCATTCCAGAAGTAACCATTTGTAAAGCTTTTTCAACTCCAACCACTCTTGGAAGCCTTTGTGTTCCACCAGCACCTGGAAGCAATCCAAGATTTACTTCTGGAAGACCACATTTTGCAGAAGGGACTGCTATTCTATAATGACATGTTAAAGCTACTTCTAAACCACCACCTAATGCCGTTCCATGGATTGCTGCTATTACCGGTTTATTTGAGTCTTCAATAAATTCTTGTACTTCAAATAATGATGGTCCTCTAGGTTCCTTTCCAAATTCAGAAATATCAGCACCAGCTATAAATGTTCTTCCATCGCAAATTAATACTATAGCTTCTGTTTCTGCATCATTTCTTGCTTGAGTTATTCCATCATGCAATCCTTCTCGAACTCCAGCTGAAAGAGCATTAACTGGCGGAGAATTAAGAGTTATGATTGATATATTAGAATCTTTCTCAATTGTTGTAACATCATTTATTACGGTCATATTTTTTCCTTTCGCCAATTGTAAATATGTATATGCTATCCGAAATTAGTAGAAGAAAACAATAGGAGATTTAATTGGCAAAAGCAAAGCTATCTTCAACAAAAAATTCTAAAAAAGAAATTGAACAAATACAGCAAAGTTTTGAAAGCGAAGGATATATTTGTAATTCGCAAATAGCGACAGCAATTTATTTAAGTCAAAATTTAGGCAAACCCATTCTAGTTGAAGGCCCCCCAGGTGTTGGGAAAACTGAACTGGCTAAAGCTACGGCAAGTTGGATGAATAAATCATTAATCAGGCTGCAATGCTATGAAGGTTTAGATGAGGCAAAAGCTTTATATGAATGGAAATATGGAAAACAGTTACTTTACACTCAGGTTCTTAAGGATAAGCTTAATGACATTATTTCAGATTCTAAAGGCCTTGAGAGTTCAATTGAAAGTTTACATAATTTTGATGATATATTTTTTTCAGAGAAATTTTTAGAACCTAGACCATTATTAAAAGCAATTAGTGATGAAAATGGGGCTGTCTTATTAATTGATGAAATTGATAAATCCGATGACGAATTTGAAGCTTTTTTACTCGAAATTTTATCTGATTATCAGATTTCTATCCCTGAAATAGGGACGGTAAAAGGTAAAATAAAACCTATAGTCTTTTTAACTTCCAATAACACAAGAGAAATTGGTGATGCTTTAAAGAGAAGGTGTTTGCATCTTTATATTCCTTTTCCAGATGCAAAATTAGAAGAACAAATCATTATTTCTAGAGTCCCTGATGTAGATAAAGAATTGCGTTCTGAATTAGTTTCATTCGTTCAAAATTTAAGAGAATTGGATTTAAAAAAACTTCCTTCAGTTTCTGAAACAATTGATTGGGCAAAATCACTTGTATTATTAAATGTTAAAACATTAGATGCTAATCTAGTAAGGGAAACTCTTAATATTTTACTAAAATTCCAGAGCGATATTGATGCCGCTGATTCCGAAATTGAATCTATAACAAGAGAGATTAAAAAGAAATAAAAGCTGATGGCCGAATTCTTAAGAGATTTTATTAAAGTTTTAAGAGCATCCGATGTAAGAATATCTACTGCAGAAGCAATTGATGCTATGCGTGCCTCGACCATTATTGGTTTAGAAGATAAAGCAATGCTTAAGGTAAGTTTATCCCAATCACTTGCAAAGAGTTTACGTGAAAAAGAAATATTTGATGAATGTTACAATAACTTCTTCAAAGAAGATTATATGAATTTATCTTCAAAAAAAGATTATGAAAATGTTGATACCTCGTTAGAAAATGAATCTTTCGATGAAAGAAATAATGATTTAGAGGAGTTATATAATAGTTCAGACAAAAACTCTTTAAAGACATCAATGGCGCTAGCCTCTCAAGAGGTTGGGTTAAGGAATATTAGGCTTTTTACTCAAACAGGGATGTTCACAAGAAAGATTCTTGAATTTATGGGGTTAGAAAAATTAAATAATGATATTTTTCAAGCTTCAAGAGACGGTGATAATAATCGTGAGGAAGAATTAAAAGAGATTAGAGAAAAGATTCGCCTTGAGATAAGGGATTATGTTGAACATCAGTTGAAGCTGCGAACCTCAGAATCTGGTAGGCAATTACGGGAAGAAGCTCTTTCACAAGTTCGTTTGAGCCAAATTGATAAATCTGATTTTGTCCTTATGTCTAATATTGTTCGAAAGATGGCCAAACGATTAATCGCTTTACATTCAAGAAGGAAGAGGAAAGCCAATCGAGGAATGCTTGATGTTAGATCTACAATAAGAGTTAATCAAGAATATGATGGTTTGCTTTTCAAGACATTATGGAAAAGAAAAAAAGTTGATAGACCAAAAGTTATAACTTTATGTGATGTATCTGGTTCTGTAGCTAATTATGCAAGATTCTTCTTAATGTTTCTTTATAGTTTAACTGAAGTTCTACCTAATATTCGATCTTTTGCCTTTTCTAACGATGCTGGAGAAGTTACTGATTTATTCGACACTAAGGATATTGAAACAGCTTCTGCTGAGACCTTACTTTTACATGGTGGAGGTTCAACAGATTATGGAAATTCAATAAGTGATCTTGAAGGTTTTATCGAAAATGATATCGATAGAAAAACAACTTTAATTATTCTTGGTGATGGAAGATCTAATTATAGTGATCCAAGGACAGATATAATGAAGTCATTACATGAAAAATCAAAAAGAATAATTTTCTTAAACCCAGAACCAAAAAGTTTATGGGGTACTGGCGATTCTGAAATGAATAGATATGCCCCTTATTGTCATAAAGCAAAATCTTGCAGTTCTCTCGCCGATTTGGAAAAGGTTGTTGATGATTTATTAAGATACGCGTTTTAGCACGGAAGATTTCTTGATCCTGATAGATGTAGGTCTACAGCACTAGCGCATTGACGACCTTCTCTAATTGCCCAAACAACTAAGGATTGTCCTCTTCGCATATCTCCCGCAGAAAATACATTTTCTATATTTGTTTTATATTCCTCAGTATTTGCTTTAACATTACCTCTATCATCAATTTCTATTCCTAAATCTTTGATCATTCCTTCATGCGTTGGGTGCATAAAACCCATAGCCAAAAGGACAAGATCGGCTTTTAGTT
>Ga0209228_1001173_pt1 | contig 13142 bp, 12 predicted proteins | sample METZYME_3_150m_FD_187547 | JGI IMG/M metagenome (GOLD analysis project Ga0209228, IMG submission 187547) | Marine microbial communities from oxygen minimum zone in mesopelagic equatorial Pacific - METZYME_3_150m (SPAdes) (version 2) | ecosystem: Environmental > Aquatic > Marine > Oceanic...
TCCTGGTTACAGAACAAATATTAGTCTTGATGAATTTAGAAGAAATGTAAATGATATTGGAATTTCAATGATTGGACAAACAGAGGAGATATGCCCTGCGGATAGAAAAATGTATGCCTTACGTGATGTGACAGGAACTGTTGCCTCAATTCCATTAATTTGTGGATCTATAATGAGCAAGAAAATTGCTGAAGGAATTGAAGGGTTGGTAATGGATATAAAAATAGGAAATGGCGCATTTATGAAAACCATTCAAGAAGGAAAAGAATTAGCAACATTGATTCAAGATATCGGAGGGAATTTTAATGTTAAATCTGATATTGTTTTTACAAGTATGGACCAACCTTTAGGACGGTATGCTGGTCTATGGTGTGAGATAAAAGAATCCATAGACTGTTTACGAAATGAAGGTAGTGATGATACAATGGAAGTGACATTTGCATTGGGAACAAAATTGTTATTACAAGCTCAAATTGTAAGTCATGAGGATGAAGCTTTGAAACTGCAACAACAATTGATTGAATCAGGACATGCATTAGAAAAATTTTTAAAGATGGTTACAGTTCATGATGGCAGTTTATCAGATATAGCTTCTTTACATACACTCCATTTACCAAAAGAAGAAACAGTATTATCTGCAAAAAAACCTGGCTATATAACAAATATGAATACTCTACTTATTGGTCTTGCTCATTGTGAGCTTGGATGTGGAAGAAAGAAATTATCTGATATCTTAGACCCTACTGCTGGTATAGAATTCTACCATAAGATTGGCGATCAAGTATTGGAGGGAGAACCATTGATGCGGTTATTCAATACAGATAAAGAGAAATTAGATAAAGCCTTAAAGTTGCTTAAAGATTCAGTGCAAATTGATGAAAATAAATTACAGCATCATCTAATATTAGGTGATAATATGGCCAACTAACGCCGATGTATTTTACACAACCTAGATGGATTTGTGCCTACAATAAATAATTCTTTTTCAATTGGGCACAATGCGGTTGGCTTTTCCTTTGACACTTGACAAATAGAAAATGTGTTTACTTTTGAAGGTTGTTCAAATTCTTCTTTAGGATAATAAAGAGAATCATGAGCTGTTTTCATAAATCTTGCCCAAGAAGGAAGTGCCGCACGCGTTCCATCAGCTCCTCGACCAAGACTTACTTGTGGATCATCAATCCCAAACCATGCTCCTGCTGCTATTTGGGATGAAAAACCAACAAACCATGCATCAGTCCATCCTTGCGTTGTTCCAGTCTTTCCAGCTGCCGGGTGATAAAAATTATATTTCCATCGTGCGCTTCCACCAGTTCCTCTATCAATAACAGTCTGCAATAAATTGGTTACCATAAATGCAGTTTCTTCACTTAGTATTTCCTCCTGTTTTGGATAATATTCAATTAATGTATTACCATAACGATCTTCAATTTTTGTGATTCCAAACGGTGTTGAATACACACCTTTATTGGCAAATACTGAATAAGCAGCAACCATTTCTATGGGATACACTTCTGATGTACCTAGTGCAATAGCGTCAACGGCACGTATATTTGTTGATATGCCTAAATTTTTCGCAGTAAGTGCAACTTCTCTAGCAGGTACAACTTCTTGAACCATACGTACAGAAACAAGATTTAACGATCTCCGTAACCCTTCTCTTATAGTTGTTAATCCCCCCGTACTTTCATCATAGTTTCTAGGATTCCAATTTTCCCATCCTCCTTCAGGCGTTGGTACTTTAAGAACTACAGGTTGATTTAATAGCTGCTTAGATACTGGAACTCCATTATCTATTGCAGTCGTATAAACAAATGGCTTGAAAACACTTCCTGGCTGCCTTTTTGCTTGAGTAACACGATTAAATTGATCATTATAATCCGGTCGACCTCCTACCATTGCAAGAATAGCTCCAGTTTTTGTATCCAAAGCTACAAATGCACATTGTACAAGCAACTTATCTCTTAAGTCTTCGTACAATGGCAACTCTCCTTTCATCATTAACCGAACTGTATCCTCATTAAAGATCCCTAAATAAGCTAAATTTTCAAATTCCTCTTTTTCTTTAAATAAACGTTTATTTAATCGGTTCTGATTGGTAATGATCGACTGCATGATTGCATCTTCCGCATATCGTTGGAGTCTTGAGTCAAGAGTAGTAAATATTTTCAAGCCATCACGATATATATTTATTCCTAGACGCTCATCTTCCGTTTCCAATACTCTACGAATATATTCTGTGAAATATGGGGCGACTCCTATAAATTGATTTTTCTGTATATTATCTATATCAGTAGATCGAGCTTCTACATAAACAGCATCAGATATATATTTTTGTTCTCGCATTAATCGAAGAACAGTGTTTCTTCGGGCAAAAGCTTTATCTGGATACCGAATCGGAGAATATCGTGCAGGGGCGGGTAATAATCCAACAAGTAATGCGCACTCATCTATGTTTAGATCGCTTACATCTTTAGCATAAAATCTCTTTGAGGCAGCCTGAACACCATAGGTCCCGTGACCAAAATGAACACTATTCAAATACATTTCAAGAATTTCATCTTTCGTATATGTTTTTTCAATCTGAATTGCCGTTATCATTTCTTTAATTTTACGAGTAACAGTCTTTTTGAAACCAATTGTATCATATAAATTTCTGGCTAATTGTTGTGTTAAAGTGCTAAAACCTTGACGATATCTAAGCGCTAAAACATTGGTTACAATTGCTCTAGCAACACTTCTTAATGAGATACCCCAATGATCTCTAAATCTTCTATCTTCTGATGCCATAACTGCGTCATGCATATGTTTTGGAATAACGTCTAACTCAACAAATACTCTTTTTTCTACAAATAATTCATGGATAATCTCTCCATCAGATGAATAAATCCTAGTAACAAGATCCGGATCAAAATTCTCTAGTTGTTCAATGGAAGGCAAATCTTGAGATAAAATAAAAATATATGTAATTAAAGCAATAGCCCCAGTTAATACAATCCAAAATGATCGTATGATTGGAACAGCCCAGAGGTTATCATTTGACTTATTGGCCATAATGAAATTTACATTTATTTATTATTTATATTTAAATGAGTGATGAGAAATAGTTTTCCCATTATTTAATGTGGAGTAATCTATTTATTCGCCTTTCTTGGGCTAATCATTTTTTCTGGCTTCACAATTTTATCAAACTTATCTCCGGTCATATACCCTAATTTCTGAATTGCATCACGTAATGAAAGATTCTCAGAATATGCTTTTTTAGCAACTTTTGCTGCTTTATCATATCCAATATGAGGATTTAACGCAGTCACTAGCATTAGTGAATTAAATAAATTTTCACTTATTCTCTTTTCATTTGGTTCAATACCATTAACAGCATTGATCAAAAAAGATTCACTAGCATCCGATAATAATCTAATTGATTGTAAAATATTATAACCTATAACCGGCCTAAACACATTTAACTCAAAGTTACCACTAGCTCCTGCGAAAGAAATTGTTGTATCATTACCCATTACCTGAGCACATACCATTGTCATAGCTTCACACTGTGTTGGGTTTACCTTACCAGGCATTATAGAGGATCCAGGCTCATTAGCCGGTAAAATCAACTCTCCTAAACCTGATCTAGGCCCGCTACCGAGCCATCGAATATCATTAGATATTTTAAAAAGTGAAACTGACACGGTCTTTAAAGCCCCAGAAAGTTCTACTATTGAGTCATGGCCACCTAAAGCCTCAAATTTATTTTCAGCTGTACGAAATGGCAATTTTGTTAAACTTGCAATTTCTTTTGCAGCCTTCTTGCCAAATCCCTCAATAGTATTAATCCCAGTACCTACTGCTGTACCACCCATTGCTAAGCTATAACAGCTTTCAATTGCATTTCTAATCCGTTGACATCCATAATCAATTGCAGTTACATATCCTGAAAATTCTTGTCCAAGACTTAGAGGAGTTGCATCCTGTAAATGTGTTCTTCCCAACTTAATAATCTTAGAAAATGCTTTTGCTTTAGCATTTAAACCATCTCTTAACGCTTCAAGTTTTGGGAGTAAATTATGTACAACAGCTTCTACAGCTGATATATTTATAGCTGTTGGAAAAGTATCATTTGTTGATTGACCCATATTAACATGATCATTTGGATGAACCGGCTCTTTGCTTCCTAGTTTTCCCCCTAAAATTTCAATAGCACGATTAGCAATGACTTCATTAACATTCATATTAGTCTGTGTTCCAGACCCTGTTTGCCATACTACTAAAGGAAAATGATTATCTAATTTTCCAGATATTACTTCATCTACCGCAGCAGATATTGCTTTTGAGATCTTACGATCTATTAAACCTGCAGAAGTATTTACTTCAAGAGCAGCTTTTTTAACAATACCATAAGCTCTAATAAATTCTCTGGGAAAATTCTCGCTACCTATTTTAAAATTATTAAGGGATCGTTGTGTTTGGGCTCCATAATAGCGATTATTCGGCACTTTAACAGATCCCATACTGTCCTTTTCAGTGCGATAAGCCATAGTAGGAAGCTAATAAATAATAATTATTCTACCACCCAGTTATCTGCGCCATCTAGTAATGCCTGAATATTGCCTTTTCCTTTATTTTTTATCGCAAATTGAATCTGTTCATTAAGCATAACTTCATAAATAGGTTCATCTACGCAATAAAAAACACCGATTGGATTTGGAAAATCATCTTGATATGTAAAATGGCTTAGCATCATGGCAATTGTCCAATCAGTTTCATCATGTACCAACAAATCATCTATACTCCATTTATCACCTAATTCAACGACTTTTGATGTATTGCCATCAACTATAATCCCCTTATTCATTTCAGCCCCAAATAAAAGAGGTTTCTTATTCTCTAACCACAATACTGTATCTGATTTAGTTTCTCTATCAGTCATTGGTGCAAATGCTCCATCATTAAAAATATTACAATTTTGATATATCTCGATGTAAGAACTCCCTTTATGACTATGCGCTCTTTGTATCATGGATTGTAAATGAGCTGTTTCACGATCAATAGCTCTAGCTACAAAACTTGCATGAGAACCCAACGCAAGCGCTAAAGGATTAAAAGGACGATCTAAGGAACCTAAAGGAGTTGATTTAGTAATCTTTCCTAACTCTGATGTTGGTGAATATTGCCCTTTTGTTAAGCCATAAATTCTATTATTAAATAACATGACATTGATATCTAAATTTCTGCGAAGCAGATGAATTGTATGATTTCCACCAATGGAAAGAGCGTCTCCATCTCCTGTTATCACCCATACTGAAAGATCAGGATTTGCCAATTTCACTCCAGATGCTATTGCTGGCGCTCTACCATGAATGGTATGAAAGCCATAAGTATTCATGTAGTATGGAAATCTACTGGAGCATCCAATTCCAGAAATAAAAACGATTTTTTCTTTATCTGCACCTAGATCAGGAAATACTTTCTGGGTTTGTGCTAGAACAGCATAATCACCGCAACCCGGGCACCAACGAACTGCTTGATCAGATACAAAATCCCTACGATCTAACTTTGGAGTTTTAACTTTAGTTTCTGCCATAATATTAACCTATAATTTCTTTTACTTTATCTACAATATCGCTTGCTTTAAACGGGCGACCTTTAACAAGATTCAAGCCAACTGCATCTACAAGATAATCTGCTCGAATTAATTTAGATAGTTGCCCCATATTTAATTCTGGGATAAGAATATTTTTAAATCGGATTAATATTTCTCCTAGATCTTTGGGCAATGGATTTATCCATCGTAAATGAACATGGCTTACCTTTTTTCCATCATTTTGTAATCTTTCTGTCGCTGATCTGCATGATCCATATGTGCCGCCCCAACTAAGAATTAATGCATCGCCACTTTTATTGCCTAAAATTTCTGTCTTGGGAATATCATCAACTATATTCTGTACTTTTTGTCCTCTTAACTCTGTCATTTTATGATGATTGTCAGGGTCATAAGAAACATTCCCAGTTACATCTTCTTTCTCCAGCCCTCCAATTCGATGTTCCAACCCAGCCGTACCAGGTATGGCCCAAGGTCTGGCAAGCGTTTTTTCATCACGTCCATAAGGCATAAATGGTAAATCATCATTCTGAGCAGCAAAATTTGGATCTATACTAGGTAAATCATCAAAATTAGGGATAGACCATGGCTCTGATCCATTTGCTAAATATCCATCTGTAAGTAAAAATACAGGAGTTCTATATTTTATAGCTACTTGACATGCCTCAAAGGCAGCATAAAAACAATCTCCAGGAGTTTGCGCAGCGATGACAGGAACAGGAGCTTCACCATTCCGCCCATATAACGCTTGAAAAAGATCGGCCTGTTCAGTCTTCGTTGGCAACCCTGTACTAGGACCACCTCGTTGAACATTAACAATAACTAAAGGTAATTCAGCTATAACTGCAAGACCAATTGCTTCTGCTTTCAAAGCAATGCCAGGACCAGATGATGCAGTTACTCCAAGGTTTCCTGCAAATGATCCACCAATCGCTGAAGTTATACCTGCAATTTCATCCTCAGCCTGAAATGTTTTAACACCAAAATGACGAAAAGATGCAAGGGTATGGAGGATATCACTTGCAGGAGTAATTGGATATCCGCCATAAAATAAAGGTATATCTGCTTTGATTGATCCTGCAAGCAAGCCCACGCTAGTAGCATAGTTACCATTGATATTTCTATACTTTCCAGCAGGAAGAGGGGCTTTTTCAACATTGTATCGTGCTGAAAAAATTTCTACAGTTTCACCATAATTATACCCGGCATTTAGCGACTTAACATTTGAATCAACTAACTCAGGTCTCTTTGCAAACTTTTTACCAAGCCATTTAATTGTAGGTTCTAAAGGACGATTATAAATCCAATATAAGAGACCCAGAGCAAACATATTTTTAGTGCGATCAATAGTCTTTGGAGATATATCCATACCCTCACATGCCTTGGCTACTAAAGTGCTCATTTGTATTGAGTATATTTCATAGCTTTCCACCGTTCCGTCTTCTAATGGATTTGATTCATATCCAGCTAGCTTTAAATTTTTTGGACTAAAAGCATTTTCATTAACAATAATTATTCCACCCGGTAATAATTCTGATAAATGTACTTTTAATGCCGCAGGATTCATTGCAACAAGGACATCAGGAGCATCTCCAGGAGTATGAATATCTTTTGAACTAAAATGTAATTGAAAAGCACTTACTCCCGCCAAAGATCCTGCTGGCGCTCTGATCTCAGCAGGATAATCAGGAAGCGTACTTAAATCATTACCCACGATTGCCGTGGTTTCCGTAAAACGTGTACCAGTTAACTGCATTCCATCACCAGAATCTCCAGCAAATCGTATTACTACTTTATCTAAATTTTTTGTCTTAATACTCAATTTTGTATATAGTGGGATTTTTTTATTTATCGATTACTATGATTTAATGATGTTCCTATTTCCTAGGTACAGCAAAATATGTTTTAAAATATTTCATAATCATTGGTGTAAAATTTAGCATCACTTTTTTATTACACACAATAAAATCACTATAATGAATTTATTTATTTTATTTTTTATTATTTCTGCATTGTTGCACTTCAATTCATTAGAACGTAATATTTACCGCTATGGTCAATAAGCGAGATTCAAATGATCCACGTCAATTATCATTATTTGGAGAGATCCCTAGTTCTTCTAATCCTTCGATAGCAACCTTTCCAGAATTTGACCAAGCATTAAATAACCTTATTAAATTAAGTGACCTTGGAGCATTTATTGAGATCAATATTCAAGGTTTCGAAAAAAGCTATACTTTAAATCTTTCAGAATCTATTATCCCAAAAGATTTCTTGAAAATACCTAAAAATTATTCTCCTATAACTGTACAACTTTTTTCTCATGATTTACGTAATGAGCTTAAAAAACTTACATATGAAATAAAGGCATTCTTTACACCAAGAAATTCATTTAAAACACCTTTCGGTTATTTTCTCTTCCGGTCAGATTTTAGCAATTGGAAACTTTTTCTATCATCAAAAAAAGATGAGATAAATGAATTTCTTAATAAAGAACTAAGCGGTGGAATATATGGAAAATATTTTTTAGAACATTTTACACGCGGTTATGAATTTATTGATTCATTATCTGATATTACAGCTCCTTGGGAATTTCGAAAAAAATTATTGTTAAAAGATATTCAGGAATGTCGTAAACAGATGAGAAAGAATAATACTACTTTATCAGCTTTAAAACACACTGAATTAGATTTTCCCTTTTCTTTAATGGTATTTAAAACAATGCATATTCCTATGGTTCTACATCAATACCAGTCTCAACTGCAAATTCATTCTAGATTTAAAACCATTCATCTAGAATATCTTATTGATAGAGATATAAACACTATTGAAGATATACGAAAATTAGCGGATAGCTTATAACTTCATTTATATTTTTTTTAAATAACAAGATTTTATGAAAACAAAAGAACAGATTAGATTAAGTACTTTATCCCATGGTTCTGGATGAGCATGCAAAATTGGTCCGGATGACCTAGCCCAGGTTCTGGGTAATTTAGTACAGGAAAAAGATGATCGAGTAGTTGTTGGATATGATAATTCTGATGATGCCGCTGTCATACGTTTACTAGATAATAAATTTATTATACAGACTGTTGATTTTTTTACGCCCATTATTGATGATCCTTATATGTTTGGACAAATAGCAGCAGCTAATGCTATATCTGATATTTATGCTATGGGCGGAAAACCGCTTTTTGCATTAAATATACTTGGTTTTCCAGTAAATGATTTTCCTAAAGATATTATCTCAGCAATATTGCAAGGTGGGGCTGATAAAGCAAATGAAGCAGAAATATCCATTGTTGGAGGCCATAGTATTGATGATAAAGAACCCAAATATGGCTTAGTGGTTACTGGAGAGGTGTTAAAAGATGACCTAATACAAAATAAAGGCGCAAAAGCAGGAGATGTATTATTATTAACAAAGCCACTTGGGACAGGAATTATTAGTACTGGAATAAAGAAAGAAATAGCAAAATCTGATTCAATCAAGCAAGCGATTGAATCAATGGCATTGTTGAATAAATTAGCAGGATCAATATTAACAAAATTTTCAGTTAACGCAGCTACAGATGTAACAGGTTTTGGCCTACTAGGACATGGTGCAGAAATATGTAGAAGTAGTAATGTTTCATTTCAAATTAATTATAATAATTTAACATTCTTTCCTGGCGTTAAAGGACTGGCTAAAGAAGGAATTGTACCTGGGGGTACTAAGAAAAATTTATTGCATGCAAAACAATTTACTAGTTTCTCAGATTCATTATCTGAATTTGAAAGATTAATGGTTGCAGATGCGCAAACATCCGGCGGATTATTAATTTCATTACCCCAAGATAACGCAAAAGAATTCCTTGAATATTATAATAATATATCACCCATTCCTGCTGTTCAAATTGGCTCTGTATATGCTAGGAACAATAACTTAATCACTATTTCTTAATAACTTGTATATCTGTATAGATTTAGTGTAATATATCCGACTAAAATTATCGGATATAAATATGCTCAAACTAACAAGAAAAGTTGAATACTCGCTTATTGCACTTCGTCATATGCAAGGGAAGTCTATTGATTCAATATCATCGACAAAAGAAATTGCTACTCACTATAATATACCTTTAGAAATATTAGCAAAAACATTGCAACATATGGCAAAAGAAAATATTATTGAAGCAATAAGTGGCCCCAGAGGCGGTTATCGTATTAAAGCAAAGCTTAAAAATATTAATCTTGTGGAATTTTTTGAAAAAGTAGAGGGACCGCTTGGTTTGAGTGATTGTTTTTACGATGCTAATTGTATGCAAATTAAATACTGCAATATCCGCACCCCTATACAACGTATTAATGATAATATGATTAATATGTTTCGTAGTATGAGTGTGAAGGATATAACAAACTAATCTTTGATATGAAAAAGTTAGCGCAAGAAGATATTATAAATGTGTTGAAGCAATGTTATGATCCGGAGATACCTGTTGATCTTTGGAACTTAGGATTAATTTATGATATAGCTTTTGATGAACAAGCAAGTGAGCCTACCAATGTTGACATTACTATGTCACTTACCACGCCTGGGTGTGGTATGGCAGATCAAATGGCAAATGATATTAAACAAAAAGTGGAATCGCTTGATGGAGTAGAAAATACTATAGTTACAGTAACATTTGATCCAGCATGGAAACCAGAAATGATGACTGATGATGCAAAAGAAAAACTTGGTTTTTATCCAACACCCGCATCATCAGAAAAAATAGAAAATTCAGAATGGGAGTAAGTAATGAATACTAAAGAAAAAGAATTAACAGAATTTACCTCCGCATCTATTTCAGTAACGACTCAAGCCTGCGATAGAATAAAAAAGGCAATGAAACTAGAAGATAAGGAAGGTTGGGGCTTGCGTATGTCTGTCGAACAAGGTGGTTGTTCAGGGATGAGCTATAAGATGACATTTGATGAAAACCGAAGTGAAAATGATAAAGTTTTTGAAAGCAATGGATTAAAAATATTTTGTGATATAAATAGTTGGCTTTATGTACGTGGAATTGAAGTTGATTTCTCAGATGATATGCTTAATGGTGGCTTTAAAATAAATAATCCAAATGCAAATCGTTCCTGCGGTTGCGGTACAAGCTTTTCAGTCTAGAGTATACAATTGAAAACAAAAAATAAAACTATTGAGGAGTTTACTTCTCAGGATTACCAATACGGGTTCGTTACTGATATAGAACAAGATACAATTGCTCCTGGTCTAGATGAAAATATTATACGCTTTATTTCTCATAAAAAAAGAGAACCAGATTGGCTATTAAATTGGAGACTTAAAGCATATAAACATTGGCTTAATATGGATGAACCAAATTGGGCTAAAGTTCAATATCCTAAAATTGATTATCATTCCATCAGTTATTACTCTGCGCCTAAAGATAAATCGAATGGACCGAAGAGCCTGGATGAAGTTGATCCAGAATTAATTAAGACATATAATAAATTAGGCATTCCATTAGAAGAACAAAAAATGCTATCTGGTGTAGCTGTAGATGCTGTTTTTGATAGTGTTTCAATTGCAACAACTTTCAAAAAAGATTTAGAAAAAGAAGGAGTTATATTCTGTTCATTTTCAGAAGCTGTTCAAAATCATCCCAGCCTAGTAAAAAAACATCTGGGTTCTGTAGTCCCCTATACAGATAATTATTTTGCAGCTCTCAATTCTGCAGTATTCAGCGATGGTAGTTTTGTTTACATCCCAAAAGGAGTACGCTGTCCAATGGAACTTTCTACATATTTTAGAATTAACGCAATGAATACTGGTCAATTTGAAAGAACATTGATTATAGCTGATGACGAAAGTTATGTTAGCTATTTAGAAGGTTGTACTGCGCCTATGCGTGATGATAATCAATTACATGCTGCGGTAGTAGAATTAATAGCTAATAAAAATGCTGAAATCAAATATTCTACAGTTCAAAACTGGTATCCTGGGAACCCTAAAACAGGTAAAGGAGGAATATATAATTTTGTAACAAAAAGAGGTATCTGCGCTGGAAAAGATTCAAAAATATCATGGACACAAGTAGAGACTGGATCAGCAATAACCTGGAAATATCCTAGCTGTATTTTAAAAGGGGACAACTCTATCGGTGAATTTTATTCAGTAGCGGTTGCAAACAACTTTCAACAAGCAGATACTGGCACAAAAATGATACATATTGGTAAAAACACTAATAGTACAATTATTTCAAAGGGAATTTCTGCTGGGAAAGGACAGAACACTTACAGGGGCCAAGTGAAAGTTATGAAAAATGCTGACAAGGCCAGAAATTATTCACAATGTGATTCAATATTAATTGGTAGCGATTGTAGTGCTCATACTTTTCCATATATAGATGTTCGAAATCCAAGTGCGCAAATGGAACACGAGGCATCAACTTCTAACATTGGGGAAGATCAATTATTTTATTGCAATCAAAGAGGAATTTCTATTGAAAATGCGGTTTCTCTTATTGTTAATGGATTTTGCAAAGAAGTATTTAGGGAGCTACCAATGGAGTTTGCAGTGGAAGCGCAAAAACTTATGGAAGTAAGTCTTGAAGGAAGCGTTGGATAAACAGATGTTGGAAATAAAAGATTTAAAAGCTTCTATAAAGGGAAAAGAAATCCTAAAGGGGGTCAATCTTAATGTAAAGAATAGCGAAATCCATGCAATAATGGGTCGTAATGGTTCGGGCAAAAGTACTCTAGCAAATATTATTGCTGGCCGTGATTATTATGAGGTCACAAATGGAGACATACTATATAATAATAAAAGTATAATAAATGATACACCTGAGCATCGTGCGTTAGAAGGAATATTTATGTCATTTCAATATCCGGTTATTATTCCAGGTGTAAATAACGCTTATTTTCTTAAAGCTGCTTTAAATGCAAAACGTAAATATCAAGGACAATCTGAGTTAGATGCTGTTGAATTTTTAGATTTAATCCGAAAGAAATTACAAATTGTCGGTATGGAAGAAAAATACCTGCACCGCGCAGTAAATGATGGATTTTCTGGTGGAGAGAAGAAACGTAATGAAATCTTACAAATGATTACCCTTGAGCCTTCTCTATCTATTCTAGATGAAACTGATTCAGGCCTAGATATAGATGCTCTGAAAATTGTAGCTGAAGGAGTGAACAATTATCGACGGGATGATCGAGCAATTGTTATCATTACCCACTACCAAAGAATTCTTCGATACTTAGAAGCAGACCATGTCCATGTATTAATTGATGGTAAAATTGCAAAATCAGGTGGTGAAGAACTAGCAGAAACACTTGAAGAAAAAGGATATGGTTGGTTAGATAGTTAATATGAAATTTTTAGAAAAAGAAATTAATAAATCTCCACTATTTGGCCTTAAAAGATCTGATACTATTAAATCATTACAGATGAATGCTTTTAATGAATTTATCAGACATGGATTGCCAAATAGAAGCTGGGAAGATTGGAAATATTCAGATTTTTCATTATTTAATAATATGTCTTTCCGTTTTGGAT
>Ga0209228_1001174_pt1 | contig 13141 bp, 11 predicted proteins | sample METZYME_3_150m_FD_187547 | JGI IMG/M metagenome (GOLD analysis project Ga0209228, IMG submission 187547) | Marine microbial communities from oxygen minimum zone in mesopelagic equatorial Pacific - METZYME_3_150m (SPAdes) (version 2) | ecosystem: Environmental > Aquatic > Marine > Oceanic...
AATTTTTCTGATTGTCGGATTTCTTATCTATCTGATTGACCTAGCTTTAAATCCTGAAGAAAATAATAAAGACATCTACATCTCTGACCAAGAATTAACCAGTCTTATTTCAGCCTGGAAGTCTCAAGTGGGTAGAGATCCTACCGATGAAGAAATTGTTAAAATTATTAACAATCTAGTTGAAGAAGAAATTCTCTATAGAGAGGCTCTATTATTGGGGCTGGATAAAGAAGATAGGATTATAAAGAGAAGGTTGGCTCAAAAAATAACATTCTTAAAACAAGAAACTCTTCCTGGAAATCCCAAGCAAGAGGATTTAAGACAATTTTACGATGAGAATAAAGAAAAATATTTTATAAAGCCTAACTATAGCTTTACTCATCTTTTTTTTGCAAAAGAAACGGACTCTCTTGCAAGGTCAATTGAAGCATTGACTGACTTATTAGCTGATGCAAAATCCATAGATTCGGATCCTTATCTTCTGGGTAAGAATTTCACAGATAAAACCCTTGAGGAAATCGCCAGAAACTTTGGCAATAATTTCATTCTTGGTTTTGATGATATGGAACCTAATAAGTGGTCAGGGCCTTTTGAATCATCCTTTGGGCATCATTTAGTGTTATTAAAGGATTTTCAGGACGGCTATTATCCGTCTTTTGATGAAATAAGTGACCAAGTACTCAGTGATTATTTAACCTTGAATAAAGAGAATGCCGTAAATCAATATATTAATAATGTTAAATCAGAGTACCGGATCATTATTAATCCAAATTTAAAGTTTTGATGTCTAATCTTAGGTTTTACAGTTTACTGTTTATCATAGTATTTGCTCCTGTCCTTAGCGCACATGAGTTTAACCCAGCGCACCTTGTTATTGATGAAATAGAAGACAATGAATATCAAATCAATTGGATGTACCCGATTAAAAATATTGGCCCCAGAGCTGAAATTATTTTTCCTGAGACCTGTTCAAATAAAAATCAATCTCCTTATCAACAAGGCAAGTATTTAGTTGAGAAGATTGATTTAATCTGTATTGATTCCTTAAAAGGTCAAACCATAGAAGTTATAAATCTCAGTGTGCTGACGGATGCTTTAGTGACTTTTACTGACCGTAATAACGATGTGTTCGAAGGTTTGATGAACCTTAAAGAGCCAAGATTAATGGTGCCAATAAACAAACAATCCATTCCTGCAAGTTACCTTACTCTTGGCATCGATCATCTGATTAGCGGTGTGGACCATATTCTATTTATACTGGGTTTAATGTTCCTGGTGTCCGGCACTCTAAACCTGATCAAGACGATCACGGCCTTTACCGTGGCGCACAGCATTACATTAGGGCTTTCGGTTATGGATTTGATTGCTTTGCCTCGGACCACTGTTGAAGCTGTTATTGCTTTGACTATAGTCTTCTTAGCTTTAGAAATTGGTGAGAATAAGCAGTATAAATCAACACCCTGGTTAATCGCCTTTGGATTTGGGTTACTGCATGGGTTGGGCTTTGCCAATGCCCTCACTGAAATAGGGATAGCAAATGAACAACTGCTTCTTTCTTTGCTCTTTTTTAATCTTGGAATTGAAGCAGGTCAGTTATTAATGATTCCTATTTTTGGGGTTTTAATTTGGTTGACTTATAAATTTAATAAATACAATGAATCAGCAACCTGTGTTTCATATGCATTGGGTGCGATGGGGTTTTTTTGGCTTATTAGCAGAACCGTTGGAATTATTTACTAAGATCAGATGACAGGTATTAAATTCTTTTATCTATCGAATAAATAATAGTAAATAAGTTGCAACATTCATTATAATGGGTCACTTATTAAGTACGGAGTGGTAGTTCAGTTTGGTTAGAATGCCTGCCTGTCACGCAGGAGGTCGCGGGTTCGAGTCCCGTCCACTCCGCCAGATCATTAAAAATTAATGCTTACCTACTATTTAAATTTTTGATAGGTTTAATCATTGAATTAATAAAACCCTTGTGAACTGGAGATTTGATATGAATGAACAACTTAATGAAAAAACAAATCTATTAGCTCAAATGGTTCTTGCGATGTTGAGTGCTGATGGCAAACTAAGTCGCAATGAACTTAGAGAATTGAAAAGACTCGCACCTCAATACATTGACCACTTGAATAGGCAATTGTTTGATAGGTTGATAAATGGTTTTGATGGGGTCCCTGAATTTTATCTTTGCTCAAGAAAATTGAATGATCTTCTTAGTAATGAGGAAAAAATCTTATACCATCATTTTTTTGAAGCCATCGCAAAGAGCGATGAATTAGACCCTAGAGAAGAACGCCTTCTTGATGAACTAATAGTGACATGGGGCATAAAAAAATAAGTATCACCAAGAGGAGTTAGTTACACAAAACTCCATTCTTTCTTTTATATCTAAATTAGAAACATACTTTCCTCTTGTTTCCTCTCTATCAATCCATTCATTAACGTAATCTCTCTTACAATTCTGATAAGGAGAAAAAATAAAGTAAAAGGATATTATGGCAGCAGTAATTATCGTTGCTGTAAGAATATATTTTTTCATATATAAAATTTACAGTATGAACTACTTATTCTCAATAAAATAAGAATTTGAGTAATAGCAATCTTTAGATTATTTGATTAAGTTTAAATTAGAATATATTGTTATAGTTTCAATTTTCATTTATACAACGGAGTTAAGAATGATTAGATCTAAGTATTATGCAGTGTTAGCGCTCTCGCTAATTTCGTTACTCATTGCAAACGAAAACCATGCACAAAATGAAGTGCTTGTGGATTTTGCTGATTCACCAGGTGCTACAAAAACAACAATATTCAATACCCCAAATTGCATAGCAGGATTTAATCAAACCTACGGAACAAACATTATAGAAGGACGGAATGTTATCAACGGAGAACAAATCTTCGTTGGATTAGGTAGGGCAACAAACGAATTTAATGCTGATGGCAAAAATGCAAATGGCCAAACAGGTAGTTGGGCAAAAGCTCTTAGGATTGCTCAGATGAAAGCTGAGCTTAGAGCGAAGCAAGCAGTTGTTATTAGCAGAAAAGTTTCCGTAGAAGAGGAGGTAATTTTAGAGGCGACATCAAATTTCTCTGAAGGAGAAAGACCTGTAATGCTAGATGAAGGTGAGATGACGACTCTTGAAAAAGTAAAATTTGTAATTATGAAGAAACTTGATGAAGTTCTCGAGCTAGATGCATTGGAATATGAAAAAGATAAAAGAGAAGCAGCTGTGAGGGATATTATAGCTCAAGATAGATTCCAGTCAGTTATTAATGCCAGTGCATATGCTGAAATGACAGGAATACAAACAGTTTATACTAATTATTATCAGGATAAGAATGAGTTCTGTGCAGTAGTGATGAAGAATAAAGACTCATCCTTGATGGCAAAAGCACTTGGCAAAAATCAGGTTAGTCTATTGCAGCCAGATATGAATAAAGCAGGTCTTCCTGTTCGAGAGCAATTAGAGGGTAATTTCAACCGTTTGCTTTTCACTCATGGTATAAGGGTTCTTAGAGATGAGAATGGCGAACTAGTTCTCGTCGTATATGTTGTTGAACCATATAAAAAATCAACTTCTAAATCAATCACAGGCAGAAATAGTCAGAATGCTGAGATGACAGCGAGAATAAGGGCAGCAGCAATGGTTTCAAACTTTATTGATGAATCCATAAATGTTGAATTAAGAACAACAGTCGATCAAATTACCACAACCTTTGATGGAAGGGCTGAAGATGGTTCAGAACTTTCAGAATATTTTAGTGAAGAAAGCACAGAAAGTAGGATTGAATCTGCATCCGCTAATGACGTAGTTGGACTCAGCAAGGAAGCGGGTGGTGACTACATTAATTCTATATCTGGTGAGCCAGTATATATATATATTGGATCTATCTCAGCAGCATCTCTTAGAGCTGTAATGCTTTCTAAGTTGAAGGGCATAAATCAGGATAGAATTTAATTACAATCAGGATTCTTAACAGCTTTGTATTTATCCAGACGGTCGTAATCACTCTCTTTTAAGTTATCAATAATAGTTTTTCTTGCAATGAGTTCTCCGCCAAGAGGGAGATTAAGGCCAAAGGCAGCATTATCCTTATTGCCATATGAATCCTTATAAGGGATGGCGCAATTTATAGTTTGAACTCTACAAACTCTATTGATTGGGTAGAAAACTCTCTCATTTCTTCTAGTATTGGCCACATTACAAGTATTAAAAGTAAGATTATGTGAGAAATCTTCTTTATCAAGGTCATTCTTTCTTAAAAATTTTGGCCAATAAGCAGATTCTTTACCTAATGGTTTTGGTACAAGAACTTGCTTCACATAAGCACCACTTAAGCAACTCTTAATAGGTCTTTCGTTGACAATTCTCTTTATGCCACGATGTTTTCCTTCTTTAAATCTAGTATGGGGAACAGCTTTGCAAGCATTGCCTTTGTATTGTCTCACCACCTTCGTAGATTTGATTTCACTTTTTACATAGTCTTCAATCAATTGAAGCTTTTCTATACTTCGACTATTCCTGAGGTAATAGGTTTCATATTCACAATCAGGAATCTGCCCTTTCCTTTTTTGATATTCAAAACGTTCCCCAAACAGCATTGCATCAGTGCAAAGCTCAACCTCAAAGATTTCCCTATTTGGAATCGTCATATACTCTTCTCTAGTCACTGAGATTGATTTAAGCGTTGTTCTGACTGCATCAAAAACACTTTCCATATTCTTTGTCGCGTAATAGTTGACATCAAATCTATTCTGAAGCCCTCTTTTTCCTGTACTTGTTGGTGTAGGATTTGATGGTAATTCAGCCTGTACAAAGCCCTTTCTTTTACCAATTATTTTAATTTTTTCAAGTAGATGATTGATAAACTTGATTTCTCCTTTTTCATTAAATCTCCATTTAGCATTTTCACTTGCATAGAATGAACCATTAACATTCATAGAGGCTTTATCAGGATCAATATCAAACATTTCTACCAACTGTATTGAATCTCTGCTTACTTTTGCATTGATTATGATCACAGTTTGCTCAAGGTTATTTGTGAATTCTGAGACTATTTCATACTCTTTAACAGCACCCGAAAGAAGACCAACGACCTCTTGACTCAGTTTGTCATCGATCAAAACAGTTTGCTGGCTAAAAAATTCTGCGAAGCTGGAAATGGCATTGAGTTTTGCCTTGAGAATTGCTTCCTCTTTATTCTCTCCTCTTCCTTCAGCTCTTATTTCTTCAATTTCAGATTGGTATTCAGCTTCAAGCGAATAAGTAAAAAATAGCAATAAAAAGCAGAGCAATTGTTTGAAGTAATTCATTAAGATAGATTACACAAAATGTCAGAAATGAGCTAGTGGTCAAGTCAATTGGCTCTTTGACTTTTTAAAATCTTCCTATTATTGGAACTGTTTGATAAATATGTCAAAATGAGTTTAGGCTATCTTAAGTAAAATTAGCTTATGTGTTAGCTTTCTATAGAAAATTGGGAATTATGTATGCGAGAATATTTTGGTTTTTCATCTAAAGAAACAGTAGACTCGGCGAATGTTGGCTCAGCTTTAGATGTTGAAAAACAGAAAGAAGAGAAGTACAAGGAATCAAAGGCTACACAACTAATAGTTTGTGCCTGGATCATTGAGATTTGTGCTGCAGGGATCGGATTCTTCTTCGCTTACACTACTGGAGAAGCAACCAGAAAATATTTAGCTCAAGATACCGAAGCATTTATAGGTGATCCTAATATCAGCGTTACACTTGCAATGCTTCCATTTATGATTATCGGTGTTGTTGAGCTAACTAAGATCCCGCTTGCTTTTGCAGCTTACAATGCCAAACCAGGATTTTGGAAAGCCTTATTTATTGGTGTGCTGCTATCTTTATGTCTCATCACCGGTGAAACCATTTTCACAGGAATGGAACGATCATTAGATAATCAACTCAAATATTTTCAAGGAGATAAAAAGGCACAAGAAGAACTTAAAGTGGATGTATCAAATCTTGAAAAGATAGTCATCACTCTCACACAAGAAAGACCCTTAGATGATATTGATAGCGAATATCGGAAACAAATCATTGGCTTTGATCAGGCCCACTATACGAAGTTAGATGAAATTAATACTGAGAGACAGTCCAGATTAAGCATACTCGAAACCCAGAAGTCTGAGTCAAGAGATTTATTTATCAATGGATCATCTCAAAATGAAGTTGGTAGCCTTCTAGGTCTTCTCGATAATGTGCAAAAAAGTATTCAGAAGCTGGAGGAAGATGTAGCTGAAGAGGTTGCAAACCTTCGGGCAACAGCTCAAGATGAGATTGTTTCAAAAAACGATGAAATCAAGAGTTTGGATCAGTCAATATCTGAAGTCTCAGCTTCTATCACAGGCGGACTTTTGAGTAATAACTCTGCAAAGGAAAAGACTGTTGCTGCTGCAGAAGCATCAAAGTTAAAGGCAAAAGATGAACTAGAGAAGATTAAGTTAAAGAGAGATAAAGCCATTAATGATTATCGTAATAGAGAAAATGTTAGATTGGTAAAACTTGAGGAGGAAAAATCTAGAATTCTGTCAGAACTCACCGAAGCAAGATCAAAATCTGAGGAGGTATTCAATATAGAACAAGATGGTATCAATAAAGAGATTAACGCAATCGCAGCCAGATTTGATACAAGACAAGCTGACATTGAAGTGAAGTATAAGCAAGAAAAAGCTCTCAGAGAAAACAATTACATGGATGCTCGAGGTAGAGCTGAAAGAGTGCAAACTAATCTTGATGATACAAGAGCAGAAATAAAATTAAAGAAAGAAGAAATCATCGATGTTGAGCAAATAATTAATAGCAAGGCTGGAGAAATCCAGGTTATGAGGTTCGCTGCAACCTATGCCGCCTTTGTTTCTGATGGAGAAAGACAGGGCGTTGAGAATGTTACGCCAGAAGATATTGGAACTGTCATGCTCTTTTGGTTCGGGAGTATCGCACTTATCGCTGCAACAACTGGAACAGTTATTTCATTCGCGTCTTTTTATATTAGGGATAGAAGGAATTGGAAATATTCTTGGAAAGATGGGTTAGATGTAGAGACTCCATGGCAGGAATTCTTGCACTCAAGAAACCAAAAGAATAGGTCCAAGAAGCAATACTACATAAAGAAAATGGATGGTGAAGTTGAACCTGGGATTATAAGAAGCATCGGTAATGCCATAGTCAGGCTTATTGACTCCATAATCAGGCGTTTAACTAACCCAAAAATTATCAAGGAAGAAGTTGTAAAGTATAAGTACATACCAGTTGATAATAGTGGGAAACCACTTGGTATGGGAAACAGAGTTAAACCAAGCAGTGTGGATAAGGATAATGAGTGATGAAGAAAAAAATGTAATTCATGATTATTCAGCTATCGACAACATAGCTGAAGAATGGAGCAACAGAGAACAAGAAGTTTCAAAGGAGATCAAGTCACGAAATAGAATCCGAAATGCTAAGGGAGCCGTTACAAAGGCTAAAGAGACCTTATTGATCCTAGTTGGATTGGGTTTATTTGCTGTCCTTATTGCATTTGCCATTCGTATCGTAATATATCCCCCACCATTTTAGCAATGAGTGACTCTGACAATCTCTCAAAGCGACTAATTATTAGAGGAAAGGATCTTACTAAGTCATATACTGGACTTTCCGCATTATTAATATTTTTGACATTATTAATGCTTGGAATTGTCTTCGGGCTAAGATTTGAACCACAGCCAACATATATAATTCAGGAAACTACATCTGTTGACCCAGATACCCAATCCGCTTCAAATCAGAATATAAATCAAAGTGAATCGCAGTCTGATGCTTCACCAACACAGAATGAAAACCGAGAGTTTGGACAAACCAATGTGTTTGGTGATTATATGGATACGGTAGATGAAAATATAGAAATTACGAAATCACATGTAAAACAACTGAAAGGGATAAAAGAACAACAAGAAATTCAACAACCTCAGTCAGATGCCCCAATCATCAGTGATAGTCAAGTCATAGAACTTCTTGACAAGCAGATTGATAAGAGAGAAGAGATAATTCTCCAAGAAGAAGAATTAGTTGATGATATTTTAGAGCAAACAGAAAATGGAAACCTTCCTGAATCAATTACCAATGGTCACACGCAAGCACTAATTGAGGAAAAGAGCTTGGAAGAATCTATGGAAGAGTACGAAGAAAGTCTGGATTCAGATACAACTTTATCTGAGGATGAAAAAAATAAAATTCTCAATGCGCTTTCATTAACTGCCGAAAATTTTAATGAAGAAAGAGAGGATAGAAGGGATAGATTAAGAGATGCAAAAAATCAATTATCTAATGATGATTTGAGTATATCTGCTCGGGAAGAACTCAAAGCTCTGATGGAAAGTGAGGATCTTGAATATTCCCAAGAATTAAGGGAACAGCAGATGGAGTTAGATAAGATGATAGGTGAAGAAGTCACAGATCAGGATGTAAGTAGTGATTCTTCCAATACATATATGCTTCATAAATATCAAGCAGAAGAGTTAGCTAAAGATATTGAAAGCTTACAAGATGAGCTTGAGGAAGAGCAGGGTGTTTATTTTAAACCAGATAGCATGGTCGAGGACTTGCTTTCTAGAAATTCCAATCTTTCTTCTGTAGAAGATGAAATTGATGACTCAATCTATGAAATTATTGATGGCTTATCTGACGAGACTAGTGATGAAGAAAAAGAAAGATTAGTTGCTAAAAATAACAAAGAAAAATCCAAAAGAAGGAATCTAAATAATAAAAAACAAAAACTAGTTGATCGGTTATCTTACTCTGACAATTTTCTTAAAGAACCTATGGTCGCATCATCAGAAAACCTTGTGGATAAAATAGATAATGTAGAACAGGGTTTGGATCTAGCAAATCAAAAAATCGATCTTATACTGGATATACTTTCCACAGATACTCTTTCAGAAGTGTCCAAGAGGAGGGGCCTCCAAACTCAGTCAACCCAAGATCGTCAAAAAAGTAAGAATCAGGACGATGAAATAAATTTTGAAGATACACAGAGTAATGAACCTTTATTTACACGTGATCAAGTTAATTCAGAAAATAAAGAAAGATTAGACAAACAATTAGAGTATGAGAGAAGAGAATTTGAGGATTTTACTGGTGTGGATGCACTTAGTGGGGCACTCAAAAAGAAAACTAAGTGGTTTCTCAGTCGTGCAACATATAGACCAGATCCTACATACCCAATCGAAGCAGAGGAACGTAGTCTTGAGGGAGACTGTCTAGTTTCTTTTCAAATAAATCCCAATGGGACAACAGCAGATGCCAATGCAAACTGCACAAATGATATTTTTATTACCCCAACTGAAAGAACGCTTAAAAAGTGGGAATTTATACCTAATGAATACATCAATCCTATGTTAGATGTAAGATATGTATTGGAAAAATAATTAGAATATAGATCTCACTTATCTAACTGGTGAAATAGGTGATTTTTAAGTGATGTAACGTAGTGCCAATATAAATACATCTGTAACATCGAAATAATAATAATACCAATCATCAAACTAAAGTAAGAACTACAATATTCATCAGTAATGTTAAATGCATTTATGTCACAACGAGTATCTCCTAGCAGATGAAATAGCTGCCCTTCAATCAGGAGAATTAGTGTCATGAAAGTTAATATTGATAAAGGGATAAAAAAAAAGATATATAAATAATGACCTATGCCCCATTTCTCTTCTTTTGACTTGATAATCAGCCTTTTATAACTGTTAATAATTGACCTGGTGATATGATGCGAAGATATAAATTGAGGAATATTTAAAATTGTTCTCTTTATCGCTTTTATCTTTGGTATTTTCATCTCAATAATCTATTTAATCGCACTAACTACTTTCTTAATTTCTTCTGTTGTTACAAGGGGTGATTGGATTCGTTTTAAAGATTTGTTCTCTGTTGTTTGTAGAAGACAGTCCCCTTTTCCTAGCATAGATTCTGCTCCTTTTGAGTCTATAATCACTCTTGAATCAACATGATTAGAAACTTTAAAAGCAAGCCTTGCTGGAACATTTGCTTTAATAAGGCCTTTTATAATATCTGACGTCGGTCTTTGTGTTGCTAACACTAGATGTATTCCTGCAGCTCTTGCTTTTTGTGAAAGCCGACCCAGCAGATCCTCTACTTTCTTACCATGGGAGAGCATTAAGTCACCTAACTCATCAATAAATACAACAGTATGAGGCATTCTTTTTTCTTTCGTAACTTCTGAATTATATTCACTGATCTTGGTGACCTGTGCATTTTGAAATTTTTGATATCTGCTTTCCATTAAATCAATAAGATCTTGCAAAACATATACTGATTCATTCATATCAGTGACAACGTTACCGAGTAGATGGGGTATACCTCTGTATAGAGAAAATTCAACTAATTTTGGATCAATTAAAACAAGGTTTAATTCAGAAGGTGTCTTTCTATAAATTAGAGACAACAAAATTACATTCAGTGCAACTGTTTTACCAGAGCCTGTAGAACCTGCCAGTAATAGGTGTGGCAATGCTGATAAGTCCTCACAAATATACTCGCCGTCGATACCAATTCCTAAGGCCAGTGGCAAGGTGGCATCACTAGCTTTATAAGAAGGATGCTCTAATACTTTTCTGATTAAACAAAAACTTCTTTCAGGATTTGGAAGCTCAATACCAATTATATTTTTCTGACCCTCAATATTTCCACTAATTCGAACACAGTCATCAGGAAGACCAAGAGATCTTGCAATATCATTCAAGCGAGATAACAGTTTGGAGACTTTCGCATCAGCCTCTAATTGTGTATAAAATGTCGTTGCCATGGGGCCAGGGATCCATTTGATCACTTTAACAAACTCGAAAGGTAGTATGGCCTTCTCAAGTTCTATAGCCCTCACTTTTAGCCAATCTTGATCAATCGAGTTTTCTTCTTTTGACTTATCCAGTAACTCCAAGCTGGGAAGGGCATATGATTTGTTGACTGAGATAGAGGTCAACTTTCTTTTTTTATTTAGAATTTCAGAATCTGCTTTATTAACCTTTATTGATGTTTCTTCCTCTATAGATTTTTCTGTATTTAAGCGTTTTATAGATAATTTTTTCTTAATCAGGATAGAAAGTCTCTCAATGGTTCTATACCCTTTGTAGAACTCTCTTCCTGAATTACCAGAGATGACAAATATACAAATCAACAGCGTGAGAGCTAGAATAATCTTACCCGTTAACTCGCCAAATAATGGTTCAATAAGGGTATTGACGATTCCACCAAGTGCACCATCGCCAGAAATACCCGCAATAGAAAGCAACATGAAAGCTAATGCTGATTTTGAAATATTAATTGGAGCAATAATTTTTAATCGAATTGCTATAAGTGCATACAGCGAGATGATAATGAACCATACCGATATTCCTAGTAAAGAATCAAGAACAGCAGCAATTGAAGTAAATAATCCTCCGATTATTCCAGATGGAGAACTATCCCAGATCTGATAAAGAGCTAATGCAAAACTGAGATACAGAGATATAAAAATTAGAACTATTGTGATTGTTGTGCTGGAAAGATTTTTTACGAGGTTTTTTATCATATACCTAAGACTATCAGATCTTCTTATATACAAAAAGCATAGCGGTTCTTTGACTACACTTGTCATCGAGACATAATTCTGTAGTTAACAAATCATTTTTGTATAATAGTCACCGTTATATAATGCAAGGCAAACGGAGAGTATAAATACTAGGATAGGTAATTCCATCCACTCCAACAGACTTTTAAAAGGGCCTTAATAATTTTAATAATAGCAAGAGGGTTAATTTATGGCTGAGGCAGTAATAGTAGATAGCGTAAGAACCGGATTATCGAAATCGTTTAGAGGCGGTTTTAATCAAACGCGTGCCGATGATATGACGGCACACATCATCGATGCATTGATGGATAGAAACCCTAGTGTAGATCCTGAGGTAGTAGAAGATGTGATATTGGGCTGCGGCTATCCAGAAGGACCTCAAGGTAATAATATAGCTAGGACCTCAGCTGTGTTATCTAAGCTACCTATCAAAACTGGGGGCACAACTGTTAATCGTTATTGTTCATCTGGATTACAAACCATTGCTATGGCAGCAACTCAAATACAAAGTGGTTTTGCTGATTGCATCATTGCTGGTGGGGTTGAGTCAATTAGTACCACACAAGGTCATATTAACGATTACATGTTTGAGAATGAGAAAATTGCTGAGAGCGTTCCCGGTGTATATCATGCCATGGGCATTACTGCTGAGACTGTAGCAAAACGATACAACGTGACCAGAGAATCACAAGACGAATACGCTCTGTCGAGCCAGCAACGATGTGCTGAAGCACAAAATCAAGGTTTATATGATGATGAGATTATTCCTATGAAAACTCTGATGATGGTTAAAGACAAAGAAACCGGCGAAATATCTGAAGTTGAAACCGTGGTGGACAGAGATAATTGTAATCGTCCACAGACCACTCTAGAAGGTTTGTCTAGTCTCAAACCTGTGTTTGACCCTGAGAATGGTACAGTCACTGCAGGAAATGCTTCACAACTGTCTGATGGTGCTTCGGTGACCATGGTGATGAACGCGGATAAAGCAAATGAATTAGGATTGGAACCCCTGGCTTACTTCAGGGGTTTTACTGTGGTTGGGTGTGAACCTGATGAAATGGGTATTGGTCCAATTTATGCAATACCTAAACTTCTAAAAGCAGCTGGATTAGAAGTAGATGATATTGATCAATGGGAGCTCAATGAAGCCTTTGCTTCTCAAGTTGTTTATATCAGGGATCATCTTAATCTACGAACTGAACAACTAAATCTAAATGGCGGCTCCATAGCCATAGGACATCCGTTTGGTATGACCGGATCACGGCAGGTGGGTCATTTAACTCGAGAACTTAAACGCAAGCATTTGAAGTACGGTGTGGTCACAATGTGTGTTGGCGGTGGCATGGGTGCTGCCGGCTTATTTGAATGCATCTAAGGTTTATCTATGTTAGAAGCGATTAGACAACGATTTACTGGATGGATAGCCATGTTGGTTATCGGTCTTATCGCACTGACTCTGGTCATTAGCTTCGGCAATATGGATCAA
>Ga0209228_1001180_pt1 | contig 13109 bp, 13 predicted proteins | sample METZYME_3_150m_FD_187547 | JGI IMG/M metagenome (GOLD analysis project Ga0209228, IMG submission 187547) | Marine microbial communities from oxygen minimum zone in mesopelagic equatorial Pacific - METZYME_3_150m (SPAdes) (version 2) | ecosystem: Environmental > Aquatic > Marine > Oceanic...
AATTGCTAGACTTCTTGCTAAATCATTAAATTGCGAACAAGGAGTTGTTGCTGAACCATGCGGTAAATGTGGTTCGTGTCAATCGATTGATGAAGGCAGTTTTATGGACTTAATTGAAGTCGATGCAGCATCACAAAGGGGAATAGACGATACAAGGGAGTTACTTGAGAATTCTCAATACACGCCTACCTCTGGAAGATTTAAGGTCTATTTAATTGACGAGGTCCATCAATTAACTAAAGAGGCTTTTAACGCACTTCTAAAAACATTAGAAGAACCTCCACCTCATATGAAGTTTCTCCTGGCGACCACAGAGAGCGAGAAAATACCAATAACAGTTTTATCCAGATGTTTAAAATTTAATTTAAAGAGAATTTCTGAAGAAAATATTACTTCGAGATTGAAAGAAATTTGTGATCATGAAAAGATTCAATATGAAGAAAAGGCTTTAGAGTTAATCAGCGAGATGGCTGATGGTAGCATGAGGGACGCTCTAAGCCTTCTGGATCAAGCATTAGCCTATGAAAACTATAGTTTATCAACTGAGCAAGTTTCTCAAATGCTTGGCACCATCGACAATAAGTATGCTCTAAATATCCTCTCAGCAGTTTTATCTCAAGACAAAGATGCTCTTTTAGGCTCATTAAATGCGGTTGATGCTCTCTACCCAGATTACAAAGTGTTATTAGACACCATAGCATCATTGACACAATCTGTAGCTTTTTTCCAGGTTATAGGCTCAAGAGAGAATCTTAGCAGCAATGACCAAGCTCAGATTCTAGAAAATATCGCCACTAATTATTCCCCTGAATTAATCCAATTGGTCTATCAAATTTCAATAACTGCAAAAAGAGACATTGAATTAGCTCCAAGTCCTAAAGAAGGATTTACCATGGCTATTCTAAGAATGTTTGCTTTCCAGCTTGATAATTCTCCACCCATTAAATCATCAAAGACTGAGATCAAAAAAAAAGAAATCAAGACTGAACCTATAAAAGAAGAAGAAAGCGTAGAAAAGGTCAAAGCAAATAACAAAGCTGAAAATAAGAACCTTAATACTGAACGATGGACATCAGAGGTTTCAAAAATGGATCTTAAAGGCACTGTTAAGCAATTAGCTTCCCACTGCACTGTAGAACAACTAAAAGAAGGAAATCTGATGCTCAGCATTAATCCTGAGAATGAACATCATCTGATAGATAGAGCCACTAAAGCGTTAAGTAGCTATTTAATTGGTAGCTTTTCTAATATTCAGAAAGTAAAGATAAAGATTCTACAAACCAACGGATCAACATTGGCTAAGAAGAAGTCTGAAGAGCAAGAAGAGCAAGCAATTATGAATCAATCAAGAAATGATTCTGATCCAAATCTTCAATTAATTAAAGACATGTTTGATGCCAAAGTTGAGCAGTCTTAATGAAATCTTTTAGCCCTACACTTCAAGACTTAATTGATGCGTTCAAACAGCTTCCAGGCATAGGTATAAAAAGCGCCCAACGAATAGTGTTTCATTTATTAAAAGAGAATGAAAATAAGGCTCTATTTTTAGCTGATTCAATCCAAAAGTCCTTTGAATCTATCAATGAATGCAAGGAGTGCAGAATGTATACAGAAGAAGATCTCTGTAGTATTTGCATAGATAGTGATAGAGATAAACATATTCTTTGTATAGTTGAATCACCCGCTGATCTAATTGCAATAGAGAACACAATGCAATATAACGGCCTTTATTTTGTATTGATGGGGAGACTTTCACCTCTTGATGGTATAGGCCCAGATGAATTAAAAATAGATAATATGGCCAAATTATTAAAGGACAAAAGTATCAAGGAAATTATTTTAGCAAATAGCCCAACAATCGAAGGAGAAGCAACAGCCACCTATATTGGATCAATTGTTGAGGATCTTGATGTTAAAGTGACTCGAATTGCTTATGGGGTTCCTATGGGAGGCGAACTTGAATATGTTGACTCCAATACATTGATTCAAGCAATAAATAATAGAAATTTAATTGGGAATTGAATTTTATAAGTAAGTTGATATCAACTTTTTATAGTTTTCGTAACGCTGCCTAGAGATTCCATTTGCCTCTACCATATCTTTAATAACACATGAGGGTTCGTTTAAATGCTTACAATCTCGATATCTGCATTTAAGTTCATGTGAGTTAATTTCAGTAAAACCTTTTTTAATATCAGCTATATCATTGATGTTTGGATGTAGATTTTCTATACCTGGCGTATCAATGAGAAAGCTATCATTATCTAATAAATGTATTTTAGTTGTTGTTGTAGTGTGTTTGCCTTTCTTTGATTTTTCGGATAATGGTCGGGTTTTTATATTATCTGAATTTAATAAGAGATTAGTAATTGTTGATTTTCCAACACCTGATTGCCCAACAAGTAAAGAGCTATGACTATTTAGGAGATTCTTGAATGCTAAGATATTGATTTCGAACTTAGCCGATATTTCAATTAATTGATATCCCAATTTTGAATATTCAATTAATTCTTGATCAATGAGGTCTTCTTTTATATCTGATTTATTAAGAACAACAACCAATTTGCATTTCATTAACTCCGATATAAGAATAAATTTATCAATTAGTAAATAGTTAGGTTTTGGCTCTGGTGCAATTACTAAAAGAATCTGTGTAACATTATTAACTAGATTGCTCTTCAAGCCTTTTTTATTAAGTCTTTCGACTTGATTCATAGGGGGTTCAATTTTATTTATTAGAACCGATGATTCATCTAGGGGTTCGTATTCAACAAAATCTCCAATGACAACATTATCTTGTTTTTTCTTTAGAAAGGGTTGAAAACCAGAATTACTATTCCATAGCACACCTCTATTGCCATGTAGTTCTGTTACCAGTGTTTTTTTGTCATATTGTTTTATCAAACTTTTGTGATTATACAATTATAACTCTGTTAGAATCACTTAATATGACTAGACCAGCAAAACGCTTAATTTGGATTGACTTAGAAATGACTGGCCTAGATACGGACAATGACACTATTCTAGAAATAGCAACCGTCGTCACTGAATCTAATCTTGATATTGTCTCAGAAGGACCTAATTATGCAATTCATCAGGATGATGAAATCCTGAACGGAATGGACGACTGGAATAAGAGACAACATTCTAAATCAGGGCTTCTAGATCGAGTAAGAGATTCAAGGATTACTATAGAACAGGCTGAGAGAGATACCTTAGAATTTCTTCAAAAGATAACCAACAAAAAAGAAGCTCCTATGTGCGGTAATAGTATTTGTCAAGACAGACGCTTTTTAGCTAGATTAATGCCTGATCTTGAAGATCATTTTCAATATCGCAATCTTGATGTCACTTCTATAAAAATAACCTCACAACTTTGGGCACCTGATGTAGCAAGGTCTTTCTCCAAAAATAGTAATCACCTAGCCAGAGATGACATATACGATTCAATTTATGAATTGAAACACTATCGATCTCATTTTCTTAGAATAGAGGATTAGTTATCCCGCAAAAAACAATGCTATTGTCGATGCAAAACCAGCTACCCAAGCGAGACTCCTCAAGGTACCTTTATTAGTTAAATAAAAGGTGGCGTGCAAAATCCTTGAGAGAACGAAAATGATCGCAAGGATATCAATTGTTAGTTGATCATTACCTATCCAGTGTGCGGCGATAACAGCAGCAAAAAATCCCGGAAATGATTCATAACAATTCTGTTCAGCAGAGTGTGCATTCCTGGCTTTTCCACTCAATTCAGAGATGTGATCTCTAGGAGATTCGTTGTTGTATTTTACCTTTGAAGATTTTGAGACGCCTGCCAAATAAGCAGGTATAAACATACAAAATATTATGCAGTAGAACGCTATTGTCATGGTTGTATTACTCCTTTAAATATATGTGTATTGATTATATTATGGATTCATAAAACATATGCAATTATGATAATGATGTGATTATAAAAAACAGTAAAAATATCAATCATGAAAAACCAATTAATCCGCTTGTAGCAGCTGAAAAATTACAACACACTTACCATGAAAGTTTTGATATTTTTAATGAGCTAATACTCAAGCCAGCTGAAATAAAATCTAAAACAATTGACAGTTATAGGTCTGTTAATTTCACTCTCAAGAGTTCAGAAAATATGCCATTGGTTTATGTGTGCATAGAAACACTATCTCGATATACGCTTCATTGTTCTATGAGGATTGATGGAGGCATTTTAAATGGCAATGAGAATGTTTATCAGACCCCTTTTATGTTTAGAATGAAAATCTACTTAGACGCTAAACTCCTTGAAGTTTATGATGCATCATCCCATAAAATAAAAAAAGATAAGAAAGACACGCAAATCTCGCCAAAAATCCTAAACCCTGTCAGCAGTGAAATAAAACTTATTAAATCTGAATTTTTAAACCGCTGGCTAAAGATTCTTAAACAAGCTGATTATAAGTACATAAATAATGACAAATAATCCCCTTTCAAACCCAAGTTTCACAAAATTATTTGCCGCTCAGATCATAGCTCTTGTTGGTACCGGCTTATCAACAGTGGCTCTTTCACTTTTAGCTTATGATATGGCGGGAGGCAGAGCAGGTTTTGTTCTAGGTATTGCTTTAGCTTGCAAGATGGCTGCTTATGTGTTTTTTGCACCGATAATTGGCGGCATGGTTCACCGGATATCCAGAAAGCTTTTCTTGATCTCAATGGATGTTCTAAGAGCTATAATTGTTCTTTTGATGCCCTTCGTGTCTGAAATATGGCATATCTATGTTTTAATTTTTCTCCTTAATCTGTTTTCAGCTGGATTTAAGCCAGTCTTTCAAGCTGTTATTCCCGATATATTAAATAATGACGAGCAATATGGAAAAGCCTTGGCTTATTCAAGAGTAGCTTATGATCTTGAAAATATCTTAAGCCCAACATTGGCTGGAATTGGTCTTTTATTCTTTACTTATACTGGTTTATTTGTTTTCAATTCCGTTGCATTTGTTATATCAGCACTGATTATCATCATTACTCTATTGCCTAAACCGAAACCTGTTGAGAGGAGCGGTAATTTTATCGATGAAATTACATTTGGAGTTATATCTTATTTTAAAACACCTAGACTAAGATCACTTTTAGTTTTATACATCGGTATAGCGGTTGGCAGCTCCATGGTGATAGTAAACACTGTAATTTATGTTAAAGATTATCTAATGCTACCCGATACCACTTTGGCATTATTTTTTGCTTGCTCAGGTTTAGGATCAATGCTTATGGCCTTTACGTACCCAGTAATAGCAAAAAAGTTAGATGATAAGGCTGTTATACAAATAGGAATTTTAATTTTAGCAATATCGCTTTTTCTTATGTCTTATGAACCCACATTCAGTTCTGCATTAATCAACTGGTTTTTAATAGGTGCAGGTTTATCATTGTCACAAATACCCACTGGAAAAATAGTTAATATGTCAGCTAATCCCAATGATAGGACCGCATACTTCTCTGCTCAGTTTTCTTTATCTCATCTGTGCTGGTTGATAGGTTATCTTGCTGCTGGTCAACTCGTTTATATTTTTGGATTCTCATTCACGGCAGTTTTCTTTGCTTGTATAGTCTCTATTTGCTTGATCTATAGTGTTTTGTTCTGGCCGAATGAAGAAGAAAATATCCTAACGCATACTCACACAAACCTGACTCATCAACACACTCATAAACACGATGATCATCATCAGCACAAGCATAGGCAAAATATAGATGACCCGAATCACTCACATCAGCATAACCACAATAAGATCACACATAAACACCCATTTCATATTGATATCCATCATCAAAACTGGCCATCGAATTAATTTTAGTTTTGAGAACTTACTAAGTTGTCTTCGGATTTTTTGACTACGTATTCATCGTCGTAGGATTCTATTAAATCAATGACCATCAGATAGGCCTCATTTAATATCGTATCAGAACTAAAATCTTCAAATGATTTCCCTTCTTCAAAGCCAAGCTCCTTTAATTTAGCGTTTCGTCTTTCACTGTTAGCTTTAGAGCGCTGATCACGTTCTAACTTTCTTATTTCCATGTTCAGTGATACCGAGTCAACTTGTGATGTATTTCTGAATTCAGTAATATCTTCAATCAGGACATCGAGTGTACGATTCTCTGATTTCCTGATTTGATAATTCTTTTCTACATCTTTTATATAAGGCTGAAAGTTTATGTGTCTTTGAAAATCTAAGCTTGAGATTTTATCCCAAGGAAGTGGATTGTTTTTTGTTTCTTCACCAATAATACCTGCATCAATAAATGAAGGAAGATTTATATCTGGCTCAACACCTTTATTTTGGGTACCTTCACCAGTGATGCGATAGTATTTTGCTATGGTTAAAGTTAATTGCCCGAACCCCTTCTTAGATTTATATCTAGAGTATCTATCGAGTGGGTATAGATTCTGGACCGATCCTTTACCAAAGCTTTTTTGACCAATCACAAGCCCTCTCTGGTAATCTTGAATTGCTCCTGCAAATATCTCTGATGCAGAAGCGCTGTATCTGTCAATCATGACTGCTAGTGGTCCATCATAGATTGAACCATAGGATGGGTCATTAATTACCTCCAAATTATTATCCATGTCTTTAAGTTGAACAATAGGGCCTTGATTAATAAATAAACCTGTTAAAGAGACAGCTTCGTCTAATAAACCCCCTGAGTTACCTCTTAAATCGATCATAAGTGCATCAATACCTATTTCTTTGAGTTCAGAGACTAAATTTCTGACATCATTAGTAGTGCTTTTGAAGACTTCATCCCCACGGCGTCTCGCTGCAAAGTCTTGATAGAAGCTCGGCACTGTTATGAACCCTATTTCAAATTTATTATCACCAGATTCTATAGTTTTTATATAACTTGAAGCTGCTTGCTCTTCTAGGGTCACACTATCTCTAATTAAATTTAAATCATAAGGATTAGAGTCAACATCTGATGATGTCGGTAAGATCCTTAGTTTAATTTCACTGCCTTTTGGTCCTCTAATCAGTTTAACCACGTCATTAAGATCCCAACCTATTATATCTGTTGGAAGATTTGAGTTTCCTTCATAAATACCGATGATTCGATCTAATGGTTTCAATGTTCCGTTTTGATCTGCAGGGCCACCAGGAATTAGATTTACTATTTCAATAAAATCTTCATTATTTTGCAATCTAGCTCCGATACCCTCATAAGAGAGACTAGTCTGGATCTCATATTCTTCTGCCTGTGAAGGTGTTAGATAGTTTGAGTGAGGATCGAGATGAGCCATATAAGAATTCAAAAAGATATTTATTACGTCTTCTTCGTCATACTCGTTAATTCGTTTTAGATATCTTGAGTACCTTTTCTTGAGAGTGCTTTTGGCTTTATCCAAAGGTTGGTCAGCAAGAACCAGTGAAAGAAGATCATTTTTAGTTCTTTTTCTCCAGATCTCATCCAATTCATTAGTGGTTTTGGGCCAAAGTTTATCTTTTGTTCTAAATTCATAGGATTCTTCAGCTTCAAATGAATTAATTTTATCTAGTAAGTCAATTGAATAAGAGAGCCTTTGTTGAACTCTTAGTCGATAAACGCCAAAAATATCAAAAACTGTAGCTAATTCACCATCAATTAGAGATTCATCAATTTTATATTTATACCTTTGAAAGTAGCTAATATCAGACTTTAGAAAATAGACTTTTAAAGAATCTAGAGTTTCAATAAATGTTCCGAGAATTTCTATTGATGATTCATTATTAACTTGTTCTTGATTAATATGAGCCCTTTCGCTGATTGCTGTCACTAGTTTTAGAAGGTGATTGTCAACTGGTTTTTCAATCAAGACACTCGGGTATACCTCTGAGTTTTGACTGCCAACTTGAGTTGAGATCACTATCATGAAAGTGAAAAGTAGTTTAATTATCTTATTCATTTTGTTAAGAGAATTTAGGTAATCTGAGACGTCATCTTGCAAAGTTCGTCTAAGGCAAATGATGTATTAATTGGCATAAAAAGAATAAAAAATATTGTTATGTACTTTAAATATGCCATGGTTTTTTATTCAGAGAAAAATCCTACGATCTGTTGAGTTAAACCTTCACAAGCATTAGATTGTGTTCTAGCAAGTATAGGAATAGGGATAACTATAGCAGGTATTACCGAAGTTCCTGATACATTGGCACTCAAGTTTCCAACTGATGTTTCCTGGCTTAAATCCCAAACAGATGCTTCGTATGAGGAGGTGTCATCCCACCATGCAAAACCAAAGCATCCACCTCCGCCTGGGCCTGCAGCACATGAGAGAGCCCCTGAACTTGAATTTGTTTTAGTTTCTCCAGTTACTTTAACTAAGTATTTTATCTCCAATTCATCTAACTTATCTTTAATAATCTGTTTACCTAATAACTTTGGCAGTTCTTCGATATTTTGAGGTGCCGTACTTGGCTCAAACCAGGGGTAAAAAATATTTTGAAACTCAGTTGTGGAGATGATATTAAATTGGTCCTGATTTTTTGATAATGATCGATTCAAGCAATCCATAAAATCATTTTCTGTTTTGTTCCCAGTGTGATAACTATCTGAGAGAACAACAATTGATTCTCCATCCTTGATGGAATATGCAGCATTCACTTCTTGGTCTATTCGGGTTGTAGAACAACTCGTTATAAGCAGGCTAACAAATATCAATATGGGCAATTTTATGGGCATAGGAGTTTATTTTACTAGATCTAGTAGTTCATTATTTTCTTTTTCTAGCTGAATAGTAAGATTAGCACCAACGTCTCTTAAGGCAATATTAATGGCATTAGCCATCGATTGATCGCCATCAAATGAACCTGTTGCTTGTTCGCCATATCCCGTGATATCCCAGTTCTGAATAAGGGCTAACTCTGAATCATAGAGTTTTATTTTGTATTTAAACCAAATAGAAAATTTGTCATTTGATGCTAATTGAGGGGTTAGATACTCAAACTTATCAAGATCAACTGTCATAATAATATCGGCTTCATTGCTAGTTAGTGAATCAAAAGACTCACGTTCAGCAATATTTGAAAAAAAAGAATCAAAAATAGTATTAAATATTTTCTTTTGAGCATCTTGAAAGTTTATCTCCCAGGTGTAATCGATTGTTTCTAAAGGGACACTTTCAAAGAGATAATTTTCAATTTCATCTTCGTAAATTGTAACTACAGAAATGTTCTGATTTTTTTTAACAAGTGGTGACGGTATGGATGATGAAATTGTTATGGACTGTGAGGTGCAACTTGAAATTAATATCAATATAAATAAGTTGTATATTTTAAGTTTCATCGTTTTCTGGTTCCACCTCTTCAGAGTAGGCTTCCCATGTCCCTTTTGGATTTGTTTGCCCCCATCCAGATTGTTTTTCAAGCAAGTCTGGGTGATCTTTAATTATTCTATCCAATACAACTCTAGGGATATCATCAATGGTTCCTGTAATTTGATAGCTATGCATACGACCAAATAAAGCACCATCGGGTAAATTGGAACTCATTTTCATCCAGGGCCACCAAGGGGATGTTCTCATGAACCCTGCGTGAAATGGTGAAGATGGAATTGAGCGATCATTCATAGCATTTACCGGAGTGTAAAAGCTAAAATGTTCTGAAGGATTAATAATTCTGCTTGTATGTGCTTTTGGCCATTTATCTTTAGTTACAGGGTTTGTGTATTCGTGTGAATATTCCCATGTCAGGAGGTATTGATCACCAATTTTCTGCCAAGGCAGTATGAAGGGGACAGTATCATTTGATAAATCAGCGTCGGCTTCATTCATCAATGTAGGTTCATCGATTGATGAGCTACCCATAACAAATTTGGGCATTAACTCTGTTAGATGGCCTCTCATCATCCTATTGATAAAAGGAAAGACCTCGACAGTTTCATTGGTCCAAGGGTTTTGCCAAGTGTCTATAATTTCACCACTCTTAAGATCTGTAAAATAGCCAGCCTCAGTGCCCCTTATATTTATACTATGGTCATCATTAAGTCGAGACTGCATATTGCCAAATCCGACATAGCCAAATAAAGGGAGTAAACGTTTATTGCCAATCCTAGCAAACTGAACACCCTGATAACCGCCATAGGTTGGAGTGTCTGAATAACTACCCCATAATTTACCAAAGGCATATAAGTTATCTTTGGGTAAACTAAAGTCTAGGTTACTCGTATTATCAGCTGTGTCTTTGCTTGCTTTTAAAGGCACTGATTTTGATAGACCATATCCTAATATCGATGATGTTATGAGGTTTCTTCTAGATATTACTGAGTTATAGACAGAAGCAAACATTTTGTTGCTTAATCAAGAGCATTTTCATTAAACTCTTCGATGTCTTCCTCTTCTGTTTCTTCATCTGCATCAGGCCAGATCTTAGTAAACTTTGTTCCCTCGAAACTTACGCCCGCAATAATGCCTTTATGCCCAAACACAAAGCCTACAATAGGATCTTGACTTTCTGTGGTGTCTATTGATCCGCCTACACCCATGGTCCATAGTGCAACAGCTCCGTCCACTCCAGCTTGCCAACCTGAACTGTAGAGGAAATCATCCATAGCCCCATCATCAAAAAATAGAATAACAAGGTCTTTTGCACCAACACCTAACTGTAATCCTAGAGAAGTGCTGAATGCTCTATAGTATTGCACCTTTATATCATCTACGATTAATGCACCTTCTCCATATTCCATACCCAGAACTACTCCTGCTTTGATCATTCTTGGGATAACTAATATGCCTCTAGCGCCGTCTAGATAGCCTTGACTTCCCTGAACTTCTTCACTGAATCGCTCTAATGCAGATTCAATAGAGGCATCAATTTCGTTTGAATTTTTTGCTGATGTACTATCAGTAAAATTAATAGTCAGTAATAAAATGAAGCTGAGTAAAAAATATTTAGTGAAGTAATTCATTAGCTAGTCCTTAAGTATGTCATCATAAAAGTCAGTTCTTCTATCTCTAAAGAAACCCCATGATGAACGATATTCTTTGATTTCGTCAAGGTCAAATTGATAAACAATGGTTTCTTCATTGTCGCGGCTACATTCTTTTACTTTGATTCCAGTGCCATCAGCAATAAATGAAGATCCATAAAATGTCATAGAGAAACGATCATTAGACTCTGAGCCTATTCGATTTGATGCTATAACTGGCACACAGTTAGCCGCTGCATGACCTTGCATTACAATTTGCCAGGAATCTCTAGAATCAAGATCTGAGTCATCAGGTTCACTTCCTATTGCAGTAGGATAGAAGATTAATTCAGCACCATTTAATGTCATAATCCTGGCAGCCTCTGGGAACCACTGATCCCAACAAATACCAGCCCCAATTTTTCCAAAAGCGGTGTTAAAGACTTTAAAACCTGTATTACCAGGATGAAAATAATATTTTTCCTCATAGCCTGGACCATCAGGGATATGAGATTTTCTATATATATCTAGTATTTTGCCATCAGCGTCTATCATTGCTAATGAGTTGTAATAAGTATTATTGTCTTGTTCAAAAAAACTCATTGGTAAGACAACCCCAAGTTCTTTTGCAAGGTCAGACATTTCATTGAGTAAGGGATTATTGTCAAACGGTTTAGCAAGTTCAAAATTCTTAGGATCATTTAGACAGGGAAAGTAGATAGATTCAAATAGTTCTTGTATGAGTATTATTTGCGCGCCTTCCGATGCACATTTGCTGATCAGATCTTTTGCTTTATCAATATTCGCTCGTCTATCTTCAGAGCAAGCCATTTGTGTTGCTGCTACAGTAACTTCTCTCATCATGTCTCCATTAATTAAATACAAGGTTGTTGCTGAGTAATACAGTGTACACAGCCACCGCCTTCAACAATTCTTGACCCTTCAAGTGTAACAATTTTTCTATCATGAAAAACCTTTGAAATAGTATCAATGGCTTTTTTATCCATTGGGTCGTTAAATACAGGAAGAACAATACCATCATTAGCAATATAAAAATTGATATAGGATAAAGGCATTCGTTCATTAAGAAATTGGCGATAACTAGGTTGTTGTATGTAAATAATCTCATAGTTATCACCATTTATATTTTTAGCATGTTTTAGGCGATCCTTATTTTCTTGGAGTCTATCGAAGTTTGAGTCTTGTTGATTATTTTCAGTTAAAGCAAGTATCTTATTATTTGGTGTAAAGCAGGCCAAATTATCGATATGCCCACCAGTATCGTCAAATTCTAATGCAGCAACTAGCCAGATAAAATTCTCAACACCTAGATACTTTTCCAGAATATATTCAGCTTCTTTTTTATCTAAACCAGGATTTCTTGATGAGTCAAAAATGACATCTTCGGTCAACATCAGAGTTCCCATACCATCTGTATGAATAGCGCCCCCCTCAAGAACGATAGGTGCTTTGAAATGCATAATATCTAAGTGCTTTAAAATTTTTTCAGCAATTATTGCATCATTGAGATAATCTGGCCCAGTTGCTTCACCATAGTTATTAAAAGTCCAGTCAATACCTGCTATTTGAGTTTTGTTAGAAATAAACGTAGGTCCTGAGTCTCTGCACCAGCTATCATCAATTTGTTTACTCATAGTAGAAACATTATTAGTAATCATCGGACTCAATGTTTCTATATCGTTTTGATTGGCTATTATTGTTACGGGCTCGAACTTTGAAATAAGATTTGCAGTCTCAGCATAAGCAGCTCTCATGGTATCGATATTTGGGTATCTCTCAGAATCAAGATCCGTTGGCCACATCATCCAGGTTTGTTGATGGGACTGCCATTCAGCTGGCATAAAGAAGCCTAAATCCTTTGGATATTTCTCTATCAATTTATACATGCTTTTGGTGGAGGCGGCGGGAATCGAACCCGCGTCCGCTAGCTATCCGCACAATGATCTACATGTTTATCCTATTCTTTTAATTTAGTTTCATAAAACCGAAAGGAAGGTAATTATGAAACGATCTTCCGACTTACTTTTTAATAATTATTTGCAGAAGCAAAATAATTACGATCTTGGATAATTTTCATTAATTTAACCCTCCAAGAGAGGCCAGATTAATGCCAGCTGGTTTATGCAGCTAGTGCGTAGTTGTCGTTTGCAACTAATTTA
>Ga0209228_1001181_pt1 | contig 13093 bp, 23 predicted proteins | sample METZYME_3_150m_FD_187547 | JGI IMG/M metagenome (GOLD analysis project Ga0209228, IMG submission 187547) | Marine microbial communities from oxygen minimum zone in mesopelagic equatorial Pacific - METZYME_3_150m (SPAdes) (version 2) | ecosystem: Environmental > Aquatic > Marine > Oceanic...
CCAAAACCAATACCAGTAATAGCAGCTCCACCTTGAGAAGCAAATCCACCTGCGAACAAATTCAATTGACCATAACCTTGAAGGAAAGCCAGCGGAACAGTCAGATAATGTGTGTATCGATTTATCGCCTGTCGCCCACCTTCACCTTCCTGTGAAAGATTTTTCAGAGTAGGAATAATCGGCGTCATAATCTGCAGAATGATGGATGCTGTGATGTACGGATACACGCCAAGTGCAGCAATAGAAAGGTTCCTAAGTGCGCCTCCTGAAAATAGGTCGAGAAAACCGAGCAAAGGGTTCGCCTCGAAAGCAGCCGCTAAAGCCTCTCTGTCTACTCCTGGAACCGGTACATGAGCGAAAAATCTAAATATGACAAGGATCCCGAGGGTGAACAGGATCCTGAATCGAAGATCTGGGATACGCCATGCATCCGCTGCTGCTCGAAATAATGCAGGTACTGCAGATCCGGACGTTTGTGTAGCCTGGGTCATAATTACTTAGTTGGTTCAGCTTTTGTTGATTCGCTTGATTCGGTAGCACCTATTACTGTGACGGTTCCACCAGCATCCTCTATCTTTTGCTGGGCGTGTTTGCTGAAAGCATGCGCAACAACGCTCAATTTCTTGGTTAGCTTGCCACTCCCAAGAATCTTAATACGTGCATTTTTCTTGCGGACAGCACCTACAGCTACGAGATTTTCAACCGTTACCTCTGAACCCGATCTAAACCGTTCAAGAACCTCAACGTTAACAGGTGTTGATTCAACACGAAAAATATTGGTGAAACCACGCATGTGGGGCAAACGTTTGATCAGTGGGAGTTGGCCGCCTTCAAAAAGAAATGGAACACTACCACGTTGTTTCTGCCCCTTTGAACCTCGACCGGAATAAGTGCCATTTCCAGAACCATCACCTCGGCCAACGCGTTTACGATCTTTCTTTGATTTTTTTGAGGGTTTTAACTGATGGAGACTAGACATATCTAAATTATTACCTGGAGCCAATTATTATTAGCCAATATATTTACTTCGTTTCCTCAACAGCAACAAGATGCAAAACTTTTTTGATCATGCCACGAATTTGAGGGCTGTCATTCTGTGTAACCACATGACGAATCTTGCGAAGCCCGAGTGCCTTCAACGTCGCCTTTTGATCAGGTTTAGTACCTATGTCACTTTTTAATTGTGTAATGCGTAATTGGGCCATAGTTTATTAAATCTACGAGTTTTCTTCTTCGCTAGAAACACTTTTACCTTTTCTTCGTTCAGTAGCGGCAATGGGATCTCGTAGTTGATGAAGTGCCTCGAGAGTAGCTCTCACAATATTAATCGTATTGGCTGAGCCAAATGTCTTTGAAAGAACATCCTTCACACCAACCGCCTCCATAACCGCGCGAACACCACCTCCTGCGATCACACCTGTACCGGGCGCCGCAGGTTTCAGCAAAACCTTTGCACCAGAAAATTTTGAAGTGATTTCATGAGGAATTGTTGGTCCATTCAATTCAACATGTGCCATCGCCTTTTTGGCATATGTTGTACCTTTCCGAACCGCATCAGGAACAGCACCCGCCTTACCAAGAGCGGCACCAACATTACCATTCGCATCTCCAACTACGACCATTGCGTTGAATGTCAGATTTCTACCGCCTTTAACTACTTTAGAAACTCTGCGAATCTTTACGACTCGCTCGACAAGACCCGAATCTTCTTCCTCACGTCGTGGGCGTCGACCTCGACGTTCCCCACCTTGTCTGCGTCCACCTCCTGGGCCGCGAGAGTCCGAGTTATTGCCCCTACGAGGCCCCCTCCGTGAATCATTCTGAGACGCAACCATTTAAAAACTAAGTCCTTCTGATCGAGCGGCATCAGCTAATGCCTTAACTCGACCGTGATATTTGTAACCACCCCGATCAAATACGACCTTGGTAATCCCTGCTGAAAGAGCAGACTTGGCAATTTTTTCGCCAACCGCTTTTGCGACATCAGTTTTCGTATCGTCACGTTTCATCTCGAGTGATGTCGCTGCAGCCAAAGTGTGGCCACGATCATCATCAATCACTTGAGCATAAATATGATTACTGCTACGAAAAATGGCCAATCTAGGACGCGTTGAAACGCCGCGTATATTCTTGCGAACACGGCGATGCCTAATCCACCTTTTTCGGGTATCGAACTTCCTATTGCCCATGGCTAAACACCCGTTCCAACCGCTGTTTTACCAGCTTTACGTCGAATCACTTCATCTGAATATTTAATGCCTTTACCCGTGTATGGATTTGGCTTTCGAACCTTACGTATTCGGGCCGCCTGATCACCTACGTCTTCTTTGCTTGGACCACTAACAACAATAAACGTCTGACCATCAGCCGTAAGTTTATTATTTCCGATCGGCTGAATATCAATAGGGTGAGAGTAACCAACATTGACTTCCAACCCTCCACCCTTTTGTTGCACCCTGTAACCAGTTCCAATCAGCTCAAGTCTTTTTGAAAAACCATCAGAACAACCAATCACCATATTGTTAAGCAAGCTTCTAGTAAGACCATGCAGGGCCCGTTGATCAGGTTCGTCATTAGATCGAGTCACACTAAGTACCCCATCAGTAAAATCAATTTTCATACTCGCCGGAAAAGTACGCGATAATTCTCCAGCCTTCCCTTTTACCATGACTGTAATACCATCGAGTTTAATCTCTATGCCATCAGGGACATTTATCGGAGCTTGACCTATACGAGACACTGTATATCTTCTCTCACAAATAATACGTTTCTAATTTCAACCAACATTATGGTGTTACCAAATGTAAAAAAGCAGTTCCCCGCCAACACCTTCACGGCGCGCCTGCTGTCCTGTCATAACTCCCTTTGAAGTTGACATAAATGCAACTCCAAGACCACCAAAATACCGAGGCACTTCGTTTTTACCGACATAAACCCGCAGGCCAGGTTTACTCACGCGTTTCAACCCTTGGATCACAGGAGATTTATCTTCATAGTAACGCAACTGAACTTCAAGTGTTTTAACGGCCGAATCGGTTTCATCAAGCGCAAAACTCGATATAAAGCCCTCTTCAGCAATGAGCTTCAAAAGAGAAGACTTCATACGCGATGCAGGTATCTGAAGTGACTCATGTCGTACCTGAACCGCGTTACGGATTCGAGTAAGCATGTCGGCTATTGGATCTGTTACTGGCAACTTTAAAAATTCTCTCGATAATATGGTGGGTGTTACAAGCTTCCCTTACGTATTCCAGGCAACTCGCCTTTCAATGCAAGGTCGCGAAAAGTGATTCGGGACAGGCCAAAAAAACGCATGTAACCTCTGGGGCGACCTGTAACGGCACAACGGTTACGCAGACGTATCGCCGCAGAATTACGAGGCAATTTGGCCAGTTCTTGACGAGCAGCAAATCGCTCTTCGGCCGATCGATGAACATCAACCGAAGCCTTGCGTAATTCTTTACGCATTTCAGATTTAGCATTTACCAATTTCTGGCGACGCTTTTCTCTTTCAATCATTGACTTTTTAGCCAAAACATAAACTCCAGATTAATTAAAGAGCACCAACGGGTTCGTCAACACGCGCAAACGGCATGCCAAGTAACTCAAGAAGCCGACGTCCTTCTTCATCAGAGCGAGCGGTGGTGACAAAAGTCAGCTGCATCCCTCGCATACGATCAATTTCATTGTAGTCAATTTCAGGGAACGTGGATTGGTCGCGCAATCCAAGAGAATAATTTCCTCTACCATCAAAAGCAGTACGACTAATACCGCGGAAATCACGTACACGAGGAAGGGTAATATTCACAAATCGGTCGTAAAACTGCCACATCCGGTTTCCACGCAATGTCACAGATGTGCCAACCACCGATCCCTCACGTAATTTGAAATTCGCAATCGACATTTTGGCACGATTTTCTATTGGCTTCTGCCCGGATATCTTCTGAAGATCCCCAACAGCAGCACCAACGGCTGAATTACTCTCAAGTGCCTCACCCAAACCAATATTGAGCACAATTTTTACAATCTTCGGGACTTCCATAGGATTCTTATAACCGAACTCACGGGCAAGCACCTGAACTACTTCTGCAGCATACACTTGCTTCATTCGAGGAGTTTCCGTCCGTATCACAGAAGTCTTAGGGTTTGACTTGGTCGCAGCCTCAGTCTTAGAAGTTTTGGCAACTTTAGGTTTCCGAGTAGAGGGTCTTTTTGCCGCGGCTTTCTTCGCCACCGGCTTTTTCGCCGATGTCTTTTTACTTTTGCTATTGGAAGCCTTTGCCCTTGTTTTCTGTTCTTCAGTCATATTATCGTCAGGAGCGTTTACCACTCTTGACCACCCTTACTTTCGTTCCATCTTCGAGGATATTCTGACCAGATCGACCAACATTGCCCGTCTCTGGATCAATAAGCATTACATTGGATAATGAAATCGAGGCCTCACCTTGAACCATTCCGGTCTGCGCCACGCCAGGCTGGGCCTTCACATGGCGGGTAACCATATTGACTCCCTCAACCACAACTCTGTTCTCTAAAACGAGAACTCGGATAACGGAACCCCGCTTGCCTTTATCTTTACCGCTGATGACCATCACTTGATCATCTCTTTTGATACGCGTTTGGCTCATTAATCACAAAACCTCCGGTGCCAAAGACACAATACGCATGAACTGCTTGTTTCTTAGTTCACGGGCTACTGGACCAAAAATACGAGTCCCTCGAGGGTTTTCATCGTCCCCGATAATCACACAAGCATTATCGTCAAATCTAATGTATGAACCATCCGTCCGCCGGACTTCTTTGGAAGTCCTAACAACAACAGCCTTTACAACTTGATGCATTTTTACAGTACCGCCGGGCTGAGCGTCTTTTACTGTGCAGGTAATTACATCACCTAAACTAGCGTAACGTCGCGCACTTCCACCGATGATATTTATGCATAACACTTCGCGAGCACCCGAGTTATCGGCAACTTTAAGCCGTGTCTCTCTCTGAATCATTTGATCTAGTCCTCGGATCCCTCTGAATCTGGTGTACCTGCCAAGGCAGCCTCATTATCAATATCCGAAGGTTGAATATCAGCTACCTCGACTCTATCGAGGATGTTAACCAAACGCCAACGCTTAGTTTTCGAAACGGGTCGACCCTCTTCAATCAATACCCGATCACCAACCGTTGCCTGATTCGACTCATCATGGACTACAAATTTCGTAATCTTCCGGCGAGCCTTCTTGTAAATACGGTCACGTTGCAACCAAGAGACACCCACAACAATACTCTTGTCATTTTGGTCTTTCAGGACAGTACCAGTCTGTTGTTTGCGGGCCAACCTATTCTCCTTGCGCCGGCGATTGGGGTGATTTAGTTGTCAGGCTTACAGTAATGGCGCGCTCTCGAATCACAGTCTTAATACGCGCTATTGTTTTTCTCGTATTCCCGAGTTCATTCGTATTCGTCAATTGCATTGTCGCCTTCCTAAACCTCAGGTTCATTAAGGCCCGTTCCTGTTCAGTGAGCTCTTTTTCAAGCTCGCTGTCACTTAATTCTCTTACTTCAGTAATCTGCATCACTCGCAAGTTCCTACCGCTTACGGTCTATTCGCTCCAAGCCCTGCATGGGGCTTACTTAAAATTCTTCGCTTCTAGCTACAATCTTCGTGGGGACAGACAGCTTATGAGCTGCTCGCCTAAGGGCTTCGCGTGCTGCGTCCTCAGGAACATCAGCTATTTCATAAAGTACTCGACCTCGTTTCACAACAGCAACCCAATGATCAACAGCACCTTTCCCACCGCCCATACGAGTTTCAGCAGGCCTGGCGCTCACAGGCTTTGCAGGGAACAACCGAACCCAAAGCTGACCTCCACGTTTTACATAACCGGTGATTGCCCGACGCGCCGCCTCGATCTCTCTTGCAGTGACCCAGCCAGGACCTTCCGCCTTCAGGCCATACTCCCCATTTACAAGAGTCGAACCCTTTGTACGGATCCCGTTCATTCGACCACGATGTTCCTTACGAAATTTTGTTCGCTTGGGCTGAAGCATAACTAACCAGCACTCCCATCATCAGAACCTTTATTGGATGAATCAGAAGCACGCGAAACATCCGCCTTGGTTGATTGATCCCCCGATCCGTTGGGATCTTCCTGATTCTCACGTGCTACACCCAATGAAACTCGGGCCATCGACCGAGCTCTAAGATTGCTAGCGGAAGGAATCATGTCCCCAGTGTAAATCCACACCTTTATACCAATCACACCGAAAGTTGTTTTCGCTTCAGATACTGCAAAATCAATTTGAGCACGCAGGGTATGAAGAGGTGTGCGACCTTCCTTCTGTTTATCAGTTCGGGCAATTTCCGCACCACCAAGACGACCCGAGACCACAACTTTAATCCCCAAAGCACCAGACTGCATAGTTCGCTGCATAGCAAGACGAACCGCACGCCTGTAAGCAACACGCCGCTCCAATTGCTCTGCTATAGCCTGTCCTACAAGAATCGCATCGAGTTCAGGCTGTCGTATTTCTTGGATGTTTAGACGTGATCGTTTCTGCGTTAATTTTTCTAAGTCAGCCCTAAGATCATCAACCCGCGTGCCGCCCCGTCCAATTATGATGCCCGGGCGAGCAGTATTGATCGTTACAACTAAATCTTGGGCTCCTCTTTCAATCTCTACACGAGAGATTGCGCCAGATTCGGCATAGCGTTCATCAATCAAACCACGAATAGCCTGATCTTCCTCAGTGAGATTACGATAGTCTGAGGCCTTACTAGCAAACCAGTGTGCTCGCCAATCCTGTACACCTCCAAGTCGAAACCCAATCGGGTGTGTCTTTTGACCCATATCTAAACCCTTACCTCATCAACTTCGATTGTGATGTGAGATGTCGGCCTGTCAAATGCGCCAACACGCCCACGCGCTTTCGGCCTAAAACGTCGAATCCAAGTTGCCTTATCTGCCGTAATTCTCACTATTCTTAAATCAGCACGAGACTGAAGGTCGTTATTCTCAGCATTAGCAGTTGCAGCGTTAAGAATTTTCAATATTTCGGCTGCAGCAGGACTAGTCATGTACCGAAGCATCGGGATCGCGTCGCTAACCATTTTGCCTCGAATCTGATCCATAACAAGTCGAAGTTTATAATCGGAAATGCCTACATTTTTTGTTCTTGCAATTGCCATGATTAACCTGTTACCCGATCAGATCTACCAATATGGCCACGAAAAGTCCGAGTCGGAGCAAATTCACCGAGCCTATGCCCCACCATATTTTCAGTGATCAATATAGGTATGAATCGTCGACCATCATGAACAGCAATTGTCAGGCCAACCATTTCAGGCATTATCATCGAAGCACGTGCCCACGTTCGGATAACATCTCGCGATCCTGCTGCCTGTATAGCGTTGACCTTTTTCATCAATTTTGGGTCTACGTAAGGACCTTTTTTAATTGACCTTGACATCTGTTTTCATATGGACTGCTAACAACCTAATCGGTTTCTAGCGGTCATACCTCCGCCTCAAAATAAACTTATTAGTACTCTTGTTACGACGCGTACGCTTACCGAGCGCTGGCTTACCCCAAGGAGTCTTCGGACCGGGCATTCCGATTCCAGAGCGACCTTCACCACCACCATGCGGGTGAGCAGCTGGACTCATCACTGAACCACGAACAGTAGGACGACGACCGCGATGTCGGTTTCTGCCTGCTTTCCCTAATTTTTGATTCTTATGGTCAAGATTTGAAACCTGACCCACTGTAGCTGAGCATTCACTCAATAACCGACGCATTTCCCCTGACGGAAGCCGAACCAACGTATAACCGGATTCATGAGCCATAACTTGCGCCACTGCTCCAGCACTCTTTGCAATCTGGCCACCGTTGCCAGGAGTGGATTCAATGTTATGCACAAGTGTTCCAGTTGGAAGTGTCCCCAGAGGTCGTGAGTTACCGGTAGTTACCGGAACAGAACCACCACTTTGGACTACATCACCTACCCCCACGCTATCAGGCGCAACAATGTAGCGCTTGGTTCCATCTTCAAATATTACGAGAGCAATCCTTGCTGTTCGATTTGGATCATACTCAATAGACTTAACGGTGGCTGCGCCAGCCTTATCTCGCTTGAAATCAATAATCCTATAGCGTCGCTTGTGTCCGCCACCGCGATGTCGAACCGTCACGCGGCCGCGATTGTTTCTTCCGCCCGTCTTCTTAACGGGCGCGAGCAAGGACTTTTCAGGCTTACTTTTTGTTAAGTCCTTAAAATCATCGGCAACTGTATCTCGACGACCAGGAGAGGTAGGCTTGTATTCTTTGAGTCCCATTAGGCCCCCTCGAACAACTGGATAGTATCGCCTGTCGCAAGGCTCACAATGGCCTTTTTCCAGTCAGGCTGTTTCGATGGGCGACCACCATATCGTTTCACTTTGCCAGACACCGTGAGAGTGTTCACTTTGACCACTTTAACGTCAAATGCCCATTCCACCGCACGTGCAATATCGTATTTTGTGGCAGCTGCATCAACTTCAAACACGTATCTACCAATCTCGCCAAGAACAGTACTCTTCTCTGTGACAATCGGTCGCTTGAGAACTTTTGTGCGAATCATCACGCGTTGCCCCCGCTAGATCCCCACAGCCTATCTATAGCCTCTAGTGCATCTTGAGTCAAAACCAAGTTCGTAAAGCTAGCTGCCTCAAGTGAGTTCATCAATGCAGCTGCCTGAACTTCAATCCCAGGCAAATTACCAGCTGATTTCACAATATTTTGATCTGTGGACCCAGTAACAATGAGTGTTCTACCCTTCAAGTCCAATGCTTTGACTATGTCACGTATGGTGCTGCTCTTTGGAGCCTCAATTCGAAGGTCGTCGATAATTGTTACGCTTTCTTGTCGAATTTTGTCGGAGAGAGCAATTCGTAAGGCTTGACGGCGCATTTTCTTGGGCAGCCTTTGCCGATGATTTCTGGGGTGTGGACCGTGAGCCACCCCACCACCAACCCGAACCGGAGAACGCCTACTACCTTGCCGGGATGCGCCAGTTCCTTTTTGCGGCCGAATTTTCTTAGTTGAAAAACTAACTGTTGCACGAGTTTGAGTACTTTGAGTGCCACGTCGTTTATTGGCCAGTTGAGCTACTACAGCCTGATGCAAAAGAGCGTCATTATTTAAAGCACCCCAAACCTGATCGCTGGCAGCAACAGATCCAACAATTTTGCCCGTATTATCTTTTACTTGCAATTTCATTATATTTTTTGCTTCTCAATTCGAACAATACCGTTTTTAGCTCCGGGAATCGCTCCTCTAACAAGTACCACATTCTTCTCAACATCGGCCGCTACAACTCTCAAACCTCTGATGGTTTTACGGTCAACACCATAGTGTCCGCCCATCTTTGTCCCAGGCCACACTCGACCTGGTGAAGTCCCTGCGCCGATAGAACCAGGTGAGCGATGACGATCAGATTGCCCATGAGTCTTGGGCCCACCTCTGAAATTCCAGCGGCGCACAACTCCAGCGAAGCCACGCCCCTTAGAAACGCCGACAACCTTAATCGATTCTCCGACTTCAAATATGTCAGCTTTGAGTTCCTGCCCAACTTCGAATTCTGCTAGATCGTCAACTACAAATTCCTGTAGGTGAGAAAATTTACCGCCTGAGCGAGTTTGATGACCAGATTCAGCTTGATTCAGTTTTCTAGCAGGGAGAAACCCAACTTGTACGGCTTCATATCCATCTCGAGCACGCGTCTTCACCTGAGTTACAGTGCAAGGCCCAACCTCAACCGCCGTAACCGGTTCAGCAGTTCCGTCATCATAGTAATAAGTTGTCATTCCGATCTTTCGACCGAGAAGTCCAGCGATAGTCATTTAATCTACTTACTTGAAATTTCTAATCCTACAATTTGATAGCGATGTCAACACCAGCTGGGACGTTGAGACGCGTCAGAGAATCAATCGTCTTTGAACTGGGCTCTAATATATCGATAAGTCGCTTGTGCACACGCAGCTCAAAATACTCGCGGGAATCCTTGTGAACATGGGGCCCTCGGATAACCGCAAATCTACGTTTCGCTGTTGGCAAAGGGACAGGACCGGCTGTTTGCGCGCCCGTACGCTCTGCCGTTTCCATAATCTGCTGGGCCGAAATATCTAACACGCGATGATCGAACGCTTTTAGGACGATTCGAATTTTTTGTCCCGGCATCCCGTTAGTTCCCTATCACTTTTTCGGTAACGCTCTTAGGTACCGGCTTGTAATGGTCCAACTCCATCGAGAAGCTGGCACGACCAGTAGTAATTGATCGAACATGCGTAGCGTATTGAAAAGTCTCAGCAAGAGGTATAAATGCGTTTACTACCTGTGCTTCACCACGAGCTTCCACATTCTGAACTTGGGAACGCCTTGAATTCAAGTCACCGAGTACATCACCAAGAAACTCAGATGGGGTTACAACTTCAATTTTCATAATCGGCTCAAGAAGAGTTGGATTACCCTTGCCCATAGCCGATTTGAACGCCATAGAAGCAGCTACTTTAAAAGCCATTTCCGAAGAATCAACTTCGTGGTACGAGCCATCGACCAACACAGCTTTCATATCAACAACGGGATATCCAGCAATCACGCCAGAACGTGCAGCCTCACGAAATCCCTGCTCAATGGGCCCGAAATACTCACGAGGTAAAGTCGAACCCGTGATTTCAGATTCAAACAATAAGCCGCCACCAGACTCTATAGGCTCAAGCCTAAGCGTACAGTCACCAAATTGCCCGTGGCCACCGGTTTGGCGAACCAACTTACCCTGGGCCGTAACCACCTTAGTAACAGTTTCACGATAAGCAACTCGCGGAGCACCAACAGTTGCATCGACGTTGAATTCTCGTCGCATTCGCTCGACAATGACCTCTAAATGGAGCTCACCCATCCCCGCAAGAATCACTTGCCCGCTTTCTTCGTCAGAAGAAACAACTAACGTGGGGTCTTCATCAGACAATCGCACCAACGCTGTCGACATTTTCTCTTGATCCGTTCGAGTTTTTGGCTCAACGGCGACGGAAAGTACCGGATCTGGGAAGGAAATCTGCTCCAAGGAAATCTGAGCATCTTGTGGACAAAGCGTCTGTCCAGTGATCGTTTGCTTGAGACCGATAGCTGCGACAATTTCACCAGGCCCAGCTGATTTTTTCTCTTCACGAGAATCAGCATGCATAACCATCAACCGACCGACACGCTCTCGTGATCTGGCAGCCGAGTTATAAATAGTTGAACCTGCTTCAAGAATTCCAGAGTAAACCCGTAAATAAACAAGGCGCCCAACGTGCGGATCAGTGACAACTTTAAAAGCTAAAGCAGACAGCGGATCGTCAACTGATGGCTTACGTTCCAACTCAACCGACTCATCTACGGGGTCAACACCTTTGATCCCCTGAACATCAATCGGAGACGGAAGGTAATCAATAACCGCATCCAGTAAAGGGTGCACTCCACGATGCCTAAGCGCAGATCCTACACATACAGGAAATATCTTAAGGTCAATTGTTGCACGACGAAGTGCGATTTTTAATTCTTCGTCCGAAATTTCCTCTTCCTCAAGGAACTTCAACATCAACTCGTCATCTGTCTCAGCGACCTTTTCGATAAGATTTTGCCGAGCCGCCGTTGCAATTTCCACATACTCATCGGGTATTTCGGTGATGACATGCTCAATAGCTTCTGGCGTCTCGTAAGAATAGGCCTTACGAGCAACGAGATCAATCAACCCATGAAATTCAGATTCAGCGCCCATGGGGATCTGAATAGGGACTGCGTTGGCACCCAAACGGTCATGAACCGTTTGCACGGCATAATTGAAATTAGCACCAAGCCTATCCATTTTGTTTACGAAAATCAGACGAGGTACTTTGTATGTATCTGCCTGTCGCCATACTGTCTCTGATTGAGGCTGGACGCCGGAAACTGATTCAAGAACTACAACGCCACCGTCGAGCACCCGTAAGCTACGTTCTACTTCAGCTGTAAAGTCAACGTGCCCTGGAGTATCGATGATATTAACTTGATGGCCGTTCCATTGGGCGTTAGTCGCTGCCGACCCGATGGTTATTCCACGTTCTCGTTCAAGGGACATGAAATCCATAACGGTAGTACCTTCATCGATATTACCGATTTTGTAAGTTTCGCCAGTAAAAAAAAGCACGCGTTCCGTCACGGTAGTCTTACCCGCGTCGATGTGAGCTATAAAACCTATATTTCGGACCTTCTTCAGGTCAGTTTTCTTTGCAGATGTAGTAGTCATGCTGTTTGCCATCCATTCCGTCCCTGTGAACATGTCATCAAAGCGGTTTTGCGGATGATTAATTTATGCTGGTCCCTACCAGCGGTAGTGGACGAAAGCCCGGTTGGCTTCCGCCATTCTGTGAAGATCCTCACGCCGCCTCACAGCGACACCAGTGCCGCGTGACGCCTCAAGTATTTCTGCATATAGTCGATCCGCTATAGGCCTGCCCGATCGTTCCCGCGCTGCCGCTATCAACCATCGCTGCGCCAGTGCACCTCTACGTTCGGGGCGTACTTCAACAGGAACCTGATAAGTTGCACCACCAACACGGCGAGGTTTCACTTCGAGTGCAGGCATTGCGTTACGTATAGCCTGCTCAAATACCTCTAGACCCGGACGATCAGTTTCTTTTTCCAACATATCGAGCGCGTCATACATAGCACGTTGGGCGACCGACTTCTTGCCGCCTACCATCAAGCGGTTTATGAATCGCGTGAGCTCCACGCTACCGTATTGCGGATCGGGGGCTATTTGGCGGCGCTGAGCGCGACGTCTACGTGCCATGATGTTACTTTCGTTACCGTTAGATATTCAATATTGTCTTTGCCAAACCGTACATCCTACGTACGTAAAAGGAGACGGTCATTTTTTAGCAAAGACGCTTGCCTGATTAAAGATTAGGTCTTCGTTGCACCGTATTTACTTCGACCACGTTTGCGGTCTTCTACTCCTGATGTGTCAAGAGTCCCACGAACAATGTGGTACCTGACACCAGGCAGATCTGGAACCTTGCCACCTCTAATAAGCACTACAGAGT
>Ga0209228_1001193_pt1 | contig 13008 bp, 8 predicted proteins | sample METZYME_3_150m_FD_187547 | JGI IMG/M metagenome (GOLD analysis project Ga0209228, IMG submission 187547) | Marine microbial communities from oxygen minimum zone in mesopelagic equatorial Pacific - METZYME_3_150m (SPAdes) (version 2) | ecosystem: Environmental > Aquatic > Marine > Oceanic | place...
TTCATTATTCTCTGGGTGCTCTTTTACAAAACGATTGTATACAGGCTCTATCTTAGCTAGACTATTGTCCAAAGTATCATAGGTCGCATGTATGGGATCTATTCCTTGGCTGACATAATATTTTGCAGAAGTCCAAATAAAATGAACTCCTGGATGATCTGGATATTGACTACGTGCCCTATTTAAAGTATTGATCGACCGATCAAACTCATAATTATAAAATGCCCTGACTCCTTCCATTACCAAGGAGTCTCCATCATTTTCAAGAGCAAAAGTGAGGCCTATGATAGATAGAAGACAAGCAATTGATCTTATCATAAGTGAGTATTAGAGATTGTAATTATTACAGATTATGATCCTTGTTCCGAGAGTATTAACCAGCCCTGAGACTCATTATTATCTGGTTTGATACTCATACTCTTTTTCCAAGAACTGCGGGCTAAATCTTTTTCATCCATATTCCAGTATGTGAGACCTATGCCTAGGTATGCTTGTGCATTATTAGGACTAAGCTCAATGACCTCCTGGTACGCTGCAAGCGATTCTCGAAACATTCTTTTATCGCGATAATATCCCCCTAGAGTAGACATAGAACTCGCTAGCCACAGACTTGAGTTCGGATTTACAGAAAGAGCATTCTTAAATGATTGTCTTCCCATTGCTGGATTTCCCAATCGATTATATTCAATCGCTAGGATATAATATGTTTGAGGTAATAAAATCCTGACCACTTCATTGTCAGGTTTATAGTGTAATAAGTCTTCCCATGATGCAGCTGCTCTTCCCCACTCTTGAGCCTTAAAATAACTTAGGCCTTGCATATATCTTGAGTCAGTATCCTCAGAATCAAGATATATTACATCGCTGAATGATAGTGCAGCATATACATATTTACCAATATCAAAATAAAGATTCGCCAAAGAAATATGTGACTCTTTATCCTCTGCATTTAGTTTGATAGAACGCTGAAATGCAGACTTAGCATCTTCTACATTACCCATTGCCAATTGTGTTTTACCAGTTAACTGTAAAAAACCATTGTGAGTTGGAAAATTCTTGTGACCTTCTTCAGACAAACGAAGTGCATCGGTGTAGTTTCCCTCTACTAGACGCTGCCTGATAATCGTTAGCTTCTGTGCAGGACCATCAGGTACCCTCTTAGACGACATACCTAAGATCTGATTGCTTAGTGCCTTCTGATCAGGATTATTTGTATACATGGACATGGCATCGACAGTACCCTTATGGTCAGGATTAAGCTCAAGAGCCTCTTCAAAAGATTGTCTTGCCTTTTCATACTCTCCAAGCATAGCATAAAATGATCCCAAGTAAAAATGAGCATCAGGGTTTGTGGGATGTTTTTTTATTTGTCTTAGATAAATATCCTTAGCACCTTCCCAATTGCTAACAGACTCATAGTGAAGTCCAAGCTGCCGTTGAATATATATATTATTGGGATTGTTCCGAGAATCGGCCTCATAATCACCCGTGGTTAAAAATGGCAAACTTTCAATATTTTTAATTTTCTTTCTTGGCTTTTCAGCATAGATATATCTGGTAGCCTTTGCCATTTCTTTATTGGACGCTTCTAACTGCCCCGTTAACTGATAGAGCTCATCCGCATATGCAGCTACATTAATCTTTGGCCCCTTGTTAATGATTGGAGGACTCGTAGAAGCAGCAGGTGCAGATTTTTTTTTCTTCTTACTTGATTTCTTCTTTTTTGATTTTTTCTTTTTTGATTTTTTCTTCTTACTTGATTTTTTCTTCTTACTTGATTTTTTCTTTTTCTTTTTCTTTGATTGAGCTAATAAAGAGTCACCTAGACGTACTTCTCCCGAGGAGGAGATATTAAACCCTCCTGCTAAAATGATACATAGCAGTAGCCGAATTAATTGTCTAATCATAATGGGTTGTAACTTCGGATTACATCTGAATTTGAAAAATATTGGTATAACTACCAAACATTATTTAAAAGAAGATTTTTTATCCGTCAACCTTACAACAGCGAGGTAAATTATCGTATGCTGACTTTTCTGCTGAAGTATTATTCGCCTTATAACCTGCGCCAGCGATTTTTGCTTCAATCTGCTCTAGGCTGATTTTTTTAACATCAAAAACAACCTGCCCAGATTTTTTTTCTAGATCAACCTCTAGCTTCATCACACCATCTATATCAGATACAGCGTTTTTAATATTTGTTTCACACATGCCACACATCATCGTAGGAAGCGCAATGCTTGCCTCTTTACCATTGGATACACTGCATCCTGTTCCCATCATAACGATTAAGACAGATAATAAAAAAGACCTAAAACTCATATATACACTCCTTACGCTTATACTTATTTTAAATTTCAGAATTTGAACCTAAACAAGCATAATATGTTATTGCAATCAAAATCTAACATTGACAATCTAACTTGGATGTCGATTTAACCGCTTTCAAATTGTCTCTGAAAAACGACCTCCCAATCTCCAATCTTTTCTCCTGTTTTTACTATAGCAATGGCTGAAAAAGCTAAATACTCAGGTATGATAATATTTTTTGTAGCATAGTGAATGGACTCTGGGTCAAAAATTCCATAGGCCATGCTAAGGTGTGGACTAAAAGCGTATCTTCTTAAAGAACCAAATTTCTTTTTACATTCACCATACAAATACTTCAGATCCTTGTTATTATCTAATGCTAGATATAGAGACTTCCATTTTGTTTTTCCGGTTTTAAGCCTCTTAACGTTTGTAGAAAATTGATTGTTTGTTTTTACAAGTTCAATAACTGTAGGCCTAATCTGATCTATATTCAAATCTAGTCTACCATAGAGTGTACAATGAGGATCAAATGATGGCGTTTTTAATTTTTTGGATAATTTTATTATAAGATCCCGATAACTAGAACGACTATCTTGCTCGAGCATGAGCCAGATTGAATAAACGCCCATCAGTTGTCTATAATACTTTTTATTTCATTTATTTTTTTATTCAATTGCTCTATAGAATTCTTATCAGATTTTTTAATCTTTTTATTATACCTGCGTATTATCTTTTCTTTTGCCTTACGTACATTAATAGACAATACTGGATCTAAACCAACAACGCTATCAAGCAAATCAAAATGTGATCTCGAACCATGTAGTCCTATTTGGCCAATAACGGACATACGTACAAAACGATCATTGTCTTGAATAAAAGGTAACATAAAGTCTAGGGTATTAGTTCTATACTTTTGATATTTTCCAAGCTCAACGAATACTTTTGGCCTAGACTGCCAGCTAAACACACCATACTGTGTAAGCTCTTTCAATCGATTATAGTTATACCTGCTTCTCACTTTCCCAAAATAAAAAAGTGCTGATTTCCTAATTACATCATTGTGTGACTCAGTGTTTAACAGTCCCTCAACATATTTTTTTGCGCTGGATGAATCAATTGTAGATAGTACCCTGAATGCATCTGCGATAGCATAGTAACTTGTATCTGATCTGATGATATTCTGCAAAAAACCACTGACTTCAGGATCGCCCACACTGTATTTTAAGATATTAATAAACGCCCTTTTCACCCTATTATCTTTTTCATTCTCCAGCCAAGTAAAATCGGAAGGTCTAATCTTTGGTTTGAGCTTTCCAAAAGCAGTACATGCCTCTTTTCTGACACCCCAAAAAGGGTCGCTCTTGGCCGCATCCATTAATATATACTCGACTATTTTTCTGCCTTTCTTCTTGGCAAGTTCATGCGCAGCCCATATTCTGTCAAGAGAACTGGGTGAGTGAATTAATTGATATCTCAAATCCGCCACGGATTTCTCCATTTTTAGTTTACATGGTACTTTCATACCAGAGTTAAAGACAACCATCTTTGGTCTATTGCTGCAGGGAAGATCAAAAACAGTTTCTTTATCCACAACCCATATAATATGTTCTTCAATCTTACCGTTATCAATTAATATGGATATAGGCATCTTAAAAAGATTTGTAGTTTTTAAATCTTGGGTTTGCTTAACATGAATCAATAGTTTTTTTGTCCTATGATTGTGAGTCCAGGAAACCTTATACTCAGGAAAACCTGGCCCATAAACCCACTGCCTAAAAAACCAATCAAGGTTTTGGCCTGTTGTTACTTCTATCGATTTCTTTAGATCTATCGTCTCGACATTTTTCATTTTATTTTGGTTTGTGTAATGATGGATTGATTTCCAGAACCCTTGTTCTCCAAGTATATCTTTGAGCATATTTAATATTAAACTTCCTTTTGCATATACGTGGCTGCTAAATAACTCAAAGGGTTCACTATAGTTAAAGTCTACTGTCGGTCTTCTTTTTGTACTATCTGCCTTATGATAGCCCCGAATCTCTCCGAGTCTTATATAGTCACCTTCATCTTTACCTCTGTCCTTGGTTAGGTACAAACGCGAGAAAAATGTTGCAAACCCCTCATTAAGCCATATATGTGACCAATTTCGCGTGGTCATCATATCGCCATACCACTGGTGTGCTAGTTCATGGGCGACAAGCCCATCACTGCTGTGGTCTGGTTGAGCTTTGGAGTCATGCATAGTACGGTCTGTATTATGAGTGAGCGTGATATTCTCCATCCCGCCCCACATAAAGTCTGTTACGATAACCTGGTCATATTTTTCAAATGGATATTCAACACCTGTAATTTTATTAAAATACTCTATCATGTCCGGTGTTTTGCCGAACGAACGATGTGCCTCCTTCTGATTCTCATGATAGACCCAATAATTAACAGGTAAATCCTTATACTTATCTTCAACCTTAACATAGTCACCTACTGCAAATGAGATCAAATAGCTAACCATTGGATAATTTTCTCTCCAATGAAACGTATGTGTACCATCTTCATTATCTGTTTTTGATACAAGCTCACCATTAGAAATAGCCTGAAGATTTTTATCAACTGTTAGTTTACATTCAAACGTTGCTCTCTCATTTGGATAATCATAAATAGGTACCCAATGGTGGTTATCGGTTTCTTCTCCCTGGGTCCAAGCCTGAAGTCGTCTATTAGGATAGGATGAGTCTGGCTTGAAAAAATAAAGACCTGTTCTTGGGGTAGAGGTATAGTTTATAATTATGGTTAATGTGTCTGACCAGGTGAATGACTTAACCAGATCCATATGTAATTTTTCCTCGCTCTGGAAAAAAGGTATATCCTTACCATCCAGTCTCACACGCCTTACTATCATATCTTCAGCATCTAGATCTAAGTTAGATACGGATGAACCCAGAGGACTAAAAGTGTGTGAAACCTTACCGATCACTTTTTCAGAAAGAAAGTCTAGTCTAATATCAATTACACTATGAAGAATATCTACACTGCGATCTGGTGTAGAATGATGAATATTATTTTCAGATTGTATAAATGATAAAAATAATATGGTAAAGATTATTTTCTTCACGATCCAGCCCTCTGTTTGCTATGGAAATTATAGCATTAGATCAATAAAGACCATTTATCATTTTCTGATCAATGGACGAATAAATATTTAGATTTTTCATCAATAAAAAAAGGAGCTTTAGCTCCTTTTTTTATTAAAAAGACTTAATTATCCAAGATACCTTCGCAGGCTCTTACTTCTTGAGCGATGCCTCAGTCTTTGTATGGCCTTTTCTTTGATCTGCCTTACTCTTTCTCTGGTAAGATCAAACTCTTCTCCAATCTCATTAAGAGTCATCGCACTATCACGATTGATACCAAAATACATTTCAAGAACCGCACGCTCACGTCCGGATAATGTTTCTAGCGCACCTGTTACTTCTTCAGACATAGACTCACGCATAATATTTGCTTCCGGTTCTTCTGCCTGATCATCTTCGATTATATCTAAGAGACTACTGTTTTCACCATCCTGAAAAGGTGAATGAAGAGAGCTGTGCCTTCTTGAATACTGCATCGCCATTAGAACCTCATCACCACTCATTTCTAACTGTCCGCCTATCTCGTCACCCTTAGGTTGTCTCTCTACCTCCGCCTCAAGCTTCTCTGCAGCACGGGTAATTTTTGTAATTGTACCCACACGATTCAAAGGCAAACGTATAAGTCTTGATTGCTCAGCCAGGGCTTGCAGAATTGACTGTCGTATCCACCAAACCGCATACGAAATAAATTTAAATCCTCTCGTATGATCAAAACGCTTTGCGGCCTTGATCAATCCAAGATTACCCTCGTTAATAATATCTGCTAGTGAAAGTCCATTACCCTGATATTTTTTTGCAACTGATACAACAAAACGTAGGTTGGCCTCAACCAACTCTTTCATAGCAGCCTCATCATTATTTTGTATACGAATTGCTAGCTCAACCTCACGCTGAGGTGGTAAAGGATTATACTTTCCGATCTCAGCAAGATACATACTTATACTTCCGCTAGAAACCTTACTAGCTTTTTTTGTTTTTGTGGGGGCTTCTTTTTTAGCAGCTTTTTTTGATTTTGCAATGGCTCCGTTGGCTGCGGCTTTTTTCTCTTCTTTAGAGATCGCCTTGATTTCTTTTTTTATTTTTTTTGGATCTAATTTCTTTTCTTTTGTTTTAGCTTTTGGTCTTGGCAAGGGATAGGCTCCTAATTTTCTTAATTAAATAGCTTCAAATAAATCCGGCGATATTACAAAAAAAAAATTACTTAATAAACATAATCTTTGAAGTTTTAACATTGACTCCTGATGTCATTTTTATGATATATACGCCACTAGCGAGAGAATATTCCGCAGCCTTATCTGGCTGCCAAATAATTTTTCCAGATTCTTTTTCTCTTGTTGATAAATATTTATTATACACACTGATTCCTGAAATATTAAAAATAGATATAGAAATAGGTCTATCACCTATAGCCTTAAATGGAATAACTACCTGCCCATTAAAAGGATTTGGATATGCTGGGTAAAGCTCAGGTTTTTGCGGAACAACTATCTCTGATTCACTACTCTGTACGATAGCAAACGATGGATAACGAGTAGACCCATCTTTATTCAATATAATCAACTCCCCGGATGAGATTGGTTCCCAATTATAAGATACTGAGTTATCAGGTGGGCTACTCATGACCGAATAAAATGATTCTGACTCACTAAATTTCAACCCGTTATTACCGCCATAGACATACAAAGACTCTGAGTCAGAGAAAACACAGTTAAGCATGTACGGACTTATACCTGCTTCTATCATTAAAGAAAAAGCAGCCTCTAGTCCTATTAACACGTCATCAAAAATATTAACCTGTTTCATTATTAATAACATAATAAGCTCTGAATCAACCACGAAGTCCCAGCCCTCATCTCTCCAGTCCCCACTGCCAAAGGTTTGTGGAGGATGTTGCTCTAGCCACGTATCATCCAAGCCATTATCTGTGATTAAATCATAAATCAATTCTTTTGACGCGCCCCCATTGTGGACAAAAGAATATGTTTTATTAGCTTCAAAAATCCACGGATGAGGATTAGGTATTAAACTAGCTCCAGAGGTCGCAGCCCTAATATGAGCGATACCGATTCTATCAGAATGTTCACCAAACATCTCGTTCATGGTTGTCCAATAGTTTAACGAGTCTTGGTTCGCTGGAAGTTCAGAGCGGAAAATAGTTTCAGTCATAGGTTCTACACTTATCCCATATCGTATAACAGCCCAACCGTCTTGATTGTATTGACTTTGAGCATACAGTGCGTCTAGCTGATGGCTAACAAACTCAAGTTCCTGGTTTGTAGCCATGTTTAGTGCCATATCACTCTTTGAGATCACTGCCCAAATTCTGCAGGCAAAAATCTCAGCCGAAATATGAAAAATGAAAAATAATGTTAGTATAGATCTGTACATAAACTATTTTCCCGGATACACTATTTAAAATGTCATATCAATAGAGAAACCAGATATGGTCTTAAATACCCCAAATGATCTTATCACATAGTCAAAACGAACCCTTGGACCTCTAGGAATTCTATAGTTGATGCCGGCACCATAACAGAGACCCTGCTCGGCATCTTTCATAAATATGTCTGACTGACCAATTCTTAAGGATATAAGATCATTATACGAGTACTCAGCACCAGCATTTATATATTCAACATTATTATTCGGATGGTTAGCGTCTCCAGATAATGTGATCCTATGAATATTTGCAAACGTATAGTCCTTACTTATCCCAAAACGAAATAATAGTGGCATTGGCCACTTTGCAGCATCCATGTGTCCATCTATTTTATCATTATTACCATAGATAGTTTCATCAACATCATGATCAATTGCCGTGTTGATACCGTCCATGCCCATCTTATCACCAAAGTTTGAAATACTCATCCCAATCCTCATTCCACCAGTGGTCCTAAAAAGCGTACCAATGTCAAACGAGGTAGAGCTTGCTTTCATCTGCCAAATTTTTTCTTGAACGTATTTATATTGGACACCGAATGAAAATTGATCTGTTAATTTTCTGGAATATGCTATCCCCATTGCAAGATTGCTAGCGTCGAACTTTTCACCTGTACCTTCAGGCATCTCAACCGTCCTAACCATCATCTCATCCATGCCAACAGAGGTGTATGAAAAACCAATCGCATCAGCAGGAGACAGGGGAACTACGATACCACCATAGTAGTACTCTGTTTCCACTAACCAAGGCGAATGGTAGAACTGAACAGAAGGCCTGTCTATATTAATGATTCCAGCAGGGTTCCAATAAAGCGCACTAACATCATTGGCTACGGAAACAAAGGCTCCTCCCATAGATAAAGATTTTGCTCCTGATCCGATCTCTAAAAATGATGCAGCCGTTGTAGCAACATTTGTCTGAGAGAAAACAGTACTCGCAACAATAATATTTAGTATAATACCTCTTATATACCTCATTTTATCACCGCAAACTTTCCGGTTGTTTCACCAATACCTGGTGCGTCAATATGATAGATATAGATTCCATATGCGATCTCCAGACCATCCTTGCTTAACAGGTCCCATGATGCTGCACCGCTTTCAAACCCAGACTGATGCTCAATCGTGTCTACCAAATATCCTGATAGAGTAAAAATCTTGATCGTACACTCGCTAGGGAGATTAATAAAATCTAATTTTCTTGGTCCACGTCCAGAGGTAAACACATGTCTAGGTTCCCATGAGGCAGCAACAACATAAGGATTTGGGACAACAGCAATATCATTTAGTTCAGTCTTCGCCGAGTCCTTATTCACTCTTGATTGTGTTGTCGTAAACTCATAGGTATCTGACTTGGAAAAAGGACGATAGGTAGCAAGCCTGTATACATCACCCATCTTTGCATGGACAATCTCTACCATAGCTGTATCATAGTTCACTACCTCTGTGTATGTTGTGTCTGTCTCTGTTATAAGTGTGTCAATCGTTACGGTTGAGGTAATATCTAATGAGTCCTGATAAAACCGGATAAACATATAAGGCGCCTGCTGTGCGTTACCATCATACGGCTGAATTAAAATAGGCTCATCTGGGTCCCAAACATAATCACGATCATAATCAAAAATTCTAAAATTAGGATCGTCATTATCCGTAACATTTTTTACTCTAAATGGGGTACTTACATTACGACTGCACTGGGTCACTGAGTCACCAATATTGCCCTCAAAGATTAAGTGAAAATCTGCTGGATAGAGTCTCTGAGCGGTGATCTCTTGCCTATAGTTTGTCTCCCCTATGAGCCAGCCAGTAGAATCATAGTTGACACCTACAAGATGGTTCTGGAGCTTTATTCGCATACCGTCAAATATTGGATTGCTGATTTCACCATCCATTTTTGCACTCTGATATAAAGGGAAATATTTATAGGATATGTCTGCCTGTCCTTCTGCCAAAAGCTCAGAACTTAGTGCTGTTAGAAAACCCGTTGCCGGGTCAATAGTATAGTCTACTCCGAAAACATACTCAACGCTACCATCTACAGAGCTGATAATCACTGAAGAGGTGTCAATATGATTTCGCTCAACCTTTGCAATGCTATCAACCAGAACAATCACCTCATAAATTTCCTGATCGCTAAGGACACTAAAGACCACATCATCGTCAGACTGGAGCGTGTTAAACACAACATTGTAGGTATGATTATTTAAAACTGCATAGGGATCAACCACCTCTAAATCAATATCGCCGGTTCCATCTCCTTCAATATGAGAAATAAACTTCTGGTCTGGATTATCCAGTGTGTTTGGGGGCACATATCCGGCCACTGTTGCGTTTGGAATAGCGACACCTGCATTTTGACTGAGCCTGACAACATTACCCTTCAGGTCAAGATCCAAGATGATAGAACACTCAGATGGTGCTATAGGCAGGAGGTTCTCTCTGTCACTGAATCCAAGTTGATAAAAGTCTAGATCGTATCCCTTATCATATGCGGTGACCGCATAATAATATTTTTGTCCGTTTATAACATCAGAAGAGTCTACATAAGAGTATTTGAGACCGCTGTCCTCTCCCATATCGAACTGTAGTCCATTAAATCCAACAGGATGAGGGCCTCTTAGACTGTCAGGAATATCATAAATAACCAGTGGCTTTTTGAAGGTAATATTGCCATATGCATCCGTCACCGTGTAGGCATCAATAAAACCAGCGTCTGTACTCCTGTATACACGGTAGCCCTCAAAATCCATCCCATAAACAGGGTCCATAGACTTTTCTGCAAAATCATCCCAATAGAGTGTAACCTGCTTATCTCCCGGCACTACCGTGACACTAGGTTTTAGAGGGGGTTTAGCAAAACTATAGTCATTATCATAGATATTTTGCATTGTGGTCGTATTTCGAAGAATGTCTGCCATATCATTGCCAAATACCATGGCAATGGCAAACTTTTTCTTTTCTCCTGGAAGAAGCGTAATATACGCTGAACCATATAGAAATGTCTGGTCAATATTTTGGTTTGGAACCTGAAAAACACCTGGCTTTAGCTGACCCCACATTACCTCATCGTTATCAGGCCTGATACTGGGATAGCTTGCAGAATAAAAACTTGTTAATCCTATCTGGTCTGACTCATCATTATCTGTAATCTCAAAGTTTGGCTCACCCACATCTGGAACACCATTACCCTCAGATCCGTCTTCATCAGGGCCAATATATTCTAAGTGATAGGTACCAAGCCCATCTGCACCAATATCATCCCTATCGGCTAACCAGTCACTATCATTATCGATTCCATCAAACTGACTCTCGTCAATCATTCCATCACCATCATTATCGATTCCATCAGTTGGATTTCCTGGTGACTCTAAAAAAGCCCAACCAAAATATGCAGGTACAAAGCCCCCATTGGCAGCGCTCCAGCCATCATGATCCCACTGGTAGACAATATCATTGTCAACATCAAAATAAGCATCATCATCTGAGAAATCGCCGTTGGTACTTCCAATATCAGCGTCACCATACATACCAAAAACAACACTGTCCAATGTTTTATCACTTACGTTCTCAATCAAATAGGTGATAATGATAATATCTTCTGCAGCAGGATGATTCCATTGGTAAATGCGGGTATCAAGTTTTATTCCCAAGCCACGCTTGGCACTATCTTCAGCAGAACTCGTAAATGGAAAATAAAAAAATTCATCATTGTACTGGTCATCCATAACATAGTAACTCTCTTGATCGGCACGAACATATTTTCCATATGCACCGTTCCAATATCCGCTCCAGTCCTCTTCTCTGTTGGGCCAGCTCTCGGGCCAGGACTCTGGAATTGTATTTATCGCCATATAGTCCTGATTAGGATTGGCAAATCCCGGCAAGGGTTCAAAACCCCACTGATAGCCAAATGGTGACATATCTCTGAGACCAATAGCACCATCGGAAACAATATGTTTTCTGTTTCCGCTAGAGTCAATCACGCTCGCAGCTATAACAGGGGTGAACTCATAGAAATAAGAGTTTCCCGATCCAATAGGATAGATCCCTGAGAATTGTCCTCCACCATCACCTATTCCACCAAAATTATAAAACCTGTTCATGATCCTATTTCCTGTGTGATCAGCATATTTTCTGTCAATCACCGCTCCAACTTTAGAGGTGCTTCTTTGTACAGGGTCGAAAACGATCTTTTTTCGATGTATTCCCTGAGAAAAAAGGAACGCAAAAAAGATTAGTATAGTTAGATATCTTTTCATTCTACTTCAGACTGAGGCTGAATCCTATTTTCACCTGCCTCGGGCTAGAATAAAAATCTGGACGAACAAGATACTCATCAAGCGTGTTAAACCCTGGCCCACTTATCTGAGGCGTATAAGTAGGTAAAAGAGTATATGTCGAACGACCGGTGTCATTATATACTGTCAGTTCATTACGAATATCAAAAAGGTTGTAAACATTAATATGGGCAGATACTTGAAACTTATTAAGCAGAACAAAGTTATAGTAGCTTCTCATATCTACATTATAAGTCGCTGGCTCCCTGGCATTATTCTCAAAGGAAGTACGAACACCAATATACTCTGTTGTATAAGGCAGACCGCTACCATAGGAGCAGACAACACTTATACCTGAATTTTTTATCGGATGATAGGTCATTGTCGCATTCAGAGTGTGGCGCTGGTCCCAGTCCAGTGGAACTAAAACTTTTTCAGGTTCAATATTTGCCTGTTCATCATAAAACGCTGCAGCAGGATCTGAAGCATTACCCTCAGAGACACTATAGGTATAGTCAACATTCCCAGAAAAGGGCCCTCTAGGTCTCTTTGAAACGGCGACCGTAATTCCCCTTGAATTCGCATAGTCTTTGTTGATGTATAGGCCATACCTGTCTCCGGCAACAAAAGACTGGACTATCTTGGTAGAATTAAGATTACGGATGTCTTTGAAATACCCAGTAACCTCTACACCCAGATCCTGACCGAACTGTTGCGAGAACCCTACCTCATACTGGGTAGTCCTCTGCGGCTTCATGTCCGCATTTCCCATTGTCGTACCAACGCCAGAGCTTGGGGGAACCTCAAACTCAGGGTTTGTGTAGAGATAACTAAAGCCAGGGTTTTGAAAA